>JAAUYH010139830.1_pt1 | contig 33464 bp, 25 predicted proteins | sample 7278061 | NCBI WGS metagenome assembly JAAUYH01 (sample SAMN14350203, study PRJNA611818) | marine sediment metagenome | isolation source: surface marine sediment (0.6m) | place: French Polynesia: Moorea | collected 2018-08 | reverse complement strand
TGTGGAGAACCTTGCCGGATCCGATCACGACGACAATCTGCGCGGCGACGGCGCGGATAACGTATTACGCGGCAATGGCGGCGACGATGCGTTGCTGGGATGGATGGGTGACGACACTTTGCTTGGTGGGCCCGGGGCGGATGAGCACTGGGGCGGCGGTGGTTCCGACACCGCGTCCTATGCCGGGGCGGCGAGCGGGGTGTGGGTCGACCTGACGTCGCCCGGCACGAACACCGGGGAGGCCGCGGGCGACATTTTCGGCAGTGTGGAGAACCTTGCCGGATCCGATCACGACGACAATCTGCGCGGCGACGGCGCGGATAACGTATTACGCGGCAATGGCGGTCACGATGTGCTGCTGGGACGGATGGGTGACGACAATTTGGTTGGCGGGTCCGGTGCGGACACTCTGCGTGGTGGCGGTGGAAACGACACGATGCGAGGAAATGCGGATGCGGACACGTTCGTATTCGATGCCGGCAACGACACAATCAAGGACATGGACCTATCGGAAGGAGACCGTGTCCATCTCGATGTCGGTGCCCTTGGTGTCGGTGGGATGACTGTGAATCAGATTGTCGCAACATATGGCAGCACCGCTTCCGGAATGGTTGTGCTGGACTTCGGCAGCGGTGACGTTCTTGCAATCGAAAGCCTCACTTCCACCACCGGCCTTGAAGCGCAAATCGATCTCGTGTGAAGCCAACCCGACCGCGTGCTTGAAATCAGCGTCACGGGCGGCCGTCGAAGGATCGCAATTCGTCCCGTATAACCGTTCACCCCTGTCATTTCACCCATGACGCGATCACTCAAACCCATGTCGTTCCACGCACCGTCGATCGTTGCTATCCTGGTTACACCGCAAATTGAGCGAGTCGATCCATGCCTACATCACCTTCCCCGATCCCGCTGCGCCGCCTTGGCGACGCCGGTCCCACGGTCTCGGCCCATGCCCTGGGAACAATGACCTTTGGCGCAGAGACCGACGAGGCAGAGGCGCACCGGATGCTTGACGTGTTTGTCGAACGCGGCGGCACACTGATCGACACCGCCGATGTCTATTCGGACGGCTTGTCGGAACAGATAATCGGCCGTTGGGGCGCAGCACGCGGCGGGTCGGACGACCTGATCATCGCCACCAAATGCCGTTTTCTGCCCACGCCCGGCAGCCCGGGCGCGTCGCGGCGGGCCGTCCTGCGCCGGGCCGAAGCCAGCCTGAAGCGCCTTCAGTTGGACGCGATCGACCTCTTCTTCATTCATGGTTGGGACGACGACACCGATGTCATGGAAACACTTCAAGCGCTCGGAGACCTCGTGACCGAAGGCAAAATCCATCACATCGGCTGGTCAAACGTTACTGGCTGGCAGTTGGAGCGCATTTGCGCCACTGCCCGGGCCCATAACCTGCCGATGCCGGTCGCATTGCAACCGCAATACTCCCTTCTCGACCGGGGAATCGAACTCGAAGTATTGCCCTGCGCGCTGGAGAACCGCGTTGGGCTCACGCCATGGTCCCCGTTGGGCGGTGGCTGGCTCACGGGCAAGTATTCGGCCGATGTGCAGCCCTCGGGTGCGACGCGTTTGGGAGAGAACCCCGACCGTGGTGTCGAAGCCTACGATAAGCGCAACACCGAACACACCCATGCAGTGCTTCGGGCGGCCAGAGAGGTCGCCGAACGGCGGGGCAGGCCGGTGGCGCACGTCGCGCTCGCGTGGCTGGCAAGCAGGCCGGGTGTTTCCTCCATTCTCCTTGGAGCACGGAATGCCGAGCAGTTGGAGGCCAACCTCGACTCCATCGACCTGGACCTCACGAAAGACGATCTGGCAGTTCTGACCCGGGTCTCATCTCCCGGTTTGCCGGACTATCCCTATGGCTTCGTTCGCGACTGGAGCAAGGTCATGCACTGGAGCCGCCTGGGGACCTGAGAGCAGGTAACGTTGGCGCCCGAGAGGCGCCCCAAAACGGACATGGCACAGGCTGATCGCCGAAACGAGAAGTTGGGGCCGCGTACAGCGCTCCGGGAAGACATCTGACATGGCTTTGGAACTGAGGGGCCGACACGCTGCTTCCAAGTCACCTGACAAACCCGAAGCCGAAGCCTATTTTTTAAGTGAGTTCTTCTGAAGGGAGACGACATGGCCGATCCGACGGGCAAGAAACCCACACCGGCAGAGGGGACCGGGGCAAGGTTTTCGCCAGACGGCGAAACGCTTGAGCTGACCCGCACCGCAGTGCGCGGCATCCTGCAGCGATCGGAGTCATTCCGGGTGCTTCCCGCGGACAAACGCCGCTTGATCGCCGAGCAAATGGTGCGGGTGGGCAGCTACATGGCGAATCCAGGCGGTGTCCTGAGCGAGGCATCGAGGCAGGCCCCGCCGGCTCGTCCATACGCACACACCTTGGCTTGGAACGCGCGGTCAACTCTGGAACGTGCCGGCTCGGATCAGGGATCTTCCGTCAAAGGTTTCGAAGATGTCGCCATCCATCCAGACGCCGTGCAATTTGGCGAACTCGTCGGCAGCGTCGACTTCCCCGGCTTCGTTGGAAGTCTTATCCAGGGTGTGTTCAATGCGATCGTGGATTCCAGCATCCAACAGATGGAAGCCTATGCGGAGATGCTGAAAGGCGTGTCGCAATCGGTGGACGACTTTGCCAGTGACAACATTTCCGACGACAAGGCCCGCGATTGGCTGGTGGAAGCGTACCCGGACCTGTTCGAACTGACCTTGGAGAACGGCGACACCGGCACCGGCGAATCCTGTGCAGAGGCGGCGATGCCGGCGCGTCGCCTGGTGGTGAAAGATATGGGGATCGAGGCAAGGCTGCGCGCGGTCTCGCATGCTCTTGGGCTCGAACGGGAACTTACAGACATCCGCACGCCTGAGAGCGAAGCCGCACTGATCCGTGGCGCGCGCGTGACAATAGCAACGGGACGGATGCAACTGCTGGCGTCCATGGTCCTCATGGGGATACATCGGATCGTTATGACGGACCAAGCCAGCGAGCCAGGTTAGGCTACGCTGGCCTGATCGGACGCGGGCCTGCCGCGGGATGCCATGTAAATCTTATTGTCTTGAAGATGATGATTGCGTTGAGTGGCAGCGCGGCGCCAGCGACGGTTCTGACCTTGTGCGCCCCGCCGCTTTCGGCCATCGGGAGACAATCGCCAGCGCAGGCCGAATGTCCGCACCGCAGCCGCCGCCTTGCGGCTTACGCATTCCCGTCGTTGGTAATTTCCGCAACACATTTTTCATCGGCAATGACCGGGTCGCGGGGCACAGCGGAAGTTGGCCGCCATGCGGAACAATGAGCAAAGGCAGAACTGGTCTCAGTCAGTGGCGAAGCGGCGGGGTGCTCAAGTTCTCCAGGATTGGACAGTCCGGGCGATGATCGCCGGCGCACTCGTCGATGAGGTGCGAGAGCGTATCGCGCATGGCCTTTAGATCGAAGATCTTGGATTCGATCTGTGCGAGATGTTCGTTTGCAATGCGCTTGACGTCCGAACTGGCGCGGGATTGATCCTCGTAAAGCGCCAAAAGCGCCCGGCAATCCTCGATTGTGAACCCTAGTGCCCGGGCACGGCCCAGAAAGGCAAGTTTGTGCAAGTCTTTTTCGCCGAAGGCGCGGTAGCCATTCGTGCCACGCGTGGGTTTGACCAAGCCGATTTCCTCGTAGTAACGGATCGTCTTGACCGGAAGGCCCGAGCGGGCCGAGACGTCGCCGATATTCATGCCTCTCTCCTTTGTTATTCAGCGGCGGCTGGCCGGTAGCCGGTTGCCGGTGTGTGTTGCGCCCGGGCAGGGTCGCGTCGAGCCGGCTCCACCCAGCGCAGGCGCAACGCATTGGAAAGAACAAAGATGCTGGACAGTGCCATCGCGCCGGCAGCCAGTACGGGCGACAACATCATCCCGCTGACCGGGTAGAGAACGCCGGCGGCGACAGGGATCAGAAGTGTGTTGTAGCCAAAGGCCCAAAACAGGTTCTGGCGGATATTGGCCATGGTGCGTTGGCTGATATCGAAGGCGTTCACCACGCCGTTTAGATCGCCAGTCATCAGGATGACGTCCGCCGCTTCGATGGCGATATCCGTGCCAGTCCCGATGGCGATGCCGACATCCGCCTCGGCGAGCGCGGGGGCGTCGTTTATCCCGTCACCGACAAAGGCCAGTTTGGCACCGCGGTCGCGCAGCGAATGTAACGTGGCCACCTTGCCCTCTGGCAGGACTTCGGCGACGACGTGGTCGATACCCAACTCGGCGGCGATGGCGTTGGCAGCGGCCTGGTTGTCGCCGGTGATCATCGCCACTTTCAGTCCGAGGCCATGCAGCGCCGATATCGCCTCGGCTGTCGTGTTCTTAATTGGATCAGTCACGGCGACGACAGCCGCGATTTTTTTGTCGATTGCGGCGTAGAGCGGCGTGCGGCCTTTGCGTGCAAGCGCATCGCCACGGTCTTTCAGGCTTTCGTAGTCCACGTTCTCGCGCGCCATAAGCCGGTCAGCGCCAATCAGCACAGTTCGGCCGTCGACATCAGCCTGAACGCCGTAGCCGGTGATCGACGCAAAGCGCTCGACTTCGGGCAGGTCAATGCCCTCTCTCTCGGCGGCCCGCACGATGGCTTCGGCAATCGGATGCTCCGATGACGCCTCGACGGCCGCAACGAGCCGCAAGACGTCCGACCGATCGAACCCGTCCGCAAGCTCCAGGTCGGTCAGTTCCGGGCGGCCCTCGGTCAGCGTGCCGGTCTTATCGAGGGCCACGACCGTGGCATCCTGCAGCATCTGCAAGGCATCGCCCTTGCGGAACAGGACCCCCATCTCGGCGGCGCGGCCCGTCCCGACCATGATCGACGTCGGCGTAGCAAGGCCCATGGCGCACGGACAGGCGATGATCAGCACCGCGACCCCGGCGACCAGTGCAAACCCAAGCGCGGGATCAGGACCGGTCAGTAGCCAGACGAGCACCGTGATCGCGGCAACCGCCATGACCGCGGGGACAAACCACAGTGTGATCCTGTCGACCATACCCTGGATCGGCAGCTTGGCGCCCTGAGCCTGTTCGACCATCGCGATGATCTGCGCCAGCATGGTATCGGCACCAACCTTGGTGGCGCGGAAACTCAGCGTGCCGGTGCCGTTGACCGTTCCGCCAACGACCTCGGCGACCTTGGTCTTCTCCACCGGCACCGGTTCGCCCGTGATCATGCTTTCATCGACATAGGACGACCCCGTCAGCACTTCGCCGTCGACAGCGATCTTTTCTCCTGGTCGCACCCGGATGGTATCGCCGACCACGATCTGGTCGATGGGCATTTCCACGGTCGTGCCGTCTCGTTCCACGCGCGCTGTCTTTGGCTGCAGCCCGATCAGCTTGCGGATCGCCTCACCGGTGCGGCCCCTGGCGCGGGCCTCCAGCCAGCGGCCCAAAAGGATGAGAACGACTATGACCGAGGCGGCCTCGTAATAGACATTCGCCGTTCCGGCGGGCAGCCAATCCGGCGCGAATGTCGACACAAGCGAGAAACCGTAGGCTGCGCCCGTGCCCAATGCCACCAACGAGTTCATGTCCGGCGCGCCGCGGAACAGCGCTGGGAACCCTTTCGTGTAGAACCTCAGCCCCGGACCGAACAGCACGATGGTCGTTAAAACGAACTGCAGCAACCGGCTGGTCTGCATACCGATCGTGTCGGCCACCAGCTGGTGCACGCCGGGAATGAAATGGCTGCCCATCTCGATAGCAAAAACCGGGAGCGAGAGAATCGCCGCCAGCAGCGTCAATTGCCCGAGCCGGGCGATTTCCCGATCTTTCCTTTCCCGCCCGTCGGTCTGTTCACGGCTTTTCGTCGTCGCGGGGTAGCCGGAGCCGGTGATAACGTGCGCGATCTCTGCAGGTGTCACCACGCCCTTGGCGTATTCGACCCGTGCCGACTCCGTTGCGAGGTTGACGGAGGCCGTCAGAACCCCCGGGGTTGCCGTCAGCGCCTGTTCGATACGCCCGACGCAGGACGCGCAACTCATGCCCTCGATGGCAAATTCCGTCTCGTCCGTCACGGCCGGGTAGCCCGCTTGCGCCAAGGCTTCCGACAGAGCACTCACCGTCGCCGGGCTGTCAAAGCGGATCGTCGCGGACTCCGTAGCGAGATTGACCGATGCCTGTTCCACACCCGGAACCGCCGCCAGCGCCCTTTCCGCACGTGCAACGCAGCCCGCGCAGGACATTCCCGCGACTTGCAGTGTGAGGTTTCCCTGATGCGCCATGCTCGCCATCCATCGCAACAGCTTGGTTGACATCGTAGATAAGGCCTCCAGTAACTGGAAGGTCAAGAGATTTGGCTTCTACTTTTTTCGCCGCCGCTTGTTTGATGCGAGGCAACGCTACCGGTTCACCTGCGGCATCCCATGATTATCGAACGGTGCACTGACTTCAGTGAGCCATCGAGCCGGTCGTAAGTCCCAGACGATGTTCCCGATGGTGGTCGCCGACCCAGTTCAAATTCGATCCACATACGGGGCCTTATCCGTTTTTTGCCGCCCTCCGGCGCTGGAAGGACGACCGCGATTTCTTTCAAATGAATGTGAGCTTGGTCCTTGAGAAGGAATACCATCGATGTGCCGACGGCTGGGCACGACGCAATCGCCGCTCGGCGATGTGTCCATGCGGACACGAGCCCCAGATTTTCCACGGACCTCTCGACTCTGTGAGAAGCCAAGCTGAGCGGTTTTGCGGCTATGATCGGCTTAATGTTTGTTCTTGCACGAATAGCGATCGCGACGGCGCTCATTCTCTTTCTGACCGGCGGCATCGGTTCGCCGGGGCTTTACCACGGTCAGGCCGAATTTGACGGCCATGCATCAAATAACCTGCTCGCCGAGGGTCGTGACTTGGTTCCGGCCCATTGCGCGGCAGACACCGTGCATCCCGAGTGCCATGCATCGGCAATTCTGCCTGACTCGAACGAGGCGGACATGCGCGATGCCCCCAGCGTCGAGTTCTTCGACGCCGCTGTCAGAATTGTGTCAACCAATCCCACGTTGAACCTGCCTCCGCCCCGTACCTGACGTCGGAAACTGCACCCCCCCATTTGGCAAATGGGCAAAGCTTTAAATTCGGGAAGGTCACATGCAATCAAGACGCAACTTTATCTCCGGTACGGCGAGCTTCGTCGCGTTCGCTCCGACATTGGCCCAGGCACATAGCAAGCAGCCTTTTAAGCTCGACGACCGGCTCAAGCCGCAAATCGTCGGCGTTCGCGAACAATGGACACCCGGGCAAATCTGGGTCGTCCCTGGCCAACACCTTCTCTATCTGATCCTCGAACCCGGCAAGGCGCTCCGATATGGGGTCGGTGTCGGACAGGCCGGTCTGACCTTCAAGGGCACTGCCATCATAGAGCGGAAGGCAAAATGGCCGTGGTGGCGTCCGACAAACAACATGATCCGCCGCAACCCCGGAAAATATGCACGTTATGCCAATGGCGTCCCGGGAGGCCCGAATAATCCTTTGGGGGCCCGGGCGCTTTATCTCTACCGAGACGGGCGCGATACCTACTACCGCATCCACGGAACCACAGACCCATCCTCGATCGGAAGATCGGTATCAAACGGCTGCATCCGGATGCTTAACGAGCACGTCGAGGACCTTTATGAACGGGTCCCGATCGGAACCGTCGTCACGGTGGTCTAGGCTGCGTCCGCAAAAGTCGAAGACCGTAGAGGTCAGTTGGCTTGCAGGCAAACGAATGAACAGCCCGGCGGATAGCCAATGGGAGTAGGCTCAATGAAGATTGATCGTCGCAGGCTCTGTGCCGTGTTGGCGTCCTTGCCGCTGCAGGCCGCGTCGTCAGCGGCATGGGCACAGGCCGCCCATATCTGGTCGGTCCGGCAGACTTATCGCGCGTTGTTGGACGACAGCGTCAGGCTTCTCGATATCCGGTCCCGAGACGAATGGCGCGACACGGGTGTGGCCCGTGGCGCATGGCTGGTCAGCATGCATGAGAGGAGGTTCGCCGAGCGGCTGTTTGCGGCGCGCGATTTGGCGGGCGACCGCCCGGTGGCGCTGATTTGCGCGGTGGGCGGCCGAACGGGATCGGTGATGCAGGCGTTGCGACAGGCGGGTTATACCGGCTTCGTCGACGTGTCCGAAGGCATGCTGGGATCGCCCGTCGGGCGCGGTTGGATCGCTGAAGGATTGCCCGTCGTCACAATCGACGAGGCACTGGCTGGTACGCCCCAGTCCCTTCTGTGAGTGACTCTCAAAGCGCTTGTTGTCTTGGGCGTTGCCCTCTTGATGCGTGCTGCCTGGGCCTGCTGCGGAAAGACCCGCTGCCTTGGGCTCTCGGCCGTCGACATAGAAAGCACCAGGTCGTGGGTCGACCGAGCGGGCATTTTCGGCCCCATGGCGATTACCAGGTCGGGAGACATTGGTATTGCGGAAATGGTCACTGTCGGTCTCGGGATGCTGACCGCAATCACCTTGCTGCTGCCCGCACCCATTCGCCTGCGATCGGGCCGCTTCCAAGAAGATCATCGTTAGTCCGAAAACGCCACCGTGCCGCTTGCGGCCGGTGGGGATGAGCCACCGCTTCGCATCCGCCACGCCGGCCCCACGATTGATTGCTGGTGCCGCGACCTAACCAAAACTTAACAATCAACTAACCCAGTCGAAATCTCAGCCCGTTAAGAAATCCGCATCCGGCCGACGTCCAACCGAAGACCGGCGGAAGGCGGACAAAACCGAAACCTCTCAAAGGACCTGATCGATGAACAAACTCACCAAGATTGCCGCGCTGTCAGTTCTCACCGCAATTGCGCTGCCGGCATCCAGCGCCCTGGCCGTCGACGAACACTACATCAGCGACGATGCGGTTGTGGGAGGTTATGATGTTGTGGCCTATCACACCGCAGGGGCACCAACTATGGGCTCTGGGGACCACGCGTCGACCTACCAAGGCGCGACCTGGCATTTCTCATCGGCCGAGAACAAGGCAATGTTCGACGCCGAACCGGCGAAATACGCTCCGGCCTATGGCGGATGGTGCTCGGCCGGTGCGAGCAAGGGCAAAAAGGTTCCGACCCAGCCTGACCTTTGGGCCATCGTCGACGGCCAGCTTTATCTCAACAGCAGCCCTGCGGCGCACAACGATCTGTTTCTTGCCAGCACGGACGCCGTTATCCGGAAAGGTGAATCGAACTGGAAAGTGATATTCGCAACTTCAAGAGAGGACCTGTTGGCGCAATAAGGTCCACAAGGCCACGCGCCGCCGTCATCCGATTGGCGGCGCGTTTGGTGGCCGCGATGCCTCGGCGGCCGGGTCGCCGAATTGCCGCTACGCTCGACCGATTTGGAACCTTACCCGAGCCGAACTAAGCTCCTGCCAAACGCGGGAGCCGATTGCTTTGGAGCCTGGAGGCATCAAAAAGCCGACTTCGATCCTTGTCGTTGAGGATGACGTGAACATTCTCAACCTTCTCAGCGCCTATCTGGAGAAAGCCGGGCATGCGGTTGCCACTGCCAAGGATGGCGGCGTGGGTTTGGAAATGGCCCTGAACGGCGCGTTCGACCTTCTTGTTCTGGATGTGATGGTGCCTCACAAAGCGGGGACCGAGATTGCGTCGGCATTGCGCGACAACGGCTGCTTGACCCCGATCCTGTTTCTCACGGCGCTTGGAGGCGAGACCGACATTCTCCACGGGTTTGGCGTGGGCGCTGACGACTACGTAGTGAAACCATTCTCGCCACGAGAACTTTTGGTGCGAATTGACGCGATCCTTCGGCGAAGCACGATGCAGAGGGCCGACGAGGAACCGAGGCTGGAAATCGGCCCAATTCAACTCGACGGTGCTCAACCCGTTTGCCAGGTCAAAGGGACATCGGTGGAACTGACCCCGATTGAATATCGCATCCTGCGGCAACTCATGGGGCGCCCCAACCGCGTGTTTGAACGCAGCTCCCTGATCGCCGGCATTTACGGCAACGACGCGGCGGTCAGCCCGAAAGCGATCGACGTGCATATCCACCACCTCCGCGCCAAGCTGGGCGATGAAGCGGGGGAGATGATTCAAACGGTTCGGGGATTTGGGTACAAATTGACCGTTCCGCCTGACAAACCCAAATCGGATGACAATGCTTAATCGAGTTCAGCACTGGCCTTGGCTCACGCTTCAGATCATTGCAGCCAATGTCGTGATTATCCTGGCGCTGGCCGCGGTCTGGTCCTGGGCGTTCATGCAGCAAAGCAGTGCTTATTCGGAACGGCTCATGTCTACTTTCGACATCGAGCCGGGCACGCTGCATGCGATGTATGTCGAGGACGTCGAGCGACAGCTTTGGGCGAGCGCGTTCCTGGGATTGTTCATCGCCGTGTTGGCGTCCTTCGGGTTGGCCTTTCTTATCGTTCGCCCCCTGCGATCTCTCGCCAAGGCGACCGAACGGCTGAGGCACGGCGACTATCGCGTTCGCTCGACCATCGGAACCGGCGAGGTCGGCCGCTTGGCCGAGACTTTCAATGCGCTTGCCGCCGAACTTGAACAGGAAGACCGCCGCCGCACTCAATACATGGCGGACCTGAGCCATGAACTTCGAACACCGATTACAAGCCTTCGAGGGTACACGGAGGGGCTTGAAGATGGGGTCTTTCAGGCCGACGAGCGCTTTTTCCGGCTCATGGAAGATGAATTGAGCCACCTGACAGCCCTGACGAACACGATCGAATCCATGCAGCTGGACGCGGGAAGCCGCGACGAGCAACACGGGTCACATGCCGGCATCGCCGACTTTTTTGAAAGCACAATCAGCAGCTGGAAAACGCGTTTCCTGCAACGTGGACTGCAGCTTGATCTTTCGATTTCCGAGAATGTAAAGAATGAGCAATCGGTCATATCGCCCAATGCAATGAAACAGATTGTCGACAATCTGTTGTCCAACATGCTGAGATATGCGTCCGCCGAAGAACCTTGTGAGATAAGACTATCTCGGGGAAAGCGAGCGAACTCGGTCGAGGTGGCATTTGGCAACGATGCGCCCGATGTCGATGATTCGAGCCTGCCTTTCCTTTTCGATCGCTTCTACCGCGTGTCGAAAAGCCGAACGCGAGTGGATCGTGAGCACCCAAGCGGGTTGGGTCTGTCCATCGTCAAGCAGATTTGTATTTCCAACAATGGAAATGTGAGCGCGACCTTGGATGGCAGACGGCTGGTAATTGCCGTCGAATTGCCCCTCGTGACACCCGATCCGTGAGGCCATATTCGATTTAGCTGGAGCGGATCGTTCGCAGCTCCGACATCGCCGCTACCTGCGCGAATGGCCAGCGCGCATCTGGATGGGATACGGTTCAGATGACCGTGGATCCAAAGCTACAGCAGGACGGACGGGAAAAAAGCGGATCGTCCGGTCCGCTCGGGTTCCTTGGGCCCGACGCCCAGCACTGCAAGTTCGAACGCATCCACGAAGAAATCGATTACGCGGATCGGGTTGCCCACGCCGACGCAGCCCCCAGCCGATGCTGATGCGGCACAACCTGACCGCGGTCCATACCTTCGATGAAACCCGATATGCGCGCACCCGGTGTTTGCCGGAGAATACAACTCAACCTGGGTAATCGCGCACCCTCAGGCCAAAGCAGATCTCTTGGGAATTGGCCTGAAGCTGAACTGGGATCACCGTTTTTGTTCCGCCAACGCAATCTGGTGATCCGGGTTGGCGGCGTCGGCATCGGCGAAATTTCAGTTGACGATTCGCCCTTAGGTGTACTTCAATCATCGTATTCGGCGACCGTTTTGAAGGTTTGCGATTCTCCTGGTTTTTCGCCGACGCACAGATGGCGGATGAACGAATATCAGGGATTTAGTTATGAAATACAAAGAATTGTGCGCCCTCGGCGCACTCGCAGTCGGGGCTGCGACCGGCTCGGTCACTGCTGCGGACCTTCCTTCGAAGATGATCTTTTTCGTCCCGCAAGAAAGCTGCCCGGACGGCAGCGCGGCCGCACAGGATGCCGCTGGACGGATACTGATCGTGACCAGCAGCACGTCTGAAGTTGGCAAGACCTACGGTACGCCGATGAAGGACCTGCAGGACAACAGCCACACCCACGCCGCTACGATGACGGTCAACCTGCCATCGCATCACATCGCGGGCGCGTCGGGTGGTGGCAACGGTCAGGCTACGAGCAAAGGCGACCACAGCGCCAGCTACACCTCGGGGTCAGCGACGACGAATCTGCCGTTCATCCAATTGCTAGTCTGCGTTGCTGATTGAGGAGAATGAAATGCCGAAGTTATGGATCAAAAGAATTGCCGCTGCGGCGCTTGTGGCCGGCTCCGGCCTGGTGGCTGCCAACGCACTCGCGCAGGATGCGCTGCCGATGTTCTCGATTGCCTATTTCGACGGGCCCTGTCCGGACGGATGGGATAACACCGCGCTGGCGTCCGCCGTCGGCCGCACGCTGTTGCCGACGCCGCGCGGCGGCGGTGCCGGCGGCTTCATCGGCGAAGCGCTGACCAGTCAACAGGCCCCCGAACACACGCATGCCACCGCCAGCGGCAGCATCGATTCGCCGGCCAAGGAGTTCGTCCTGATCGATGGGTGCTGCAATGACAGCCTGGGCCATAGCGGGACGCACAGCATGTCCGGATCGGCCGCCAAGCACGAAAGCGGCCTGCCCTACATCCAATACAATGCCTGCCTGAAATCAGATCCGCCCAGCGGATCGCTGCCGTCTGGCATTCTGACCTTCAGCCTGGTGCAATGCTCTGGATCGTTCACCCCGTACAACGCCGCCTCCGGGCGGTACATCGTCGGGCTCAACCCGAACGGTCAGCCAGCGGCGACCTTCGGCGGCCCGAACCTGCAGCCGTCCGAGATACGCACCCACACGCATGACATGGCCGGGACGATGAGCTTCAACTCGCATAACATCGCCGGCGCATCGGGGTGCTGTGCGCATGACTATGCCGCGTCCGGAAATATCAATTTCACCGGCACGACCCAGGTGAACCCGACCAAAGGGAAATACGACTCGGCGGTTCAGGCCCCGTACTACACAGCCTTCATGTGCCAGTCGCAGTAAGCGTCGGCAAAGGCACCCGCTGCCCCTGGGATCCTATGGACCCCGGGGGGCAGCGGGCACAGTCTGGTGCGCACGGAGCGGCCGGCGCAGACCGGCCGGACCCCCAATATCGAGAGCGTTTGATCCAGGGAGATTACGATGGACCGCTTTTTTAAGCCTACAGCCTCCGTTCCGATGCGTGCGCGTGTGCGAGGTCTTTGCCTTGCGGTCTTGCTCGCCCTCGCCGGCACAGCAGGTCCGTCCCTTGCCGATGGTGAACCCGGGGCCGAAAACCCGATTCAGAACCCGCAGAACCTGACCGTATTTCCGGTTGACGATCTGGCCACGCTCCGCTCGCAGCAGAATGTGGCGACGACTGCACTGGTCGACTACGTGGCGGCCAACGCCGATCTGACCGCCTGGACGCAGACCGGCCAGCAGCTGATGCAGACAGATCCATGCACGCAAAGCATCGGCCGCCGCCTTCTTGCCGGGCGCGTCACCACGCCAGAGTTCGAACAGGCGATCTGCATGACGCCGATCGGGCTCAGCCTGTATTACGGCCAGAAACCCACAGCTCAGGGCCAGTTCCTGCGCTACGATTTTCCCAAGCCGGGCGTCGGCACCGCGTTTCGCAATTTCGACGCGCAGACCGGGCTTTTCGACCGCTCCGGCGGGACCGACCAGTTTCTGCACATGGACATCGCGACGGCGCATCGGGATTTTGCCGGTAACCTGACCGTCAGCATCGTCGGCTATGACCCCAAAACCGACACGTCCGAGCAAAAGCTCAGCCTGCGCGACAGCTGGACCGACGACAGCGGCCGGCAGGTGTCCGGCGACGTGGCACTGGCGGTCGGCGACTTCAACGGCGACAGCACGCTGGACCTGATCGCCTGGGCCGACACCTCGACCGGGACCGTCAGCCAGCAGCAGGGCCGGATCGACATGGCGAGCTTCACCTACGATCCCAAGGAACGCGAACTGACCCATGTCAAGACGATCGAGGTCCCAACGGTCGGCAAGCCGGCCTCGATGACCGCCGCCTCGGGCGATTTCGCCACGCTCGGCACCGACCAGGCGATGCTGGCCTATTACCCGGCCTACGATCAGGCGTCGGGAAACCGGCCGATCCAGCTTTTGTACTTCCAGTTGAACGACAAGGTCGAGCCGGCACAGCCACAACTCGCGCAAGCGCTGACCGGCAAGCCCACCGGCAGTTCCTACTTTGATATCCGGGCCGGGCTGTTCAACTTCGATCCCAGCCAGACTTCGCCTGAAGCGGGCGCGCCGGGGTTTCACACGCGGCAGCTGGCGGTGAGTTGGACAATGCTGGCGCTTTCCTACACCTCGATCGTCGCCGTCGAGCAAGGCGGCAAGGCGCTGAAGGAAAGCCCGATCCAAAAGCTTGGCTCGCCGCAGAACCAGACGATTGGCGACATGCTGGGCCCCAGCCTGGCGGTGGGCAACTTCGTCGGCCTGCAAGACGACGGCGTCACGCCACTGGACCAGATCGCTGTCGCGATCCCGACGGGCACCGGCACGCCCAACACGACCGTCACCGAGCTGGTGATTGCAAGCGTCGCGTACGACAACACCACCGGTGAGTTCAGCATCACCGAGAAAGAGTCGTTCCGCGATCCGAGGTTCGCCGTCCGCGGGCTGGTCTACGGCCCCGGGCTTGTGGCGCTTGACAGCCTCGGCCGCGCCTTTTTCCTGGGCAATCCGGCGCATATCCGCGTGCCCGATCTGATCGACCCGCAATACGTCGTTTACATGCCTCCGCACCACGTCGATTGTCTGCCCGACCCGTCCAATCCGGCGACCTGCAGCGTGGTCAACATCTCGGCGTTCAACGACTTCAACATCACGCTGAACGACGAACAATCGTCGACGATCAAGCAGCAGTCGACCGACACCGCGGGCACGAATTTCGGCACCAGCGCTTCGATCTCGGTATCCGAAACGGTGTCGGCCGGCATCATGGAGATCGCCGACTTGTCCGCCTCGGCCCAGGTGACCGATACGTTCAGCTATGAATCGAATACGGTCAAGAAGGACACCAACGAAAACTACACCACGATCACCACACAAAAATCGGCGACCACGAACATCGACGATCAATTGGGGTTCAACCAGCGCGTCATCGATATCTGGCGCTACCCTGTCTTCGGCCTGGATCTGCAGCAGTCGAAGACGTTCCCATACTACGAGATCACCATTCCCGGGCCGCTGACGCCCTTCCAAAGCGACGGGTTGACCGTCAGCTGGTTCAATCCCAGCCATATCAACAACAACGCGTTGAGCTATCCGACGATCGGCGACCCCAACTTCCCCTCGGACCTGGGATCGTTCACCTATAACGACAATGGGACAGAAGTTTCCAAAACGGTGGCGTTGAACGACCGCACCGTGCGCAGCTTCGCTGGCAACAGCCAGACCTACAGCCTGACCTACACAGAAGGCTCCGGCGGTTCGAGCGAGCGTAGCTACGACTATACGATGTCGAACTCGGTCGATATCAAGACGGGGTTTTCGGCCAAGGTACAGATCGAAATCGTCAATACCGAAACCAAGGTAGACACCAGCATGAACCTGACCAACAAGGCAAGCTGGGGGAACACGACCGTTGCGTCGCGCTCGATGTCGGACTCGCGCGGGATCACGCTCAACCAGCCCGCTGTTCCGGGGATTCAGACCAAGGCCTACAATTACCAGACGCTGATCTACATCACTGGAAACGGCGGCATCAAGGTCGCCCATGCGGTGGATTTCGACGCCCAGACCGGACGCGCCTGGTGGGCCGATACCTACCGGCTTGCCGATCCGGCGCTGAACCTGCCGCTGCGCCTGGTGCAGTCGAGCGGCAGCACCGAATGGAAGCTGAACACCACCGACAGCTATTCCTGGATGCGCGGCATTGCCTTGACCACCAATGAGCTCAACGAGGCGACGGGGATCTATCCCTATCTTTCGGGCTCGGTGAACAAGGGCGACAAGGTTCGGGTCGTCGTCGATATCTACAACCTGTCGCTCGGATCGACCTCGTCGGACACGCAGGTGCAATATGCCTATCAGGCGCTCGATCCGACCACGTTCGCCCCGGTGGGTCCCGAGACCGTGTTCGCGACCAGTGCGACCGTCAAGCTGGCGCCCCTGGCGCAGCAGCAGATCGTCGGGGTCTGGGACACGGGCATGTTGACGATCTCCGAAGCCACGCCTTACCGCTTCGTTATCAAGCTGTTGACGGATGACGCCAACGATCTTCACGGCACCGCCGCGACCGCAGGCGGCAACAACATGGGTGTCTGGCCGTATAACAACACCGGCGTGTTCGTTTTTCCCGATGCCGGCGCCGCTCCCACACCGCAGGCCGCCGCGATCGCCGACCTCGCGATCACGCCGGGTTCGGCCCTGTCCTTGCCGCACGCTCCGGATGGCACCGCCACCACCGGTCTGGACATCGCGCCTTTGCCCGCAGCCGATGCCGGCCATCACAGCCACGTGGCCAAGGTCACGATTAACAGCGACACCGACCACCGCGGCATCGTCCATGTGGCCTTGTCGCGGCCCGGCAATGACGGCGATGGACGTGCGATGGTTTTGTCGCATGGGATGATCTGGGGACTGCCGAAGGGCAAGCGCACGGTTTCGCTTGCGATTCCCCACAAGCTCGCCGACGGAGTGACCGCAGAAGAAGCAATTGATTCGCATTCAAGTGGGCAAGTGCCAATCGACGTGCACCTGTTCAGCCACCACAACTAGTCGAGGTTGCTGTCCGCTGTGACATAGGCACCTGTCCTGAGCGCTCTTCGAGCGAAACAAGAGGCCGTTGTACTCGAAGAGGGGCCTGGTAGTTGGATACGGGTAGGCGTCGCCCCGCCCGAATGGTCGTTCAGGATAAAGCGGCCAAGCGGCTCGTCGCCCGGCAAGTGAAGAACCACATGCCGGCAATCGAGCTACCCATGCACTGGTCGATACATCTTCATTTGGCGCGGTCCAGGACGCCGCCGCTTCAAATGGTAGGCTCTCCTGCCGGGCCGTCAGGCGGCTCTCCCGCCACCATCCATTGCATTGCGAGTTTCCAGCAAGCAGTCTCGCATCTGGGAGGAACGCGATGATTGATCATATCACCTTTGGAGTCACCGATTTTGCCCGGTCAACGGCCTTTTACGATCAGGCCTTTGCCCCTCTTGGTGTCCGGCGCATGTTTGATGTCCCGGAAGAACACTCTGACGGGGTTAAAGTGACGGGTTACGGTGATGATCGCCCGTGGTTTTGGCTGGCGGAAGAAAACGCTACGAGTGGCTTGGTGCACATCGCCTTGCAGGCAAGAAACAAAGCTGAGGTAGATGCGTTTCATGCCGCAGCAATCCTAGCAGGCGGAACAGACAATGGCGCACCGGGTTTTCGCCCACACTACCACCCAGATTATTATGCTGCCTTCGTTCTTGATCCAGATGGGCACAACATTGAAGCGGTTTGCCACGGGCCAAAAACTTGACACTCGCAAGCTGCTTTCGAACTGAAAAAGCAGGCATTCAGACCAGGGTCTGTTGAGGTTCAAAACCCCCTTGCCGCATGAGTTCTGACTAAACCTTCCAAAAGATGTCGTTCCCCCTTGTAACTGGGCCACCGCGATGGCCGAGAGAGGAGGAAGGACATCCGCACCTTAAGTCCTCTCCAAACGGCCGGGTTTGACGAAACGGAGCATTGTCTTTCCAATCTGGATGAGGTCGCCATTGTTCAAAGGGGACTCACCGGCAAGTGGCCGAGAGTTCAGAAGGACCGGGTTCACCTTGCGCCCGTCTCGGATTACGCACCCGTATTTTTCTCCATAGAACGCGATGACCGCATGGCTGTCGCGCGAAATGGAACTGTCGCCAAAGGCAAGCTGGATTTCTTGACCGTCGCCGCGCCCGATCCGAGCGAAGTCACTCCTTATCGCAATGGATTCTCCACTCCCGGGACCGCCAACGATCCATAAGCTGCCATAGGGCGATTGTATGTCCTGACATTCTGTGTCCTGCACACCAAAGCTAGCCAGCTCAGAATCGTCTTTCTCCGTGGAGAATTGAAACCTCAGAAACCGCGTCTTTTCACGCTGTGATCCCGGATGGTCGTTCTTTTCCATCTGTTTGGTCCTTTTCAGCGATGCCACATCATCGACTGGAATTCGTTTGCCCAGAAGTAAGAACCTCGCCTCGCCAATCGCGACCGCTGGTCTGACGCAGGATCTGTCACTGGACTTGCGATTGAATGTAGGAGGACCAAAAGGCGTAAGAATGGCGAATTGTGTGACAACGTATGTCATTGCGGCGGTTAGTGCCTAAAATCAAAAACAAAAACATCTAATCGTCACGATTGTCGAGTTTCTCTGAGCATCCAACGATTGCCGCTTTTGCGGTTGGTCTGATCGCAAGGAATGTCGGAGTGCTCTTTGCTCCATCGGTCGACCGGCATCGACAGTTGGGCATCAATCGGTATTCACGCTTGCACCGACGCCCGCTCGTGCCGGCGTTTCGTTGGCCAATAACAAACCCGCCGGGATTTTGTTGCCCCGACCGACCAAAAAGCACAGTTCTGAGACAAATCTTCCATCCTATCGCCACAATGATCGGGCTCCTGTCAGGCGTCGTGATCGTTCCGGCTCGCGAAGAGCAGGTTGGATCGTCATGCGGAGGCTGAAATGACAAACAGGCAGAGCACGGAATTGATCACCCCCCAAGACGTGCGAGACGACGTTCTGAAACCCGGCGACGTTTTGTTGACGGGCCAGTACCGGATCGATCGATTTCTGAGTTCCGGAGGGTTCGGTATCACCTATCTTGCCACCGACAGTCTGGACCGGACTGTTGTGATCAAGGAGTGCTTTCCGAACGCCATCTGCTGCCGTATGGGTCAGACTGTACAGGTGCGGACCAAGACGATGGCCGCCGATTTTGCGGCGCTTGTCCGGCATTTCGGATACGAGGCGCGACGGCTTTCGAAGCTGAGCCATCCCAGCATCGTCGGGGTCCATCAGGTGTTCGAAGACAAGGGCACCGCCTATATGGCGCTCGATTTCATTGAGGGCCGGGACCTCATGCATGTCATTGAACATGAGCGCGAGTCGCTAACCCCGAACGACATCAAGACCATGTTGATCAGGTTGCTAGACGCGGTCGCCTACATTCACGAGAACAACGTGCTTCACCGGGATATTTCTCCGGACAACATCCTGATCGACAAAACCGGAAACCCGGTTCTGATCGATTTCGGCGCCGCGCGCGAGGTGGCGACAAACGCAACCCGGGCGCTGTCGGCCCTGCACGTGGTCAAAGACGGGTATTCGCCTCAGGAGTTTTATCTCGCCGATGGCAGCCAGGATGCATCGAGCGATCTCTACTCGCTTGCGGCAAGCTTCTATCACCTCATTACCGGGACACAGCCACCCAATAGCCAGGTTCGGCTTGCAGCACTTGCTGCGGAAGATCCCGATCCGTACAAACCGATCCCGCCTCTCAGCTCCGGCTTCGATCATTTCTTTCTGGAGGCGTTCGACAAGGCGCTTCAAATATTCCCGAAACACCGGCTTCAGTCGGCTCTGGAGTGGATTGAAGTGATCGACACGGTGCGCCGGCAAAAGGCAATGAAGGCACGCGCCGAGAAAGACCAGGAAATCGATCTCGCCATAAAACTGCTGACCGAAGAGACCAATTCGGCAATTGCAGAGGATACCAAGCCGCAAGGCAAGAAGGTGCCGGCCCCGAAACCTGAACCGAAACCGGCGATTGCACTGCCGCGCAATGAACGAAAGCGGACAAACGTCCAGGTTGAGTCCGAAGCATCACCGCGTATCGCCGCGCCCCGGAACGAAATCCGGAAACCGCGTTCGACCAGCGCTCAGAACGTGGACGGCCTCCGCGAGAGTATTACTCCAAAGCGGCAACGATCCTTGGGACCCGGCGCCATCTTGGCGTTCATTGCATCGAGGTTCGGTCTTGCACGTAGAAAATCGGATGAAAGCTGGAGAAGTTCGTCATGAAGTTTTTGCGAGCAATCCTGACGCGTGACGACCATACCGCGGACTATCCTGACGATCTGGGGCTTCTCGATGCCGATCAGTACGAATCCGGCTCGGACATCGACGATTGGGACGAAGAGACAAACAATGAGGATTTTGCCGCGGTCCTGGATAGGCCTGTCGCCGCTGCCAATTCTGATACCGGTGCAAAGTTCGGCGAAGAAACTGCTGTAATCGAGCAAGAGCCGGCAGCAACCGGCGAAGAGCCTGCGCCAAACGAAGAAGGACCCACAGCGGAAGACAGTAATCAAGAAATCCCGATTTGGGAGCTGTTTGAGGACGAAGTCACAGGCGAAACCGCCCCCGAAGTACCGGAGGAACCGGCGGCAGGCGACGATGATATCAAGGATCTTGCGCGCTCGGCTCTGGAAAAACTCGAAGGACGCAATGGGCCGGATCATGAGCAGACACCAGGGGGACGGACAAAGACACGCCTTCTTGGGTTCAGTCGCGGTACCGACATCCAACGGGATGTGTTCTCAAAGCCGCCAACTGGCGCGCCGCAAGCACAGCCGGAATTTCCGGTCGGCTGGTTGGTCGTGATCGAGGGTCGAGGCCGCGGCGCCCAATTCACGTTATTCGACGCAGTCGCCAAGATCGGGCGCGGATCGGATCAGGCGATCAGCCTGAATTTCGGCGACCAAGCCATTTCGAGGGACAATCACGCCGCCGTTGCCTATGACGGAGAGCAGAATGCATTCTTTCTCGGTCACAGCGGCAAGGCCAATCTGGTTCGCCTGAACGGGAAACCCGTGTTGACGACCGAAAAGCTTGCCAACGGCGATCTCATTCGGATCGGAGAAACGACACTTCGGCTCACTACGTTTTGCGATGCCGAGTTCTCTTGGGACCTAGTCAATCAAGACGAGTCGGATTGTGCCTGACCCCCAACTCGAAATCGACGCCGCGTGCGCATTGCACCTGGGCAACCGCGACACGCAGGAAGATGCGATTGCATCTGACTTTCCGATCGGAGGGGGGTGCGGGCTCGTTGTGCTTGCAGATGGCATGGGTGGCCATACCGCCGGGGAGATCGCCAGCAAGATCGCCGTCACAGAGGTTTACAGCGAGCTGAAGTTGCTGAGTTCGGATCTGGTTGGGGACGGATCCAACATGCCGAATGTGCTGCGGCGGGCGGTTGAAAGTGCAAATGAATGCCTGCGTGGTCATAGCGAGGCTCATCCCGCCATGGCCGGCATGGGCACGACGCTCGTCGCCATTGTCCAGATCTCCGATGCCCTGCACTGGATTTCCATCGGAGATTCCCTGTTGCTCCTATTCCGCCACGGAAAGCTGCGGCGACTCAATGCGGACCATTCCCTCGCGCCTCAGATCGACCTGATGGTTAAGAAAGGGGAATTGCAGCAGGAGGTTGCAGCGAAGCACCCGCAGCGGAATTGCCTGACATCCGCTATGACGGGCGAGCCGATCCCGAGAATCGACTGCCCGCATACGCCGCTGCGGCTGTTGCCCGACGACGTCATCATCGTCTCAAGCGACGGATTGCAGGCGTTGCCGGACGACTCTATCGCGCGTGTTCTGGCCGAACGGTCCGAAGCAACAAGCAACCAGATTGCGAAGGCTCTGCTGAATGCGGTCATCGAACGCGATGATCCAGAGCAGGACAATCTCGCGTGCGCGGTTGCGAAGGTCGTCAATCCACAACAGAACGATATTGAAGCGCTCGACGGTCACGCGTCCCAGGCGCTTTTAGCCAATGTTGCGAACGGCGGCGCCAAAACCGATACGCGTGTACGAGGATCGTATACGCCGCAACCTCCCATCATGCACCGGCTTCGCCGACTAACAGGCGGGCTGTTCTGGTGACCGGCGAGATTTCAATCGAAGAGGCCGCACGTCTACTATCGGACGCCCTGAGGCGGGAAGGTCTTCCAAGCGAAATGCAGAAGGCCGGAAACCGTCTCGTTGAACGGCTTTCCGGACCTATCAGGATCACATTGCTAGGGCCGGCTACGACAGGAAAGCGGCAGGTTGTCAACGCACTGGCTGGCCGCTCTGTGGTCCCACAAAACCAGAGGTTGCCGACATTTGAGGTGCGCTACGGTGAAGCGCGCAAACTACGCGTGACACTGAGAAACGGGATGAGCAAGGAACTGCAGGGGCACGATTTCGAGGCACTCCCAGATTACAGACCGTCATTCGTTGAGGTCGTCACCGATGACGCGTACTTTCAAAACGTCACCTTGCTTGCTGTCATAACCGATGGCTCGGCGGAGCAGCAATTGGCCGCGGCAAGTTGGGCCGCGAACCGAACCGACATCGCAATCTGGGTCACGCACGAATTCTCGGCGAGACAACAGGCGCTATGGTCGCGCATGCCGGAAAACTTGCACGATCATTGTTTTCTGGTTCCAATCAATGGATCCGGCGTACTGAACCATGCGAAAGAGGCGTCTCAGACGCCGCCAAGCGGCAGTCACCTATTCCAAGGCGTCCATCCGTTGGCGACCGGTGATGCCAAAAGCCCGATCGATCCTGATGGCATGGATGCGCTGCGCAACGAGTTGAAACGGTGTGTCGAAATCGGCGTGCAGGAAGACTTGGATCAGGCGCTTTTGTTTCTGAACAACACACCGACCGGGGGGGATGCTGGCTCCGATGAGGAGGCCGCGAGTTCCGCAGAGGAAAATAGCAGTCACCGCGCAACGGATTTGAACTTGCTTTCGTTGGAAAGTTTCAGCGAAAGCATGGCGTCCGATGGCCAGGAAGGGGTTCAAGAACAAGACCGCGCTGCCTTGGAATTGATAAAGACCGAAGCGAAAGACATGCTGGGTCTGCTCGATTTTGGTGACGATGGTACGGCCTCGACCATCACCGAGCGCTGTTCTGAGACGGCACAAAAAATGTGCCATCTGATCTCAGACAACAACCCGCTTTACGATGCTGCGTGTCGGACAGCAGAGTACCTTGTCCTTCTCGAGCTCGAAAGCAATGCGGACAGCCCGGAAAATGCGGTGACCGCCCTGCTGCAAATGAAACGCACAATTGAAGTCGAACTCGCGGCTTAGCAGTTAAATTGCTCTGATTTTTGCAATTTTTGCAACGACGGCACAATCCGGCCCCAATACCGCCGAAATCAGAGCCGATCATGCTCTCCGAGCGCCTGACATCAACATGCTGCGCAACAGTTGTGAGAATGGTGACGCACCAAACCATCGGACCACACAGGGCAAGAAATGAACGCGGAAACGAAATTCCCTACCCAACCGTCCTCGCCGGTCGAGACTTACGGGCCCTTGGCAACGGCGATTGCAGAACCTTTTGCCCCGATGGTTGCCGAGATGGCCGGGCTCGCGACGGCATTGAACAAGCTGGGCACGATCGGCGATGGTGCGGCTTCCGAGACGGCGGCGCGGCTGAAGGCCAAACTTGAGAACACCGAACCGAGCGTCACAATGATCGGCCAGGTCAAAGCCGGGAAGACCACACTGGTCAACGCGATGGTGGGTTGGCCGGATCTGTTGCCTGCCGATGTGAACCCGTGGACCTCTGTGGTGACTTCGCTTCACCTCAGCCCAACCAAATATGCCGGATCGCAGAAAGCACAGTTTCAATTCTTCGACAGCCAGGAATGGGAACGTCTCGTCCTTGGCGGAGGCCGGGTCGGTGAGCTTGCAGGCCGCGCGGGCGCCGACAATGAAATCGAAAAGGTGCGCCGACAAATCGCGGAGATGCAGGAAAAATCCCGCCAAAGGCTGGGCCGCAAGTTCGAACTCTTGCTCGGCCAACGACACGACTACGAAAACCTCGATGCCAACCTGGTCGAGCGGTATGTCTGTCTTGGCGACGATTTCGAGGACGATAGCCAAACATCGAAACACCAAGGGCGCTTTGCCGATATCACAAAGACCGCCGATCTTTTTCTACACCGGCCGGAACTGCCCCTGCCGCTTTGCATCCGCGATACGCCGGGCGTGAACGACACCTTCATGGTTCGCGAGCAGATAACGATCCGCGCAATTCGCGATAGCCGAATTTGCGTCGTGGTGCTGTCCGCGCATCAAGCGCTATCGTCGGTTGACATGGCGCTTATCCGGTTGATTGCGAACGTTAAATCCCGGGAAATCATCATCTTCGTGAACCGCATAGACGAATTGTCGGACCCGGCGCGGCAGGTTTCCGAAATCGAAACCAGTATTCGAGCCACCCTGCGTGAACACAAGGGGCCCGAGGATGCCAAGATCATCTTTGGCAGCGCGTATTGGGCCAACCACGCGCTTCAGGACTTCCGTCACGGCCTGTCCAAGGACAGCACCGAAGCACTAAAGAACTGGGCGTCAATCGCAAAAGGCATCGACGCGAAATCCGGACGGCAAAACATCGTATGGCAGCTCTCTGGCTTGCCGACCTTGTTCGAGGCGGTCTCCGAACGCATCGCCGGCGGCGTGGGACGTGAATTGATTGACGCGGTCACGCGCGACGCGCGCAATCTTTGCGCCGGGATCAAGGTTTCCAACAACATCACCACGCTAAAGCTCAAGGCAGGATCACAGCCAGAAATCGACCGCGAAAAACTTGCAGAAACGCTGCGGCGCCTGGCCAGCAATGGCGAAAGGCTCGTCGATCAGGAGTTTGACAAGCTGCTTCAAGAATTCGGTGCCCGCATCGACCGTTCGCACCAGAGCTTCCTGCAGCGCGCAACAGCGGCGCTCATCGATCATATCGAAGCCAATGGGGAAACGACGTCCTGGAAATACGATCCGACCGGGCTCAGACTTTTGTTCCGCTCTTCCTATCAACTCTTCGCCAAGCGCGCGACGTCTCTGTCGAAAAATATCTTTGCAGCTGCGTCTCGCGATCTAACGGCCCTATATCGACAGTTGAATTTCGTTGACGATCCAGCCTTTGCGCTGGAACCGCCGCCCGCGCCTCGGATTGCCCCTCCCATTTTGCTCGGCCAGACGATCGCATTGGATCTGCAATCGAACTGGTGGTCGCGATGGTGGCGCAAACGGCGCGGCTACGAAGCCTATGCCAATGAATTCAGCCGCCTGATCCAGGCCGAGACCGAGCCAATCGCAACCGGGATGAAAACGGACCACGCGCAGGCAGTTCGCCACGCCGCGACAACGACATTGACCGAGTTCATCAAAGAGCAGTCAAAGCTGCTGTTCAGCCTTGCCGAACAGGTTTCGGCCGGAGGCGAAGATCCGGCTCAGTTTGAAAACACAAACGAAGCGCAAGACCGTCAAGCCATTCTGGCGGAGGTCAAAGAATTTCTTGGAGAGTCTCAGCCAATCGGAGCATCGCAAGATGAACGCTGAAATCCATTCCGATATGGAAATGTCCGCCGAAACTGCGCCCGCGGCTAGAAGGCCCCGTATCGCGATTATGGGCGAATTCAGCGCAGGAAAAAGTACGCTGACAAACCTCTTGATGGGAGCACCGGCGCTGCCGGTAAAGGTCACTGCAACGCAATTGCCACCTGTCTGGATCAGCCGGGGCGAGGGGGCTACCTACCGCATCGGCATCGACGATTCCGAGTCACCGATCGACATGGACGCTTTGGCAGGCATTACTGTTGCCGACACACAGTTCATCCGGGTGTTCCATCAAAGCGATGTGCTTGATCTTTGCGACCTGATCGACATGCCTGGCATCAGCGACCCCAATATGTCTTCCGAAGTCTGGGAGCGGGTCGCGCACTTTGCGGATGGCGTGATCTGGTGCACCCATGCAACGCAAGCCTGGCGGCAAAGCGAGGCTGCCGTGTGGGAAAGCTTTCCGGAAGAACTGTTCGATAAAAGCCTTCTACTGTTGACCCGCTTCGATAAAATTCTCAATCAGCGAGACCGTGACCGGGTCGTGAAACGGGTGGAACGCGAAACCCAGGATCTCTTTCGTGGCGTTTTCCCGATTTCGCTTGTCGATGCTATCAATGCCGGAGAGGATTTCGAACTTTGGCAGCAAAGCGGGGCGGACGCGTTTGCAGTCGCGCTGGTTGAATTGGCGGACCATCTGGCCGGTAGCCTCGCCACAATGAACAGAGAATTCTCGACCGAACCGCGCCAACTCGCCCCGGACCCGACTGCGAAGCCAGGCGCCGGCCTGGAGCCTCTGCAGGAGCATACCCCGGAAGCTGTTTGTTTGCGCCCGGAGAATCCTTCACCCGAAGGGAAAGTCACCCCGAGGCGGGTGAACCGGCTGCCGAACGCCGGTGCTGCCACCCAACGGTTGCGACCTGAGGAAGCGGCCGCACCCAAGTTCGTGTAACCTTCGACCACCGGATGGTTCTTTTGAGGCCGCGGCACTTTTTTTAAGCCCCCTGTACCTTGGCCGATCTCCCGGCGTACAAGGCTTATATGAGGTCTGTACACGATCTAATCGATGCGCTGCGAGCGTCCCTTGGCGCTTGCCGTCTAGTCGCATTTGTGGATCTGAACGCCGAACTCGTGCTGAGCTCCAGCGCCGATGAAAAACCGCCGCAGGAAGAATTGGACGCGCTGGCCTCGATGGTCTCAATGGCTCTCGGTCTGCCCGACTGCCCGGCAGACCGAGCTGCGCCGGGCAGTATTGCGCCTGATGAAGTTATTGTTCTATCACCAGAGCTTTCGACCGTTATCGTTCGCACACACGGCGATGAAGCCGAGGCGCTTTGTTGTGTCTGCGCGCGCAGCCAGGATGTCGAAATTGTTCGAGCCTCTGCCCGGGACACCCTAAACGAGATTGCCGCAACGAGTGGTCCATAAGCCAGAAAAAAGGGGCGCAGTGCATTGACGACGGATCGAAAGAGACTGCAAGACAAGCTGGCAAAGCTGGCAACGGAAGAGTCCACGACCAATGACGGGTGGAGACGCATCGGCGGTCCATCCACAGACTTGCTTTCGGCAGTTGCCACGGAAATCGATGAGACGCTCTATCCCGTCAAAATCTCTCTGCGGAACGCCTCCGGCGAGGTTGTCGATCTCGCTGTAGGACATCGTCGGCTTCGTTGCGTTACTGGTCGGCTGCCAAAGGCGCTCGGCCAGTTTGACGCTTTGTGTGATGTCGAACTTTCCGAGATGTCTTTGGGTGTTCTTGATAAGATCTCGAACTTACTGCGCATTCACGCGTCGGAGGAAGGACATCTTTGGGTCAGCGCAACCGAAGTTCCGGACCCGGACACGTCTTCGTCGGGCGGCGTTCCCGCCGAGAAACTAGCTGAAGTCTGGAGAAGCACGGCGCCTGACATTGCGGCGGCGTTTGAGCTGTTTGCAAGGGACTTGACGGCCAAATCTGGCGATTGGGTGAGGATGACGGGCCGCCAAGTGATTGAGGAATCCGGCAGCGTCAGTTCAGACTTCGGCAGTATTGACGAGGTGCTCGATCTCGCGACGCGTCTATCGCCCCCGGACATCAGTCACCATCAGAAGGGCGCGACGCTTATGGTACGCGGTGCGCAAGGTGCGCGGTATCACGCAGTTGCTCAATACAAGGATACGTCCCTTGTCGCCGAGGTAACCGGTGCCGTCGCCGCAGAACTTCCCGCGCTTTGGCGCGCCGCGGGACACTAGGTCGATCAAGTTCATCTTGGACAGTTCGGTGCAATCGGTGGTGTACGGACTGATGACCAATTCTTCCGCTACCGTGGTCGATGCCTGTGACGATCGCGCTGCGGCTTGAGGCCAGCGATCAGTCCATCTGCCACGAAGGCCATGCCCCAAAGCAAAGCCGGCGCAACTATTCCGACCCGAACAGGGGCAGGAACATCAAATGCACTCGCCGATATGCCCTGCCGCCTCCAGAAGACGTCTGTCGGCATGTTGACGGTCCCCAGCGGTCGGGCACTGACCGAGCGCGTCGCTCGAATGGCAGGGGAAGGGAAGATCTATCCACACCTGGAGGCCATATTGCCCCTGTCGTCCGTTCCGGAAGCGCTGCAGAGATCTGGTTTCGGTGAAGTGAGGGGCAAATTAGTGATTACACCCTGAATGGGATCACCGCTTCACGAACAACCGGCCGTCAACGCAAACTTACCACGACGATACCGGTCTTTTGACCCTTCTCGACGTATCTGAACGCTTCCACGATTTCGTCCAAGGAATACGTCCGATCAAACACGCCTCGGAACCGCCCTTGCGCCATGAGGTCTGCAAGTCTTCGGACAAAGCCCGACGCATCCTCCGGAAACGGAATGCGGACACGGCCGGTTCCGGTGAGCCCAAAGAAAGCTCCGAGCAATATGTTGGACCAGCCGGGCCCGAGATCAGTCGCCGCGAAGATCCCGTCGTTCTTGAGAAGCGGCCGGCACGCGAAGTATGAGGTTTTCCCCACAGCATCGAAGACCACGTCAAAGGTCTCGCCAATCCCGGTGAAGTCTTCCGTTTCGTAGTTCACCACATGATCCGCACCGAGTGCCTCAGCCAGATCGAGGTGACGCGTTCCCACGACGGCCACGACACGCGCAGCGTTGGCTTTGGCAAGTTGGACCGCCGCGGTTCCTATGGCTCCGGAGGCGCCATAGATCAGGCAGCTTCCCCCCTCTGACAAGAGCTGCGTCGTCCCGTGGGCATACCAGGCGCCCTCAGCCACCACGGCTTGATCGAAGGGGATGTCACCCGGAATCTGCGCAATGGCACCGTCGTCGGGCACGCACATAAATTCCGCATGCGCACCAAACATGTCGGGCGACAGGCCGAACACGCGATCCCCGACATTGAACCTCGATGCGCCGTCACCCAGGGCGTCGACCTCACCTGCGAAATCCATACCCAACGTCCGCATTTTCGGAAGGATCAAACCGGTCATCGCACGGGCGAAGAAGGGGTGGCCCCGTAGGGTGGCTGTATCGGTTCGGTTTACCGTGGTGGCGCGAACCTTCACACGGATCTCGCCCTTGGACGGGTTGGGAACGGGCAGGGAGCGCACGGAAAGCCTGTCAGGCCCACCATAAGTTTCAAAAACGACCGACTTCATGTTCGTTGCTGCGTTCATGGCCCAAGCCTAGCAGGTGGCCCGCCAGATTGTCGTGGCCGTTATGTCGCCGAGACAAACGGAAGGGTGCTGCGCGTTTAAGCACTTGAGGATCAGCGAATTGACTTCTGAAGGGCGCTCGACACCCATCAAGTGCCCCGCTTCGACGACCTCTATGCTCCGTTACCACGGCTGGATGAAACCGTCCGTTAGCCTTGATACGATAGAGCCCGGCTGCTCGCCGGGCTCCATGTGCTACGGATTACGGATTTCAACGTTATCTTCTCCGGCACTTTGCTCCAGGACAAGGCGGCCCTCTTCGGAGATGGGCTTTTGAACGACCCATGCGACTGGATCGACGAAATCGACCCGGGGCAATCCAAGCTGCCAGCCCTGTTGCGTCGTCCTATCCCTGTACGTGAGTTCGGTTTCAGTCACGACCACGAATGCAGCCGTTCCGGAAAGGTAGTCCGGAACATAATCGCCGTTCCATCCGCCGCGGAAGTCGTCCGGTTCCTGTCCGGGAACGATGTCGTCGTTCACCCAGTGCGTGAAGCCGTTGAGGTAGAACAGAGCGAGGGTGCGCGACTCGAAGCTTTGTGCAACCCATTCCACCGCGCGGCTCCAGGTGCTTCCGACTTGAGCGATGACACTTCCAGCCTCGGCTTCGACAGAGGAATCATCGGAGTTCCCGTCCCCGATCCCGAGCAGATTGTCCAGCCCGGGCAGTGATGTCGGATCGGTAATATCGACGACTTCGCCTCGATCGTTTTGACCGCCCAGCAAAATGGACTGCGCCCGGCCTCTCGCGCCTGGCTCCACCATCTCGACATCGCCTTCATCGCCGACACCACCGATGGCGAGTTGCGTCACGGTAACCTCGACTTCGGGCCCGTCCTCGGTGACGCCCGAACCCAGCGACTCCAAGTCTGCCTCGATTTCGAGTTCCTCGGTCGGATTGAAGTATCTGTAGGCCCTCTGAATGCCATCGACCACTGCCTCGCCCAAAGCGGACACCTCGGCAGGGGTAATCGCGGATGTGACCTGCGCCGCGTAAGGCAGGAACGACAGGAAGCTGCGCACAGCCTCGCCGATCAACAGGTTGCGCGCTTGCGGAGAGACGCTGTCTTGCGCGCCGGCAATGAGACCCAACCCCAGCATGCCCACGGCCGAAACGACCTCGGCCCGTTGCGCGTCGGTTCCCTGGTCCCAAAGGTATCCAAGAACGTGCGCTGCCGCTCTCGGCAGGTACCGCAGTGCGTCGCTGATCACAGTGCCAGGCAGCGCGTAGAAGCCGGCCTTGATTTCGTTCAGACGAGTGATGCGCCCGCCGTCTTCTCCCCTCCGGGAGCTGTAGTTCAATTCAACCTCTCCGCCGAGTTCCACGAAGGCCGTGAAGCTCAAGCCCGGCGGCAAGGCGGGCTTGATGTCTTTCGCCCCGTAGACATGAGGTCTGATCACCACCTGGAAATCGAAGTTGCCGTTTTCGACGCTGCCGTCGATCAGTTGGTTTCGGTCGAACTGCCCCCAGACGAAGAGCGCTTTGCCCGTGCCCGACCCGGGGTTCGTCGGGTCGGCGCCGTCGGGAATGTTGTTGTACCGAACCCGCATCTGGACCTGGATGAGATTGGGCTCTGCCCTGACGAAAACATAGCCTCCCATCTCCAGTGTATCGCCGACCTCTGCCTCCTCTGCGAACCGCTGCAACTCGCCGCCATGTTCGGCAATCAGGTCATCGGTCGCCTCGATTACTCCGTTTCCCACCGCTTCGGCGAATTCGGCGTCGTCCTCGGTGATCTCCGACGGCGGATCGATTGGGGTATCTCCGCCGACAAGATCCTCGATTTGCTGGTCTGCCCATTCCGGTGTCGCTTCGTTCTGGCGACGGTTGTTCTGATCGACGGGCGGGTGAATGCCGTATAGGTGCAGGAAGAACAGCTGACCTGCCTCTTCAGGGGTCAGTTCGCCGCTTTCGACCTGCTGGAGCAACGTGTCGGCGTAGGACCGGGTGTCGTCGTCGACGATACCAAGCTTCAGATCCAACTGGTCCGGTTCGACAAAGTTCTCGCGGCGTGTATCAGAGGCAAAAATCGCCGCGCGCGCGGCAGGGTCCTCGAACAGTGTCAGAACCGCTGCAATCTCCTGATTGGAGAAGCCATTCAGCATCCGTGTCGCCAGATCAGCCCCGTCCGTTCCGGAGGCGGCAAGGGTTTCGATCACAGCGACGAAGTCCGTCGGGTCAATGACGCCAAGCACAAAGGTCGAAACATCCGCGGCCGCGTCAAGTAGCCTTGCGTTCGCGACCGGGTTCTCCGAGGCCGCCGCCAGTATCGTTGCGGTGGTTTCCGGATCGGAATTGGCGAGCACGATCAGGATCCCGGACGCAACATTCTTGTCTGCGGCGTTCAGGAGTTCGGTCAGACTGTCAATCCCGCCATCGGTACCCGCAACCGCGACCAGAAGTGACGTGGCCTCTTCGATGGACAACGACTCGAGCAAGGTGATTTGCCGATCCACCGGGAGGGTTACAAAGTAGGCCGCCCGGTCCGCGGCCGATGTAAGCGATGCGAATGTCGTGAATGTTTCGTCATACCCTTCCGGAGTGACTTCGGATCCATCTTCGCCGAAATGGATCTCGTAGTAATGGGCGGTCGCGTCGGTATTCGCATCGTAGAAGATGTCTGCAACCGGCAAGTCCGGGTAGACATCAGAGATCAGCACCTGCATCAGGGCCTCCGAGGACCCGTCCCTGCGTCCCGCCATGAACCTGGCCGCCTCATTCAGGATACTCGTCCCGTCGGTGGCCAACCTGGTCGTCAGGCCGATGAAGCCATCGATGTTCGACGCTCCGGGAGAGGCAAATTCCTGCACCGTCAAGACGGAAAGAATGTCGGCAATCACAGCGCTGCCCGCGGTATTGTTGATTGTTTCAACGTTTCGCGCGGTCAGTGCACCATCCGTTCGAGCGATCCCTTCTCCAGTCGAGTATAACCTTGCGTCGATCCCAAAGGCCAAATCCTCAAGTGCTGAATAGTCGCGTTCGGCAATGACGACATCAATGTACTTGGAACTTGGGGGGATTCGACCGTCGCTGGCCATCCCCGCGACGATGCTTTCGCTGACTTGCTGCGCAGATTGCGGATCGAGTGCCGTGAAGACGAGTGCCGCACCGCGGGCGCCCTCGGACGTCTCGATGTCGCGCAGGAATTCGACAGCCCCATCGACATCGTCTGCGTCGAGAAACGCCTGAACCGCTTCCGCCATTTCCTCGGCCCAGGCTTCGTCGCGACCGCCTTCGGGGGTAATGGCGAGCTGGGCTATGGCCAATTTCGACTCGAGTACGGGCTCCAAATCAGCTGTCGGCGCGATGCCGTAGACCGGGATCTTGTATTCATGCTGGATGGTGCGGAACGCCTGAACCGCGACATAGGCGATCAGCAGTTCGGCCCCGATCACCAGCCCCGCGCCGCCAAGTGCGGTTGCCAGACCGACCTCTCCGGCGCCTGCCGCCACCGTCGGCGCGACGCCATAGGCATAGCTGGTCGCGCCGGATGCCGAGGCCTCTGAGGATCCGGGCACCGCAACATCGACGAACGCTTCCCAGAATTCACTGAATTCCTCTTCCCAGACGTTCAGCCGGCGGCCGCCTTCACCCGTTGGCGCCATGAAGGTCTGGAACGCGTCTTCCCATGTATCGGCATCGAACTCGTCCAGGTTGGCGGGCAGTTCGCGCACCGTTCCGCCGGTGATCGCCGCTTCGACCGTGGCCAGGTTCAGCGTGATCGTCTCGGTTTCCGTCAGAGCGCCGAACATCGAAAGATCGGGGGCGCCGCCCAGATAGGCGCCGTCCTCGAAATTCGCCGCGATGAACGCGTCCCAGGCCTCGCTGCCCACAAGATCGGCATGGCCGGACAGCGTGAAGGTCAGGGCCGTGTACTCCACATCCGTCCAGTCGGACGGAATGACGCCGCCGGTCGCATCGAGGATCCGGCCCGCGAGGTCGAAGGTTCGTTCCGCGGCAAGGTCAAAATGCGAATCCGGCTCGGCGCTCCCGTCGATATCGATGTTCTCAAGCCGCCGCCTGTCGTCGTCTTCCTCGAGCGTGATCGCGACCGTGACCGCCACGCCGCGGTCCATCGGGTGGCCCGAGCGCACGTGCAGGCGGACCGAATAGGTGCCGTCGCCGGTGTCGGTCACGGTCAGGGTCGGGCGTTGCCAGGACGGCCGGCCGGTGGCGGCCCAGAGTTGCGGGGTGATCTCGGCGACGATGGCCCGAATGGCGTCGTCAGGGGTTTCGGCACTGGCGGGTATGTCGACGATGGTGCCGTCGGGCAGCGTCACGGTGCCGGTAAATTCGGACTCGTTTCCGGTCAGCGGCGGGTCCACCGCTTCGGGACGCCGGTCGAGGGTGACCGTCAGCCTGTGGGTGACCAGATCGTC
>JAAUYH010085790.1_pt1 | contig 33490 bp, 39 predicted proteins | sample 7278061 | NCBI WGS metagenome assembly JAAUYH01 (sample SAMN14350203, study PRJNA611818) | marine sediment metagenome | isolation source: surface marine sediment (0.6m) | place: French Polynesia: Moorea | collected 2018-08 | reverse complement strand
TCAGGCGCGGAATCAAGGCCGTAGGCCGCCGCGCCATCGCCGACCCGCCCCGGAGGGGAGGCGATTTTCTGACGGTGCGCATCGCGTTGAAGTCGTTCGGACTTTGCTGGGATAAATCGAGCCGTCCATAAGTCCGGGTCGCCTCCCCGCGGGTCGGCGATGGCGCGGCTTATCAGATTCCTGTCAATGTCCGCTCCAGGCCAAAAGCCGACCTTGCCGGTCACTCACAACGCATTGCGTCTTAACCACCAAATGTCGTCAATGCATAGCCCAGCAACGCAGATACCCACACAATCTGTTAATGCCATCTTGAAAAATATCAGAGGGCAACACCCCGTCCTCACGGGAACATTGCCCATTTTTTGTACCGTGGCGTTCAGCACACCGTCCGAAACCGGTCCACCATCACGTCCAGCACCGCGCTCGGATCGCGCCGCCACCAGTCGCTGGACGAAAACACCTCGACCTCGCACGGCCCGGCATAGCCAGCCCCCTCGACCGCTGCGCGCAGGACTTTCAAATCGGCCACCCCGTCGCCCATCATCCCGCGGTCCAACAGCATGTCACGGGTGTTCTCCAGCCAGTCACACAGGTGATAGCCGAGGATTCGGTCCGGCCCGGCCGCCGCCAGGCCCTCGGCCAGCGCGCTGTCCCACCAGACATGATAGACATCCACCGCAACCCCCACATTCGGCGCACCCGCCATGTCGCAGACCCGTACCGCATCCGCGACCGTCATCAGCACCGTCCGGTTGCCGCCGAACATCGGGTTGAGCGGCTCCAATGCCAGCTTGACGCCCCGCTCGGACGCATAGCCGGCGATGGCCGCGACCCGCTCGGCCAAGATCTTCTGACTTTCCAGCACACCCTTGGTCCCGGGCTCGGTTCCGCCTGTGACAATCGTCAGCACCGGCGCGCCCAGCCCGGCGGCCATGTCGATGGACGCCTTTGCCTCGTCGAGCCCCGCAGGCGCATCGCGTCCCACCAGATAGGGCGTCCGGCATAGCCCCACGACCTGCATACCAGCGGCGCGCACCCGGTCGCCGATCTCGACGGAACGCCGACCGATCTCGCGCCGCCAGAACACGATCCCGCCCAGACCTCGCGCGGCACAGGCGTCGATCACCCGCTCGGGCGGCCAGCCCGCACCATAGCCGTCGAGATTGTGCCCCAGCGTCGCGGTGTTCAGCGCCAAGGCCGAGATGTCCTGCGAGAAATCCCGCATCAGACCCCGTAAAGCGCCAGAAGCGCCTTCATCCGCCGAACCGCAAGTTCGGGATCGCGCAGCAGCCCGTTCTGTTCGGCCAGCTTGAAGCAATCGACGAAATAGGGCAGCGGCCGCATCGCCTGCGCCCCGCCCAGCATCACGAAATGCTCCTGAAACCCGTTTAGCCAGGCCAGGAACACGACGCCCGTCTTGTAAAATTGTGTCGGCGCCCGGAAAATCAGCCGCGCCAGCGGCACCGTCGGATCGAGTGTTGCCCGGAATCCGGCAACATCGCCCGCCCCGAGCTGCCCGATCGCCTTGCCCACCGCGACGGCGAGCGGATCGAAGATCCCCAGAAGCGCGTGGGAGTAACCCCTGTCGTCCCCCGCGATCAGTTCGGGGTAGTTGAAGTCGTCGCCGGTATACATCTTCACACCCGCCGGAAGCCTCCGGCGCATGACGATTTCCTTCTCCTTGTCGAGCAGCGAGATCTTGATGCCGTCGACCTTGCCGGCATTCTCCTCGATCACCATGAGCGCGGTCTCCATCGCGCTCTCGAAGCCGTCGGTGCCCCAGTAACCCGCAAGCGCCGGGTCGAACATCTCGCCAAGCCAATGCAGGATCACCGGTTGGTCGCACGCCGCCAGGACATCGGAGTAGATGCGCGCATAGTCCCTGGGCGACGTCGCAACTTTCGCCAGAGCCCGCGAGGCCATTACGATCAGTCGCCCGCCGACGCCCTGGATCGCCTCCACCTGTTCCAGATACGCCGTCCGCACGTCATCGAGAGACCGCGCATCGGCCGGGTCAAGCTGGTCCGTTCCGCAGCCGTTGAAGACCAGCGCGTCGGGCAGTTCCGCCTTGGTGCGGCGGATCAGGTCCAGCGCCCCCGGCCAATCCAGCCCCATGCCCCGCTGGGCCGTGTCCATCGCCTCGGCGATGCCAAGCCCCATCGCGTCGAGGTGGCGCCGAAAGGCCATCGTCGCATCCCAGTCCACCTGCGCCGGGCCAGAAGGGTCCGATGCGGTGAACGGATCGGCCACCACATGCGCCGCCGAAAACACCACGCGCGCCGGATCGGCTCGCAGCGGCGCAGCCTCGATCGGTGTTCCCGCCAATGTGTAGTCGGCCAGCATGCCGGATGTATCTGGCAGGGCGATCTTCATCGCAGGCCTCCTTCAGAAACGCGGGACCAGCATCCCGGCATCGGCCGAGATCGCCTGTCCCGTGGTATAGGGCAGCTTGCCCGAGGCGAGGGCCGCGATAATCGCGCCCATTTCCTCGGGCTGTCCAACCCGCGGGAACAGCGTCAGCCCATCCCGCGCACGTTCCGCGTACTGGTCGATCACCGGGGCGGTCATGTCGGTCGCGATCAATCCGGGCTGGACGTCGTAGACGGCGATGTTCTCTGGACCCAATCGGACCGCCCAGGTCTTCGACACCATCGCCGCCGCGGCCTTGCTGGCACAGTATTCCGCCCGCGGCACCGCGACTGCGACCGCGTTGGATGAGGTCACGTTGACGATGGAATGGAAAAGCGCCGGGTCCCGCTTCCGGGCCAGCAGCCGCCGTGCGAAGGCCTGGGTCAGAAAGAACGCCGCTTTGGCATTCACCGAAAGACACCGGTCCCAGCTTTCCTCGGCCACCTCCAGCGGATCGCCGCGCCGCATCACGCCCGCGCCGGCATTGTTCACCAATGTCGTTGGCGGCCCCAGCCGTGCCTCGATCGCGTCCAGCGCGGCGCCATGCGCCGCAAGGTCTGTCACGTCGAACGGCACCGCTTCGGCCGGCATTCCAAGCGCCCTCACCTCTTCCACAGCCGCGCGCAATTCACCGTCGTCGAACGGCCCGTTCAGCGCCACGGCGAACCCCTCGCCTGCCAGCGCCTTCGCCGCCGCCAGGCCGATCCCCCGGCTTGATCCGGTGACCAGCGCAACCTGTCCGATCATGCCGCCGCTCCGTGTTTGATCAACTCGCGCGCGATGATCATCCGCTGGATCTGGTTCGTGCCCTCATAGATCTGCGTGATCTTCGCATCGCGATAAAGCCGCTCCACCTCGAACCCCCGGATATAGCCGGACCCGCCAAAGACCTGCACCGCATCGGACGATCGCGCAACCGCCATATCGCCGGCAAAGCACTTGGCTATCGAGCAGGCCTTGGTCGCATCCTCGCCCCGGTCGATTTTCACCGCCGCCGAATGCACCAAAAGCCGCGCCGCCTCGACATCCTTGGCCATGTCCGCCAGAAGCCATTGAACCCCCTGGAACTCGACGATCGGCTGTTTGAACTGCTTGCGGGTCTGCGCATAGTCCACCGCCGCCTCGAGCCCGGCCTGCGCGATACCCACCGCCAGCGCGGCAATCCCGACACGGCCCTTGTCGAGTACGCTCATCATCATGTGGAATCCGCGCCCCTCGTCGCCCAAAAGCGCCTCGGCCGGCAGCCGGACGTCCGAGAAATTCAGCGCACCGACCTGGCTCGCCCGTTGGCCCATCTTGTGCTCTTTCGGACCGCGCTCGACGCCATCGGCGTTTAGGTCGACAATGAATATGGACATACCCCGATGACCCGCGTCGCGGTCGGTCCGCGCCAGCACAAAGCCCAGATCCGCCACCGGAGCGTTGTGAATCCAGATCTTGCCGCCGTTCAGTACCCAGCCGTCACCGTCCCGCACCGCTTCGGTGCGAATGCCCGAGACATCGGTCCCCGCCTCGGGTTCGGTGATGCAATAGGCCACCCTTGTTTTCGCGGCCATCACCTCGGCCAGCCAGCGGTCCCGCTGTGCCTCGGTCCCGTGCCGGACAAGCAAAGTCGAAATCAGTTCGATCAGCCCGCACTGGTCGGCCACGCTTGCATAGCCCCGCGACAACTCCTCCATCACCAGCGCGTAGGTCAAGGTGTCGAAGCCCGGCCCGCCCATCTCGTCCGGCACGCCGACACCGAAGAGCCCAAGCTCGGCCATCTGGGCGTAGATCTCGGCCGGAAACCGTTCCTCGCGGTCAAGCTCGTCGGCCACCGGCCGGATCACATCATTGGCGAAATCCCGCGCCATGTCGCGCACCTGGATATGTGTCTCGCTGAGATACATCTGCGAATCCATTTGTAACCGTTTGGTTACTTTATCTTTGGCGAAAACCGGTGGTCAAGAGGCGCCGGCAAAAAAAGCCCTTGCGGCAGCGGCTCCGAATGACATAAATAACCAAATAGTTACTTAGGGAGGAGACGGCATGCGCCCCGACACCAAGATGAAATTCGGCCGGGTGGACTTGGAAGTCACCGCCTTCGGTTTCGGCACGGCCCCGATCGGCAACATCTTCCGCGAGATCGACGAAGAAACCTCGGACGGGATGATCCAGACCGCTTGGGACGCGGGCGTACGGTACTACGACACCGCGCCGATGTATGGCCACGGTCTCTCTGAACTGCGCACAGGCCACTCGCTGCGCTGGAAGAACCGTGACGACTTCATCCTCTCTTCCAAAGTCGGCCGCATCCTGAAACCCGCCCGCAAGGACGACATCGAGTATTTCCCCTGGACCAACGCGGGCCGGTTCACGATGCATTTCGACTACAGCTACGACGGCACCATGCGCAGTTTCGAAGACAGCCTGCAGCGGCTCAATCTCGAACGCATGGACATATGCTTCATCCACGACATCGACGTCTTCACGCGCGGCGACGAGCAGCCCGAGGTGTTCAAGCAGGCGATGGACGGCTGCTACAAGGCGCTGGACGACCTGCGCAGCCAGGGCGTGGTCAAGGCCATCGGCGTCGGCGTGAACGAGTGGCAAGTCTGCCACGAGGCGCTCAAGCAGCGTGATTTCGACTGCTTCCTGCTTGCCGGGCGCTATACGCTGCTGGAACAGGAGTCGCTCGACGAGTTCCTGCCGCTCTGCGAGGAACGCGGTGCCGCGGTGGTGGTCGGCGGCGGCTTTAACTCGGGCATCCTTGCGACCGGCGCGGTCGAGGGCGCAAAATACAACTACGCCCCGGCCCCCGACGACATCATGGACAAGGTCCGCGGGATCGAGGCCGTGTGCGCCGATCACGATGTGCCCCTGCCCGCCGCTGCCCTGCAATTCGTCGTGGCGCATCCGGCCATCCCCAGCTTCATCGCCGGCACCCGCACGGTCGAACAGCTTACCAAAAACCTCGACTGGTTCAGCCACCCGATCCCGCCCGAATTCTGGGCCGATCTCAAGTCAAAGGGCCTTTTGCGCGAAGACGCGCCCACCCCGTGAGCCGCCTTCTCCCGCCTGGGCGCTACGGTTGCGACGCCGTCGCGCCCGAGGATCGAATTGAAACCGGGCGACATACCGTAACCGCCGCCGAAATCGACGGTTTCGCAGCGCTGTCCGGCGACCGGTTCGAGATCCACATGTCTGATACCGCGGCCAAATCTCATGGCTTCCCGGGCCGCGTGGCGCACGGTCTTCTCGTGCTCTCCCTGGTCGACGGCCTGAAGAACCGCGCACCGGCCCAACTCAAGGCCATCGCGTCCCTGGGCTGGGACTGGTCGTTCCGCCGCCCGGTCTTCATCGGCGACGAGATCGGCGCAACGATCACGGTCGAGGCGAAGCGGACGGTCACCAAACCCGACCGCGGCATCCTGACCCTGGCCTTCGACGTGACCAACCAACGCGGCGAGACGGTTCAGTCGGGCACCAACCTTCTGCTGGCCTACCGCTGAGCGATGCCGTTCCGTACCGACACGGCAGGCGTTCTTTCGATCAAGCCTGAACAAGCGGGGCGAAGAGGCACAGTTTCAGCGTCTTACACCCGGTAGTCAGCCACAAAGACGCCGTCAGCGCCCCCCTCCAGCTCTGCCACGATCCGGGCCCCAATCGCCTGGTGAACCGCGTCCTCGAGATAGGTGTCGCGCACCGATTCATCGCGGAAGTCAAACCAGAAAACGTCGCGGAACCCCCGGACCAACGGATCCTCGATGCTGATGTTGGGCCGAACCTGGAAATCGAGGATCCCGTCGATCCGGTCGCTCAGCCCGGCGAGATCGTCCATCAGCCCCGCCTTAACGTCCGCCGTGGTCCCCTCACGATACCGCAAGGCCACAAAATGCCGGATCATTGCGTGTCTCCCTTTCCGAAATCGGGTGTCCGCCGTTCGCGGAATGCCGCAAGGCCCTCTGCCAGGTCCGGCGATCCCGCCGCCTGGGCCCCCGCCAGTGCCTCGACGATACGCTCGCGCTCCTCGCCTTCGGCGGCGTTGATCATCATCTTTGCAAGCTCGGTCGCCCGCGGTCCGCGTTTGAGCACCGCCGCCGCCAGCTCTTCCGCCGCGGCCATTGCGTCACCAGTCGCAACCACCCGGTCCACGAGCCCAAGCGCAAGCGCCTGATCTGCCGTGAACACCTCTCCGAACACCGCCATGCGCCGCACCAGCTGGGCGCCGAACCGGCGCACCGCCCGCTGTGTGCCCGACCAACCGGGGATGATCCCAAGACCCGTCTCCGGCTGCCCGACCTTCACATGGGCCTCGGCAACCCGGAAATCCGCACAGGCCGCAAGCTCCAGTCCGCCGCCCAAAGCATGCCCGTCCAAAACGGCGATAACCGGCTGACGAAGCCGTGCCAGCGCGGCAAAGGCCGTATGGCCGTCGCGCACCCAATGCCGCCCGAACCGCTCGGGCGATTCCGCGGACCAGGCCTCGATGTCACCGCCGGCACAAAAGGCCTTGCCTTCACCGGACAGGATAACAACGAGGATGTCCGGGTCACGCTCGATTTCTCGGCACCTCTGGGCGAGTTCTTCGACCATGGCGGCATCAAGCGCGTTCAGCTTTTCCGGACGGTCAAGGCGCAGATGCCCGACGGCTCCGTCGGCGCGCAACGAAATCCGGCTCACGGGGTCAGTCCGAACGGCTCGGGACGGAACAGGGCCGTATCCATCTCTTTCAGGTCGCCGGAAACGCGAAGCGGCGCTCCCGACTGGTCCAGAACATCGCGCTGCAGGTCAACGCCCGGCGCAACCTCGGTCACGACAAGGCCCTGATCGGTCAACTTAATCACGCAGCGTTCGGTGACATACGTGGCGTCCTGCTCCTGCAAAACCGCGCGCCGCCCCGAGAACGAGACATGATCGACCTTGGGCACGAACTTTGCCGTGTGGCCTTCCTTGCCGATCACCAGCTTTGCGTCCTCGATCCGCATCTTGGCGCCCGCGTTAAAGGTGCCGGAGAACACGATCCGTTTGGCCCGTGCGGTGATGTCGACGAAGCCGCCCGCCCCTGCGGTCCGGTGCGGCGTCGCCTTGAGGCGCGAGACGTTCACCGATCCCTCCGCGTCGATCTCGAGGAAAGACAAAAGCGAGGCGTCGAAACCACCGGCCTGGAAATAGGCGAACTGATGCGGCGAGGCCACGAAGGCTTCGGCGTTGGCCGCACAGCCGAACTTGAAGTCCAAAAGCGGGATGCCGCCGACAGCCCCCTGCTCGATGACCCAGGTGACGTCGCCGTGGCGGCCTTCCTCCAGAAACACCCGAGGAACGTTCGCCGAAACCCCGAAGCCGATATTGACCGACCAGCCCTTGTGGAGTTCCTGCGCCACGCGGCGAGCGATGACCTTCTGCACGCCGAAGTCCATCAGGTGGAAACTGTCGAGCGGGCGGATCAGTTCGCCGCTGATGGCCGGGTCATAGGCCGTGCCCGTGGTCTGCAGCATCTCGGGCGCTTCGACGACATGGTCGACCAGAATCCCCGGCACGTGCACGTCATGGGGCCGGATCGAGCCGTTCTGCGCCACCCGCCGCACCTGGGCGATGACGGTGCCGCCGCAATTATGCGCCGCCAAAGCCATCTCCATCGCGCCCAGATAGGCCCCTTCGGATTCGAAGCTGAGATTGCCGCGTTGGTCCCCGGTCGTGGCGCGGATGATGGCAAAGTCCGGCCTCAGCGCCTGGAAATAAAGCCATTCGTCGCCCTCGAACGCCATGCGTTTCACGATCGGGTCGGCGGCGGCGGCGGCATTCATCGCACCGCCCTCGTGGTCGGGGTCGACGAATGTGTCCATGCCGACCTTGGTCAGCACGCCCGGGCGATGCCCTGCCCCCTCGCGCAGCATATCGAATATGATGCCGGACGGCAGATTGTAGGCCTTGACCTCATTTCTGCCGATCATCTGCCAGATCAGCGGCGGCTCGGCGTTCGACGGGCCGGAGGGATAGCTGCCGCCGACAATCGTTGCCAGGCATCCGGGCTTGGCGATGTGATCGACGCCCTTGGTGCCGAAGAAGTCGCCCGCGGCAATCGGGTGGATGGTTGTCAGATTGCGCGGCGCGGCCTCGGCGTCAAATCGTTCGCCCAGGGCTTGCAGGATCGCATCAGGGCAGCACAAGCCGCTGGACGAATTGACGGCGACAACCGCGTTGTCCGGGATCAGCGCGACAACCTCGGCCGCGGTCTTCTGTTTCGTCACACGGGCCTCCCTGAACGTGCGCTCCGGCCAAAGTAACCAAATGGTTATATGACTATGCCAAGGCAGGCCGTTTGAATCAAGCTTGGAATCTCCATAAAAATCAATTGCTCCACAATCAAGGCTTCCCCTTAAGTAACTAATGAGTTACATCTGTGGGGACTCAGTGGAGGCCCCGAATGAACATCTATTTCCAAAGGACCCATCAACGCGCTTTCGGCACCTTTCCGTTGGTGGGAGATGTCGCAAGAAACGCAATCCTCGCCGCGGCCGAGGTTGGCTATCGGGCCTTCGACACGGCGCAAATGTACGAAAACGAGGCCGAAACCGGTGAGGCGCTAAAGGCGACCGGGATCGCGCGCGACGACCTTTGCATCACCACCAAGGTGCACCCGGATAATTTCGGCGAGGACAAATTCATGGCCTCGGTCGAAAAGAGCCTGTCGGATCTTCGGATCGACTGGGTCGACGTTCTGCTCTTGCATTGGCCGCCGCTCGGCGGGGACGTCGCGCCGTCGTTGAAGCTGTTGCAGCAGGCCTACGATCGGGGGCTTGCGAAGAACATCGGCGTGTCGAACTACACCGTCCGGATGTTGAAGGACGCGGTTTCGATCGTGGACGCGCCGATCGTGACCAACCAGGTGGAATTCCATCCGCTTTTGAACCAGGACAAGCTTTTGGCCGGGGCAAACGAGGTCGGCATCCCGCTATCCTCGTACTCCTCGGTGGCCCGGGGCGAGGTTTTCAAGCGTCCCGAATTCGGCGAGATCGGCAAGGGCTATGGCAAAACGGCCGGTCAGGTGGTGCTGCGCTGGATCATTCAGAAAGGGGTCAGCGTGAATACGATGTCGACGAACCCGGACAATATCCGGGCGAATTTCGATATCATGGATTTCACGCTTTCGAGCGTCGATATGGCGCGGATCGAGAAGCTGACCCATACCGACTACAGGATCGTCGGGGCGGACCTGGTGCCCTGGGCGCCGGAATGGGACTGAACGGGTCGGCTGCAGGCGTCCCATAGCGGTGCCCATCTAACTATCGGAAATCATTTGCGTTAGCACAGGCATCTGTCGGGAGGACCACACTTGCCGGCACGGGTGCGGAATGTCCGCACAGCCGCGGCGTGCTTTGAGCACCGCACCAGATATGCGACACTGCCGGCATTGGACATTTATCCCCGGGAGACAAGCATGTTTAGGATTTCGACCGCCCTGCTCGCCGCCGCACTCGCCACCTCGGCGCTTGCAGAAGACCGTTGGATGTCTATCCCCGAGGCGCCGGAGATGCCCGCATCCGACAATGTCGGCGTGGTTCCGATCAACGGCATCCAGATGTATTTCGCGGAATACGGCGTGGCCAGCGGCACACCCGTTCTGATGATCCATGGCGGACTGGCGCATGGCGACATCTGGGCCGCACAGGTGGCCGACCTGATGCAGGATTATCGCGTGATCGTGGCCGATACGCGCGGGCATGGACGGTCGGAAAACGATGGCAGTGCCTATAGCTACGACCTGCTTGCGCAGGATTACCTCGCGCTTCTGGATGAACTGCAGATCGACAAGGTGCATCTGATCGGATGGTCCGACGGCGCCAATATCGGATACGCGATCTCGAGCACCGCGCCCGAGCGGCTGGCCAGTCATTTCGCCCATGCCGGCAACGTCACGCTGGACGGGATCGATCCGTCGGTCGAAACCAATCCGATCTTTGGCGCCTATGTCGGCATGATGGCCTCGGACTACGCCGAAATGTCGAACTCGCCCGACGGGTTCGACGCGTTCCTGGGCGGTGTCGTCGAGATGTGGAGCACCGAAAAGCCCGGCGGTGTCGACGCGCTGACATCGATCACCGTGCCGACGCTGGTCGTGCAGAGCGAGCATGACGAAGCAATCCTGATGGAGCATTCGGAACTGATTGCCACGACGATTCCGGGCGCCAGCCTGCTGGTTCTGGAAGACGTCAGCCATTTCGCGAACTTGCAGGCGCCAGAAGACTATACGGCAGCGATCCGGGCGTTCCTGGAGTGACTCAAGTCTAGCACATTGTGGGCAAACTCCGTCGCATAATCAGGATGGGTTTCAACGGAGTCGCGCTCGACCGTTCTTGGCCTGGAGCGGGCGTTGACCGGAATCTGAGAAGCCGCGCTATCGCCGACCCGCGGGGAGGCGACCCAGACCTAGGGACGGCTCGATTTATCCCAGCAAAGTCCGAACGACCTCGATGCGATACGCACCGTCAGAAAATCGCCTCCCCTTCGGGGCGGGTCGGCGATGGCGCGGCGGCCTACGGCCTTGATTCCGCGCCTGAAGACTGGTTGCGAATGGCGGCTCCAGGCCAAAACGCCCGTCCGCTCACCTAGTGATGCCGCGGCGTGGGGCAGGTTATTCACGAGGCCTCGGCTTTGCGGCCTGGCGCGAACCCGATCCGGTCGATTTCCGGCCTACCGTCATCCTGCCCCTTCGGTTTCCGGCCGAAGCGGGTTGAGAACAAAAATAGAACATCTATACTCACACCCATGACCCGGCCGCTCCCGATCCAGCACGGTTCCCGCGATCAGGCGCACCCCGCCCTGCCGTTTCTGGGCGATCTGGCACTGCCCCTGGCGCGGGTACACGAGATCTGCGGCAATGCGCGACGGTTTTTGGCGCTGTTGATCGCATCGCGCACCCGGGGCCCGGTTTTCTGGATCGCCCCCGCCTGGGGGGCGGAGCGGCTGAACCCCGAGGCGATGCTGCGGCTGGTCGGCCCCGAACGGATCGTCTTTGTCGATCCGGTGCGGGCCGAGGACCTGCTGTGGTGTATGGAAGAGGTGCTGCGGTCCGGCGCGGTGCCGCTTGTCGTGGCCGATATCCCAGCCCCCCCGGGGCTGACCGCAGTGCGGCGGCTGCATCTGGCGGCAGAGACCGGCGCGGCGGAGGCGGGCACGCTGCCCCTAGGCGTGCTGCTGACCCCCGGCACGGGCGGCGCGCAGGGCATCGAAACGCGCTGGCACATCGCGGGCGACCATGGGGCGGACGGGCGCCGGCGCTGGCGGCTCGACCGGCTGCGCGCCCGCACCGCGCCGCAGAAAAGCTGGCGGGTGACATCGGCGAAAGGCGCGTTCCGGCTGGAGTCCCTGGCCGAGGAAACGCTATTGAATTGAGTACCTTCGGCACGCCTTCTCGGTATGCCGCGCCTTGCGCGGCAGGACACGCGGAGGCGCTGCCCCCACCCCCCGGAGCATTTCCGCCGGGATGAAAGAGCCCCCCAAGGGCCGAAACCGCCTGCCTCATGTCGATTACGGGACAGCAGCCGGGCCGGAACGGCGCGACGAGGGGGGATGCGCCTGATGATCTCATTCGCCGCCCTTTTGCTGTCGGTCGTGCTGCTGCAGCTGTCGTCGGGGGGCGTGGGACCGCTGGATGCGCTGTCGGGGCTGGCGCTGGAGTTCAGCCGGGCAGAGGTCGGCCTGTTGGGCTCGGCACATTTCATGGGTTTTTTCATCGGCTGCTGGTGGGCGCCGCGGTTGATGGGCGCGGTAGGGCATTCCCGCGCCTTCGCCGCCTTTACCGCCGCCGGCGCGATCGGGCTTTTGGCGCATATGCTGGTGGTCGACGCTTATGCCTGGGCGGCGATGCGGGTGGCCAGCGGGCTGTGCGTGGCCGGCTGCTACACGGTGATCGAAAGCTGGCTGCAGGCGAAGGTGACGAACGAAAGCCGCGGGCGGGCGATGGGGGCCTACCGGGCGGTGGATCTGGGCGGATCGCTGGCGGCACAACTGATCATCGCCGTGCTGGAGCCTGCGTCCTACGTCTCGTACAACCTGCTGGCGATGCTCTGCTGTGCCTCGCTGTTGCCGCTGACGCTGACGCGGGTCAGCCAGCCGGCGGTCCCCGAAACTCCACGGCTGCGCCCGGGCCTTGCCTGGAAAATGTCGCCGCTGGCCGTTGCCGGCGTCGTCGTCGCCGGGCTGACCGGGGCGGCCTTCCGCATGGTGGGTCCGATCTATGGCCGGGAGGTCGGACTGGCGGTCGAGCAACTTGCCTGGTTTCTGGCCGCCTTCGTCCTGGGCGGCGCGCTGGCGCAGCTGCCGGCCGGGTGGCTGGCCGATAAATACGATCGCCGCTGGGTGCTGATCGGGCTGTCGGCGGCAGCCGCGCTGAGCTGCAGCCTGACGGTCGCGGTGTCCGGCGCCGGGCTGGTCGCGGTTCTGCTGGCGGCGGGGATCTTCGGGTTCACCACCTTCCCGGTCTATTCGGTATCGACGGCGCATGCGCATGACTTTGCCGAAATCGGCCAGCGGGTCGAGCTGTCGGCCGCGCTGTTGTTTTTTTTCGCCCTGGGCGCGATCGCCTCGCCGCTTGTGGCCTCGGTCCTGATCGAGGCCTACGGGCCCGGCGCGTTGTTCGGGTTCGTTGCGCTGGGACACGGTGCGCTGATAGCGTTCGGGCTGGTGCGGATGCAGGCGCGGCCCGCGCGGACCGAGAGGACGCCATATGTCTACGCCCCGCGCACCTCGTTTCTGGTCGGCCGGCTGCTGGGTCGGCTGCGGGACCGGAACCGTCGCGATTGAGACGCCGCGAGCCAAAGATACCTCTAACGCATTGAAAAAACAACGGGTTGGCGCGAGCAAGTCACCAATTGCAGGCGCCTGGCGCGCATGGGATGCGCCACCGGTCCACCGGACTGGCCACACCGTTGACGTTTCCCAAATTCCTGTTGGTTTTGAAATTAACCTGTGCTTAACCTCGTGCGAGGGGTATTTTACGGAATGCCATTCCGGGGCTGCGATGCCCTGATGCTTGTGAATTTATTGAACCTTTAGGGGAGGCTAGAATGAAAAAGACACTAATGACGGTCTGCGCCGTCGCAGCCATGGCTTTGGGAGCGGAAACGAAGCCGGTACAGGCGCAGGAGTATTGGATCGGTCAAATCGTGCTGGGTGGCTGGAATTTCTGCCCGCGCTCCACCTTGCCCGCGGCCGGTCAGCTGCTGGCCATCAGCAGCAACGAGGCCCTGTTTTCGCTTTACGGCACGACCTTCGGCGGCGATGGCCGGACCACCTTTGGCCTGCCCGATCTGCGGGGGCGCTATGCCACGTCGATGGGAACGCAGCCGGGACTTTCGACCATCCGGTGGGGCGAAAAGGGCGGCGCCGAGACCAACACCATGAACATCCAGACGCTGGCGTCGCACACTCACACCATCACCAACAATGTGACGGCGAACCTGCTGGGCAGCAGCGGCAACCCCAATTCCACCAGCCCCAACGATGCCGCCCTGGCCACCCAGGCCGCGAACCACTACTCCACGCGCGGGGCGCTTGACGAAACGATGGAGGCTGGCAGCGTGGCGGTCAACGTCGCCTCGACGGCGCTGAACACCGGCGGCAACCAGTCCTTCAACATCAAGGATCCGTTCCTGGGCCTGCAATACTGTGTCGTTCAGTTCGGCATCTTCCCGTCGCGCAGCTGATCCGCACCGCGACATACGCTCTGCGACCCAATCGAGTTTGAGGATACCATGAAAAAGACGCTCTTTTCGATGATCGCCGCGGTCGGCCTGTTGACCACCGTGCCGACAACCAGCGCCACGGCGCAGCAGTTCTGGCTTGGGCAGATCGTGCTGGGCGGGTGGAACTTCTGCCCGCGCACGACGACCCCGGCGGCCGGGCAGCTTCTGGCGATCAGCCAATTCTCGGCGCTGTTTTCGCTTTACGGCTGCACCTATGGTGGCGATTGCCGCACGACCTTTGCCCTTCCCGACCTGCGCGGCCGCTATGCCACGTCGGTTGGGACGCAACCCGGCCTTTCGCCGATTACTCTGGGTGAGAGGGCCGGCGCGGAAACCGCCACCATGAATATCCAGACGATGGCGTCACACACCCACACCATCACCAACAACGTGACGGCGAACCTGCTGGGCAGCAGCGGCAATCCCAATTCCACCAGCCCCAACGATGCCGCCCTGGCCACCCAGGCGGCGAACCATTACTCCACGCGCGGGGCGCTTGACGAAACGATGGAGGCCGGCAGCGTCGCCGTCAACGTTACCTCGACGGCGCTCAATAACGGCGGCAACCGGTCCTTCAACATCAAGGATCCCTTCCTGGGCCTGCAATACTGCGTGGTCACCCAGGGCACGTTCCCCTCGCGGAATTAGACGACTCCGGCCGGCCCGGCGCACGTTCCGGGCTGGCTATCGACCCCCGATCTATGCCATAGGTAAAGTCAAAGCAGCTTGAGCGGAGTATTTGCGATGCCGGTCACGAACTACACATTCAACTTCACCGGTACCGACATCGCGTCGCCAACGGACGCGGCGTTGGCCGTCAACTTCGGGGGCGCGGGCGGGACCCAAGCCTACACCGAAAATGGAATTCAGTTCACTTTTTCGATGCAGGCCGGCGGCGTTGCCAGCAATCTTTCGACGCCGCACGCAGGCGGGACCAGCGGCATGTCGGTGACCGAAGGCACCGTGACCTTCGATCTTGTCGGCGGGCTCAGCGACGATTTCTTCTCGAACGTCGTGTTCAATTTCGGGCCCTCGGTCGGCGGCAGCCACTCGATCAAGCTGATCCGCAGCAAGACGACCGGCGGCGCCAATCTCGGGGCCAATGTCACCACGACGATCACGTCCGGGGCGATCGCAGGCGGCGGATCAGCCGCGGCTCCGGCGGGTATCTGGAACAAGATCGTCTTCACCGCAACCGGTACCGGCGGCAACGACTTCATCACGCTCAACAGCATCACCGCGACGATCAACTGCTTCCTCGAAGGCACGGTGATCGGCACGGTGGACGGCGGTCAGCCGGTTGAACTCCTGCAGCCCGGCGACCGGCTGGTGACGGCCGATGGCCGCGAAACGACGGTCAAATGGGTGGCACGGCAGGCGATCGACCCGCGGCTGACGCATCCGGCCAAGGTCAACCCGATCTGCATCCGCGCAGGCGCCCTGGGCGAAGGCGTGCCGCAACGCGATCTTTATGTCACCGCCGATCATGCCGTCGAGCTGCATGGGGTGCTCTATAACGCAGGGGCACTGGTGAACGGACGGTCGATCTACCGGGTGCCGAACATGCCGCTGGAGAAGCCGATCACCTATTATCATATCGAGACGGATGCGCATGAATTGCTGCTGGCAGAGGGCTGCCCGGCCGAAAGCTATATCGACTATGCCACGCGCGATGCGTTCGACAACGCCGACGAGGCAACCGAGGCGGACGTGATTGCCGAAATGGACCTGCCGCGTGTCTCGGCGGCGCGCATGGTCCCAGAGGACGTGAAATCCTGGCTGGATGACCGCGCCGAGGCCATCGGCCGGCGCGCGGCCTGATCGATCCGGCCCTCCCGATCCGACGGCCCGCCGCAATGGCGGGCCGTTTGCTTTCGGGTGATCGGCTATGGCGGGCGCGTCCGGGATGCGCTACACGGCCCCGGGAACCAGCAGGACCGGCGCGATGGCACGTATTCTGATCACCTCGGCGATCCCGTATATCAACGGGATCAAGCACTTGGGCAATCTGGTGGGCAGCCAGCTGCCGGCCGATCTTTATGCCCGCTATGCCCGGGCGCGCGGCAACGAGGTGATGTTCATCTGCGCCACGGACGAACACGGCACGCCCGCCGAACTGGCCGCCGCCAAGGCCGGCAAGCCTGTGGCCGACTACTGCGCCGAGATGTGGGCGGTGCAGAAAGAGTTGTCGGATGGTTTCCGGCTGTCCTTCGACAAGTTCGGGCGGTCGTCCTCGCCGCAGAATCACCGGCTGACGCAGTATTTCGCAGGCAAGCTGGCCGAGAACGGGCTGATCGAGGAGGTCAGTGAGAAACAAGTCTATTCCGTGGCCGACGGCCGGTTCCTGCCGGACCGCTATATCGAGGGGACCTGCCCGAACTGCGGCTACGACCGCGCGCGGGGCGACCAGTGCGAGAACTGCACCAAACAGCTCGATCCGACGGATCTGATCGATCCGCGCTCGGCGGTCTCGGGGTCCACCGATCTGGAGGTGCGCGAGACCAAGCATCTCTATCTGCGGCAATCGACGCTCAAGGATCAGCTGGACGCCTGGATCGACGGGCAGGAAGGCTGGCCGATCCTGACCACGTCCATCGCCAAGAAATGGCTGCATGACGGTGACGGGCTGCAGGACCGCGGCATCACGCGCGACCTCGACTGGGGTGTCCCGGTGCGCAAGGGCGACGAGCCGTGGCCGGGGATGGAGGACAAGGTGTTCTACGTCTGGTTCGACGCGCCCATAGAATACATCGCCGCAACCAAGGAATGGGCCGACGCCGAAGGGCTCGACGACAGCGCCTGGCGGCGGTGGTGGCGGCTCGACGAGGGGGCCGACGACGTGCGCTATGTCCAGTTCATGGGCAAGGACAACGTGCCGTTTCACACGCTCAGCTTTCCGGCGACGATCATCGGGTCGGGCGAACCCTGGAAACTGGTGGATTACATCAAGTCGTTCAACTACCTCAACTACGATGGCGGGCAGTTCAGCACGTCCCAGGGCCGGGGCGTCTTCATGGACCAGGCGCTGGCGATTTTGCCTGCGGATTACTGGCGCTGGTGGCTACTGAGCCATACGCCCGAAACCTCGGATGCCGAGTTCACCTGGGAGAACTTCCAGGCCTCGGTCAACAAGGACCTCGCCGACGTTCTGGGCAATTTCGTCAGCCGGGTGACCAAGTTCTGCCGGTCGCGGTTCGGTGAGGCGGTGCCCGGGGGCGGCGCGGGAGGTGCGCGAGAGGCGGCGCTGACCGCCGATCTGCAGGCACGGCTGACGGCCTATGAGGGTCATATGGACGCCATCGAGGTCCGCAAGTCCGCCGCTGAATTGCGCGCGATGTGGGCCGCCGGGAACGAATACCTGCAAGAGGCCGCGCCCTGGGCGGTGTTCAAGGAAGATCCCGACCAGGCTGCCGCGATCATCCGGCTGTCGCTGAACCTGATCCGGCTTTATGCGGTTCTTTCGGCGCCGTTTATCCCGGATGCCTCGGCCACGATGCTGACGGCGCTGAAGGCCGAAGATGCCGAATGGCCGGACGATGTCGGTGCGGCGCTCGACGCCCTGCCCGCCGGACACGGCTTCAGTGTGCCGGAAAACCTGTTCCGAAAGATCAGCGACGAGGAACGGGAAGAGTGGCAGGCGCGGTTTGCCGGGGTGCGCAGCTGACCCGCTGCCCCATGTGCTATGGACCTCGGCGGCCGGGTGGGGCCGGTTACCCGGCCTGACCAGAGCCGCCCCAGACCCTGCGAGCCTGGTGCGGTTGGTCGGCGCGACGGTGAAGAGCGACGGCTGTGCCGGGACTTTTGGGATAGGAAATGAAGGCCCGTGACTGGCCTGAAGTTGTCGTACGCGACCCGTCTGATGGCGCGGAATCAAGGCCGCAGGCCGCCGCGCCATCGCCGACCCGGCCCGGAGGGGAGGCGATTTTCTGACGGCGCGTATCGGATTGAGGTCGTTCGGACTTTGCTGGGATAAAACGAGCCGTTCAGAGGTGCGGTTCGCCTCCCCCCGGGTCGGCGATGGTGCGGCTTTGCGCTCAATGGGCAACGGCCGTCTCAGGCCAAATTCAGTCATGCAGCGCATCGGTCCAATGCCCATGCGCGGCAAAGCGAAACCAACCGCTTGGTTCCACGGTCGTCAGGTGAACGCCGGCTCCACCGGGGAACAATCACCATCGGGCTCTCAGGCGTTGAACAGGAAATGCAGAACGTCGCCGTCCTTCACCTCATAGCCCTTGCCCTCGACCCGCATCTTGCCGGCGTCCTTCGCCGCCTGTTCGCCGCCCAGGGCAACGTAGTCGTCATAGGAAATCGTCTCGGCCCGGATGAAACCGCGTTCGAAATCGCCGTGAATCACACCGGCCGCCTGCGGCGCGAGCGTGCCCTTCCTGATCGTCCAGGCCCGTGCCTCCTTGGGCCCGGCGGTGAAATAGGTCTGCAGGCCCAAGAGTTCGTGGCCCGCCCGGATCAGGCGGTCCAGCCCGGCCTCTTCAAGCCCCATTTCTTCGAGGAACATCGCCTGCTCGTCCGGATCGAGCTGCGCGATCTCTTCCTCGATCCTGGCCGAGATCACCACTGCGGCCGCGCCCTCACGCGCAGCCATTTCCTCAACCCGGGCCGAGTAGTCGTTGCCGGTCGCCGCGTCCGCCTCGGACACGTTGCAGACATAGAGAACCGGTTTCGTGGTCAGCAGTTGCAAACCCGCCCAGGCCTTGGCGTCGTCGTCGGAAACCTCGACGGTCCGCGCGGGCCTGCCGGTGCCCAGGGCCGAAAGGGCCGCCTTCAGCAGCCGCTCCTGCTGCACCGCCTCCTTGTCGCCGCCGCGGACCTTGCGCATGATGCCCGCCAGCCGCTTTTCGATCGATTCCATGTCGGCCAGCATCAGCTCGGTCTCGATGGTCTCGGCATCGGCCACCGGATCGATACGCCCCTCGACATGGGTGACGTCGCCGTCCTCGAAACAGCGCAGCACATGGGCGATTGCGTCGACCTCGCGGATATTGGCGAGAAACTGGTTGCCCAGACCCTCGCCCTTGCTGGCGCCCTTCACCAGCCCGGCGATGTCGACAAAGGTCATCCGGGTGGGGATCACCTGTTTCGACTTGGCGATTTCGGCCAGCCTGTCGAGCCGCGCGTCCGGCACCGCAACCTCGCCTACGTTCGGCTCGATGGTGCAGAACGGGAAATTCGCCGCCTGCGCCGCCGCCGTCCGGGTCAGCGCATTGAACAGCGTCGACTTGCCCACATTCGGCAGCCCCACGATGCCGGTCTTGAAACCCATGTCCGTCTCCTGGAAATCCCGCGCGCCCTCTACCTCGCACACCGCCCCTTCGCAAGCGCCCGGCATGGCGATACACTGCCGCGCAGGAGGTGACAGCGATGGACATCAACCCCTACCTCACCTTTCCGGGCACCTGCGCCGAGGCGCTGGAGTTCTATGCCGAGGTCTTCGGCGGCCAGGTCGAGGCGCTGCAACGGGTCAGGGACAGCCCGGTGGCCGCCGAGATGCCGCCCGAGGCGCAGGATCAGGTCATGCACGGGCGGGTGCGGATCGGCGCCCGGCTGATCATGGCGTCGGACGACCTGCAGGGGACCTACGAGGCACCGCGCGGGATCTATGTGCAAACGGCCTTTGACGACGTGGACCGGGCCAGCCGTGTATTTTCGCGCCTGGCCAAGAACGGCGAAGTGGTGATGCCGTTCGGCGCGACCTTCTGGGCTGCGGGGTTCGGCATGTGCCGCGACCGCTTCGGCACGCCGTGGATGGTGAACTGCGACCAGCCCGCCCCGGACTGACCGGGAAAAAACACCCCGATACCGGGCCGCTTGATTTCCCCCGCCGTTTCCCGCACATCGGGCGGGCTGAACCACCGACGAGGCCCGTCCATGACCCGGATCGACGCGAAATTCGCCGCCCTGCGCGCAGAAGGAAAGAAGGCTTTCGTCGCCTATCTGATGGCGGGCGACCCGGATTACGCCACCTCGCTGGAGATCGTCAAAGGCCTGCCCGCCGCAGGTGTCGACATCATCGAACTTGGCTTGCCGTTCACCGATCCGATGGCCGACGGTCCCACCATCCAACTGGCCGGGCAACGCGCGCTGGAGGCAGGGCAGACATTGCAGAAGACGCTGGACATGGCGGCCGCGTTCCGCGCGTCCGACGACACCACCCCCATCGTGATGATGGGCTACTACAACCCGATCTACAGTCGCGGCGTCGACCGGTTCCTTGCCGATGCCAAGGCTGCAGGAATCGACGGGCTGATCGTCGTTGACCTGCCGCCCGAGGAAGACGACGAACTTTGCATTCCCGCGCAGAAGGCCGGGCTGAACTTCATCCGGCTGGCGACGCCCACGACCGACGACAAGCGCCTGCCGACGGTGCTGCGGAACACATCCGGCTTTGTCTATTATGTCTCGATCACCGGGATCACCGGGGCGGCGGATGCGGTAGCGGGCGATGTGGGCCCCGAGGTCGGGCGGATCAAGGCGCGGACGGACCTGCCCGTCGTCGTCGGCTTCGGCATCAAGACGCCCGAGGCGTCAGAGCGCATCGCCTCGGTCGCCGACGGCGCGGTGGTCGGCTCGGCCATCGTCGGCAGGATCGGCGACGGCCAGAGCCCTGTCGAGGTTCTGGCCTTCGTCAAGACACTGGCCGACGGCGCGCATCGGGCGTGAGCGGACTGCGGCGCCGGAACCCGGCAAATCCCTAGTGAGTCCACCGACGGAGAGGACGTCATGAACGAGCACCCATCCGACACAGAGTCCCGCGCGGCGACCCTTTTGCAGGCGTTCGACGACCGCCGCCAGATCGCGCCGCTATCCGATACCGCACCGGTTTCCCTAGCCTCAGCGTATGCCATTGCCGCGGATATCGCGGCCCGGCGGCAGGCCCGGGGCGAAACGCCCATCGGCCGCAAGATCGGTTTCACCAACAGGACGATCTGGCCGATCTATGGGGTCGAGGCGCCGATCTGGGGCTGGATGTACGATACCACGGTGCATGACATCCCCGATGGTGGCCGCATCCCCCTGCAAGGCCTGCCGGAACCGCGAATCGAACCCGAAATCGCCTTTGCTTTCACCGAGACGCTGGTGCCGGAGATGTCCGTGGCCGACATCGCCGCACGGCTCGATTGGGTCGCCCATGGCGTCGAAATCGTCATGTCGGTCTATCCGGGCTGGAAGTTCACCGCTCCGGACGCCGTCGCCGCAATGGGCATGCATGGCGGCTGCTGGCTGGGCGAGCGGCGCCCCGCAGACGAGATTCTGAACGGCGACCCCGCCCGTCTTGAGGCCTTCAGTCTGACGCTGGAGGGGCCGGACGAGCGCCATACCGGCCATGCTAGGGATGTCCTCGACGGGCCGCTGCACGCGGTCAAGCACCTGCTGGACGTGATTGACCGGATGCCGGGCGCCGGCCCGGTGGGGCCGGGTGAGGTTCTCATCACCGGCACGCTGACCGACGCGCGCCTGGTTGCCGCCGGACAGCGCTGGTTGACGCAGATCGACGGGATCGGGCTTCCGGGCCTGGACATCACCTTCACTGCGTAGCGTCAGTCCATCTCGTCGCGCAACCGGTCGACCACTTCGCGGAAGGCCGTCAGATGCGGCAGCATCGCCTGCGCCTTGTCCAGCGGAAAGCGGCGTTCCAGTTCGGCGAAAAGCGGTGCCATCGCGGCGATCGCGTCGTCGCGAAACCTGCGGCCCTTTTCCGTCAGCCAGACCTGCTTGGACCGCCTGTCCGCCGGGTTCGGGCGGGTCTCCACAAACCCGTGGGTTTCCAACCCTGCCAGTGTGTGCGTCATCGTCGTCTTCGGCACCTGAAACGCCCGCGCCAGTTCCAGCGGGGTGACACCGTCCCGCACCCGGATCAGGTGGCTGACGACCCCGAAATGCGAGGTCAGCAACCCGCCGGGCAGGCGTTTTTCCAGAAACGCCCGCCCGATCTGATCGATAATCCCGGCCTCGAGGAAGAGGGCAAAGTAAACTCCGGTCGTGTCGTCAGGCATCGCGCATGCGTGTCTCCAGCGGCCAGCGCGGGGCGGGTCCCACCTTTGGCCCATATCCGATCCGGCCCAGCATTTGCACGGTTTCGCCCGGTTTGGCCAGCATGCCGTGCACCTTTGCATAAAGCTCGGCCATCTCGGGGTATTCCTGAAGCGCCTGGCTGACCGGCTGCATCGCCAGCCCCTGCCCCGTCGCCGCCAGATGCAGCCGCAGCCAGTCGCGCCCGGCCGCGATCTGGTCGCCGCGCGTATTGCCGGCCGTGACGATCGCTGCATAGGCGGGTGTCGCGTCCATCGCGGTCTTCAGCATATCAAGGGTCTGGGCATATTCCGCACTTTCCGGATCCGCCTGCCCCGCGCGCGTCACCATGCCGGTCAGGATCAGCGTGTCCAGCAGCGGTCCGCCGATCGAGATCCCGTCAGGATTGGCGTTGATCTCGGCCTTGCCGAACCGCATCAGATCGACGCTTTCCATATGGGTCCGCTTGGTGCGCATCTCGACCGCCATCGCGTCCCAGGTCAACGCGCGCAGGGCCGCAACGTCTTCAGGGTCAGAGATCAGCGATCCAAACCGCCCCACCTCGTCCGCAGCAACGGAGCCCAGGGGCCGGTCTTCATAGCCTTTCCGGTTGGTGCGCCGGTCCATCACATGGGCGAACAGCGGATCCGGCGCACCCCCGGGCTTGAACACAATCTGTGCAACGGGCCCGTCCTCGCCCCCGGGGAACAGATCCATATCGAGCATATGGCCATCCTGGGCGGCCGCCATGCGCAGCAATTCCAGGAAACAGCCCATGCCGATGGTCAGCTGGCGGTCGAACGGGTCGGTCTGGGGCAGATTGCGTGCCTTGTCGCGCCAGATCGTCAGACCGTCGGCATCGGTCAGCTCCGCCACCCAGGGCTGCCGGTTATGCGGGTTCGGGGCCAGGATTGCATAGCTCAGCGCCCGCATCCTGGGTTCGGCGTGGCCGCCCGCTGCACCCCACGGCGCCAGCGCGCCCTTCGGCGTCCGCGTCGCCACGAACCCGCCGGCCCCGGCACCCGCCGCCAGAACGATCCCGCCGCCCATCAGCGCGATGAATTTCCGTCTAGAAGCCATCATCGATTCGATCTCCAAGTAATTCGATATCGAACTTTATAGTGCGATATCGAATTAAAAACAAGTCCGAAATCGAACCAACCGGGCTCGAAGCGCTTCGACACACCGTTTCCGCCACTCAGCCAAGCGTCACATCCAGCACCATCATGACGATCAGCCCCACGGTCAGTCCCGCCGTCGCCGCCTTTTGGTGCCCGTGGCGGTGCGTTTCGGGAATGATCTCGTGACTGATGATGTAAAGCATCGCGCCGGCGGCAAAGGTCAGCCCCCAAGGCAGCAGGATGGCCGAGATGTGGACAGCCCAAACCCCCAGCGCGCCGCCCACGGGCTCGATCAGCCCGGTCGCCAGCGCGATCAGGAACGACCGCGCCTTGCTGTAGCCCTGTCCGCGCAGGGCCACGGCGACGGCCAGCCCTTCGGGTGCATTCTGCAACCCGATGCCGGTAGCCAGGGACATGCCGTTCGCCACGTCGCCGCCGCCGAACCCCACGCCGACGGCCAGGCCTTCGGGGAAATTGTGGATGGTGATCGCGAAGACGAACAGCCAGATCCGGGCCAGCGCGCCCGGATCGCCGCCTTCGGACCCATGCACGAAATGCTCGTGCGGCAGCCATTCGTTCAATGCCCCAACCGCGACCACGCCCAATGCGATGCCCGCAGCCGCGATCGCCGCCGCGATTACCACACTGTCATAAAGCGCGTCGGCGGCGTCGATGCCGGGCACGATCAGCGAAAAATACGAGGCCGACAGCATAACCCCCGCGGCGAAGCCAAGGAACGCGTCGTTGGCCCTTTGCGAGATCGTGCGCCCGAACAGAACCGGGATCGCCCCGGCTCCGGTCATAAGCCCGGCGCCGAGGCTCGCCAGGATGCCGATGGTGATGATGTCCATGCTGCCTCTCCGACCTGTGGCCCTTGCGCCTTGCCCACAGAGAATGAGCCGAACGGGAACGCCCGTCTTCGACACAGATCAATTCCCGCGGACCGGCGCGAGACCGCCCGGGACAAGCCGAATGTTGCGGGTTCGGGGCGGCGTTGGTAACTGGACATGACCCGTCCGGCCAAGGAGCCCGCCCATGCCCGTGATTACCGAGATCGAAGACCTCAAGCGTATCTACCGTCGCCGGGTACCGAAGATGTTCTACGATTACTGCGAAAGCGGCTCCTGGACCGAACAGACCTTTCGCGACAATTCGTCGGACTTCGACCAGATCCGCCTGCGCCAGCGGGTGGCCGTCGACATGACCGGACGGTCAACGGCCTCCCGGATGATCGGCCAGGACGTGGCGATGCCCGTCGCGCTGGCGCCCGTCGGGCTGACCGGCATGCAGCATGCCGACGGCGAAATCCTCGCCGCCCGCGCGGCCGAGACATTCGGCGTGCCGTTCACACTGTCGACGATGTCGATCTGTTCGATCGAGGATGTGGCGGCGAAGACGAGCAAGCCGTTCTGGTTCCAGCTCTACACGATGAAGGACACCGACTATACCGGGCGTCTGATCGAACGGGCCAAGGCGGCGGGTTGTTCGGCCCTGGTGATCACGCTCGACCTGCAGATCCTCGGCCAGCGGCACATGGATCTGAAAAACGGGCTTTCGGCCCCGCCGAAGCTGACAATCCCGACAATGATCAACCTCGCGACGAAATGGTCCTGGGGCATGGGAATGATGGGCACCCCGCGGCGGCAGTTCGGCAATATCGTCGGCCATGTCAGCGGTATTGCCGATACGTCGTCGCTGGCGGCCTGGACCAACGCGCAATTCGACCCCTCGCTCGATTGGGGCAAGGTCGAAAAGCTGATGGAGCAATGGGGCGGCAAGGTGATCCTGAAAGGGATCCTGGATGCCGAAGACGCGCGGATGGCGGCGAAGCTGGGGGCGGACGCCATCGTGGTGTCGAACCACGGCGGGCGGCAGCTCGACGGGGCGCTTTCGTCCATTCGCGCCCTGCCGTCGATTCTGGACGCGGTGGGCGATCGGGTCGAGGTTCATCTCGACGGCGGCATCCGGTCCGGCCAGGACGTGTTGAAGGCGCTGGCGATGGGCGCCAAGGGCACCTATATCGGCCGCGCCTTCGTCTATGGGCTGGGGGCGATGGGGCAAAAGGGCGTGACCCGCGCGCTCGAGGTGATCCACAAGGAACTGGATGTGTCGATGGCCCTGTGCGGACGGCGCAATGTCGACGAGCTGGACCGCGATATCCTGCTGGTGCCGGAGGATTTCGAGGGGCGCTGGCAGGGGAACTGAAGCTCGGGAGGGCGTTGCCCGGACCGATTTAGCAGCCAAGGAGGGCCGGCCTGCTGCATTTATTCCGCGCCTAGGCTCGGGTGCAAGCATCCGCTCCAGCCCTCGCATGTCCTGCGGCCTGTCTCGGCCGCGTCCCTGGCGACGCTTACCCGGCCGTCTTCCGCATCTGGTAGACCCCCTCGGGCAGGTTCAGCGCCGCGCGCAGATCGCGCAGCTGTGCCATCGACAGGGTGATCTTTTCGACCGTGTCGGTGCGCGGGTTCAATTGCTCGACGGTCACGCAATCCTCGAAGGCGTTGACGGTTACATCCTCCTGCAGATGCCCCACGCCCTCATCGACCAGCGTCACGACCGTCGCGTCGAAATCATGTTCGATGGTAAACATGCAGCGACCCTAGCCGCGCAGGGTTCGGTTGCCCAGAGCCTTTGCCCGGCGCCGCCGGTGCATGCCGTAAAGCAAGGGGGCCAGCAGCCGGTCGTAGACCGTTGCGGCGATCCGGCGCACGCCCGGCAACCGCACCAGCCGCGCCAGAAGACGAAAGCGCGGCATCGCCTCCCAAAGCAGCGCAAACGCCGCCACCCCGTCATAAAGCACCCCGTCCCGGACCACGTAAAGCCGCCGCGCGGCCTGGTCCGGCGTCAGCCCCCAGCGCGTCAGGTCGGCCGTGTTGAGATCGTCGAACAGAATATCGAGACCACGCGCCTCGCTGTAGTTGCGATATCCTGCGATCTCGCGCGAGCAGATCGGGCAGTCGCCGTTGTAGATGACGGTGGTGCAGATGTCGTTCACAGCCATGGTCGAGACATAGGTCCGCGCGGCAGACCGCCAACCGCACCCGGCCGAACACAATTGCGACTGGCCGTCGCAGGACCGTTTGCTAAAGTCGTCCCGGAACCAACCGGAGCCGACCTTTTGCGATCCGCCGCCCTCGCCATTCTGACCTCCCTGGCGCTTGCCGCCTGTGCCGTCGCGCCACCTGCACCGGCCCCGGCGCCGCGTGCGTCCGGCGACTTGCCGTCGCCCCAACAGGCGGCCGACAACTTTGCCGCCGTCGTGCGCAAGGTCGAACCCGTTGCAGAACGCTTTTGCCAGGCCGAAACACCGCGGCAGAATTGCGATTTCCTGATCACCGTGGACACGACCCGCAGACAGCCGCCCAACGCCTTTCAGACAGTCGACCGCGCGGGGCGGCCGGTGATCGTGCTGACCGTCGCGTTGGTTGCGGAGGTCCGTAACCGTGACGAGATGGCCTTTGTCCTTGGCCATGAGGCCGCGCATCATATCCGCGGCCATATCCCGCGCCAACAGCAAAGCGCCGTGGCGGGTGCAGTGCTGGGAGGAATTCTTGCCAGCATCGGCGGGGCCGGGGCGGATGCGGTCCGCACCGCTCAGGATATCGGCGCCTCCGTCGGCGCCCGTGCCTATTCCAAGGAATTCGAGCTCGAGGCCGACGCGCTCGGCACGCTGATCGCCTATCACGCCGGCTACGACCCGGTGGTCGGCGCCGAGTACTTCAATCGCATCGCCGACCCGGGCAACGTGTTTCTGGGTACGCATCCGCCCAACGACCAACGCATCGAAACCGTCCGCAGGACCGCCGCAGGGCTGAACTGAGACGGCCATTTGACACGGATCAAGGCAGCCCCCGCCGAACCCTGCTGAACTGGCCCCGTGGGGCGAGACAAGAAGCAGAGGCGCAGATGTCGTTTCTAGAAAAAATCGAACGCCACGCCGATCTTTTCCGGCGCATGGCAGACACCGTCGAGGCGGATCTCGGCGAAGCCGCGATGGAGGGGCGGCTGACCGAGGCTGCCCTGCGCTCGGCCATCGTCTCCTGCGTCGGCTGCAAAGACGCCGAGGCCTGCGGCGATTGGCTCGATGCCCAGTCCGAGGGGGCAGCGAAGACCCCGGGCTACTGCCGCAACACGGCGCTGTTCGAACGGCTGGCGGCGGGTTGACGCGATGATGTACTTCGGAGGCCAGGACCAGCATTTCTGGCGCACCCAGGGCGTCGCCCGCGCATTGGGCCTCAACCTGACCGAGGCGCTGTCCGACGGGCGGCTCGACCGCAATACCTATGCCACGCTAGTTGCCGAATGCCAGGCCTGCGCCCATGCGGCCGCCTGCACTGCCTGGATGGCGGGCCTGAAATCCGCCATCGGCGAGGCACCGGCATTCTGTCCCGCCCTTCCACGGCTTAACGATATCGCAATCAGAGGATAGCCCATGCCCGACCGGATCGAAGAGGCCCGTTCTGCCTGTCTGATGTACGGTATGGCCGACAAGCTTGGGGTAAATCCCGCCGCTGCGATGGGGACCGGCCGGCTGCACGCGGCCGGCCTTGACGCAATGGTCGACCGCTGCCGGGCCTGCACCAAAAGCGACGACTGCATTCTTTGGATGGTCGATCACTCCGCCGGAGCCGCGCGGGCGCCGGACTACTGCCTGAACGGCGAAGAGCTGCAGAGTTTGCGGGGATAGCCGCATCCGGGATCCGGCGCATCCGGGTCCCGGCATCAAGTCAAAAAAGGGAGCATCCATGGTCATTCGCGATACATCCCGCCCGCACTGGCGGGCACTTGAAATGGCCGGCGCGTTGGGCGTCAACATCGCCGCGGCGCTGTTCGAGCGCCGCATCACCCGGCAGGATTACGGCGATATGATCGATGCCTGCCAACATTGCACCTGGGCCGAAGCGTGCGGCGTCTGGGTCCGCACGCAGACCAATGGCGCCCCCGCCGCGCCGGATATCTGTGCCAACCGCACCGCCTTCGCGGCGCTGCGGCGCTAGGGCTTTCCCAAGAATTCAATCCTGCGCTAGGCTCTCCTGCCAGGGAGGATAGCGATGATCGAGTTCGTGAAATCCGAAATCCACCGGCTGAAGATGACGGTGGTGTGGTCGTGGCAAGGCTGGTGGGCGGCCTGGCGGACCGAAAAGACGCTCAGGCAATGGACGCTCGCCAACGCCCTGTCGGTCCTCCTGGCGATGACCCTGGACCTCACCAGCACCGAACGCGCCTTGATCATCGGTTTCGGGCTTCTGATCCTTGTGGCCGAGCTTCTCAACACGTCCATCGAAGAAACCGTGAACCGTATCTCTTACGTGGACCATCACTTGTCGAAGAAGGCCAAGGATATCGGCAGCGCTGCGGTCGCCGTGACCGCCATCACGGCCGGGCTGGTCTGGCTGATCATCCTGATTGGGTAACAATTGCCTTTGGAACGCGGCTGCGTTGAGGCGATGAAGCTGGAAATCTCGCGGCGGCGGCCAGTGGTGCAGAGCGCGACCCTAAGGCCCTCGAATATGCATGCCAGGCCGAATTCATCCTCCTCCGCAGCAACTCCTCCGTTCCCCGGCTCCACAACTTGCGCTAAACTGCCGGCGTCCATTCGGAGACCGCCCCGCATGATCCGCCCCGCCGTCCTGCTGACCCTCGCCGCGCTGGCCGCCGGATGCGCCGCGCCGACCACCAGCGCCCCGCCGCCCCCCGAAGACGCAGAGCTTCGCTTCGGAGGCTCCTACCGCTTTGCAAACGATCCCTGCCGCCGCGTTGGAGAGACCGCTGTTACCGCGCCGTTCCTCGACGATCGGGCGGACCTCGTGGCCTGCCCGGTCGAGTACGAAGGCCGCGGTCGTTTTGCCATCGACAACACTGCAACCGAAGCTGTGCGCACCGAAAACTGGGTCGTCTACTCTGTCCCGATTCCGTGAGGAACATCTTGCTCGCTGCCACGGTCCTGACGCTGGCCGCCTGTGCCGTGGACCCGTTCGAGATCCCGCTCCTCGGCCCCTACCGCGAGCCCAACGACCCCTGCCGAGAGGTTGGCCCGGGGCCCGACACCAGGCCGCTCATGGCACCCGATGCCGACCTCGTCGTTTGCCCGAACGACCCGGCCATCCTGCAGCTGTTTCTATTCGACGTGAACGCGGCGGAGGTGAAACGGGTGGGCGACTGGGTGCTGCTACGGGTTCCAAAGCCCTGACAGGGCCGAGCAAACGCACCCCCCAATAGAACCCAACTTGTCCCAGGAACCCGCCTCGGTCCGTTCTGCCTCGGCTTGAAAACCCTTGGTATATGGCTTCAGATCAATCCTATGAGCGAGCGAAACGGGCTGACTGGTGTATCGCCATTCGTAGCTGCCGGCGCTGCCGTGATCGCGGTTTTCACCGTTGTCCTTCCCCTCCTCATCGGGGGCTAGACAAGCACCGCCCCCACAAATCATACTCCCCTGCCTCCTCCACCTCGACGGTCACGATATCCCCCGGCGCCAGCCCCTCGAACCCCTGGTCCACAAACAGGTTCCCGTCGATCTCCGGCGCGTCCGCCATGGTCCGGCAGGTGGCGGCCTCGGGGTCCACCTCGTCCACGATCACTTGCAGGTGCTGACCCACTTTCGCCGCAAGCTTGGCCTCCGATATCTGCTGGGCCGCCTCCATGAACCGCTCCCACCGCTCGCGCTTCACTTCATCGGGCACATGGTCCGGCAATCCGTTCGACCGCGCGCCTTTCACGTTCTCGTACTGAAAGCATCCCACCCGGTCCAGTTGGGCCTCTTCCAGCCAGTCCAGAAGCACCTGAAACTCGGCCTCCGTCTCGCCCGGGTAGCCCACGATGAAGGTCGACCGCAACGCCAGTTCTGGACAAATCGCCCGCCAGGCCGCGATCTCGTCCAGCGTCTTGGCCGCCGCCGCCGGCCGCGCCATTCGCCGCAATACACCCGGATCGGCGTGCTGGAACGGGATGTCGAGGTACGGCAGCACCAGCCCCTCGGCCATCAGCGGCACCAGATCGCGCACATGCGGATAGGGATAGACATAGTGCAGCCGCACCCACGCACCCAAAGCCCCCAGGTCCCGCGCGAGATCGACGATATGCGCCCGGTATCCGCGTTCTTCCGCGTGGCGGATGTCCAGCCCGTAGGCAGAGGTGTCCTGGCTGATCACCAACAGTTCGCGCACCCCGGCCTCCACCAGCCGCTCCGCCTCGCGCACCACCGCATGCGCCGGCCGCGACACCAGCCGCCCGCGCATATCCGGGATGATGCAGAACTTGCACTTGTGGTTGCAGCCCTCGGAAATCTTCAGATAGCTGTAATGCCGGGGCGTCAGTTTGACGCCGCTTGCCGGCAGCAGGTCGACGAACGGATCGGGCGCGGGCGGCACGGCGGCATGCACCGCATCCAGCACCTGTTCATATTGCTGCGGCCCGGTCACCGCCAGCACCTTGGGATGCGCCCCGGTGATGTACTCCGGTTCGGCACCGAGGCACCCGGTCACGATCACCCGGCCGTTTTCATTGAGCGCCTCGCCGATCGCCTCCAGGCTTTCGGCCTTGGCAGTGTCGAGAAACCCGCAAGTGTTGACGATCACCGCATCCGCGCCCGCATAATCCGGCGAAATCCCGTAGCCCTCGGCCCGCAGCCGCGTCAGGATGCGCTCGCTGTCCACCAGCGCCTTGGGACAGCCGAGCGAGACTATGCCCACGGTCGGCTGTCCGTCGCGGCGGGTCTCGCGGACCATGGCTTGCGCGATGTCGGGGCGCAGATCGGGCGGGTTTGACGTCATCCCGGCCACATAGGCGATCCAACCCACGGAGGAAAGGGCGTTGCCCGCCCCGTGCCCCCGCGCCATAGTCGTCGCGATGGAACCCCGCGGCACCGTTGCAACCTACAGGCCGTCATTCGACAAGGTCATTCCCTATGGTCGAACGACCGAGGCCGAGCGCAAGCTGCTCGCAGCCTGCAAGACCGGTGGGCCCGTGATCCTGGGCGACCGGGTCCCCGAGGCGCCCAGCGAGGCCACCCGCATCCGCGCCGGACTGATCCGCTACCTGCTGCTCGGCGGATGCGCGCAACACCACCCGCACCCCAAGGGCATCCGGGTGACCGGCGCCTGGATCGACGGTGCGCTGGATTTCGCGGGCTGTGAGACGTCCTTGGATATGACGCTCGCACGTTGCCATTTCCCGCAGAAGCCGGTGTTGCGACTCCCGGCTGGGCGGGCTGTATCTGACGGGCAGCCGCGCCGCGAACGGCGTCGACCTTCACCGTCTGCAGACCGAGACAGGCGTTCATCTGGGCGACGGATTCCACTGCACCGGCTTTGCCGATCTGGGCAGCGCGCAGATCGGCGGGCATCTCGACTGCTCAGGTGGCCGGTTCGATGGGGCGGGGGGTTGGGCACTGAATTGCGGCACTGCGAAGATCGGGTCATCCGTGTATCTCCGGAACGGCTTTGCAGCGACGGGCGAGGTGAACTTGATCGGCGCGCGGATCGGCAGGCAATTCTCCTGCCGTGACGGTCGGTTTGACGGGGCCGGTGGGCCGTCGCTGGACTGCGACGCGGCAGAGGTTGGCGCGGATGTGCTCTTGACCGATGGCTTTGCGGCAACGGGTGGGGTGGATCTTCGCCGCACACGGATCGGCGGGCAACTCTCCTGCGCGGGCGGCCGGTTCGACGGCGCCGGGGGGTGGGCACTCATCTGCTACGCGGCAGAGGTTGGGACGGATGTGTTCCTGTTTCCCGGTGCTGAAGACGGCGCTTGCCAGCTGACCGGAACGGCAGATTTTCGGCGGATGCGGGTCGCGGGCGACTTCGTCCTGCGAGACAGCCGCCTCGATGGCGTGCTGATCCTGGAAAGTGCGCGGATCGGCGAGGGTTTGAAGATCACCGGCCTCACGGGCACCCAGCCGAGTATTAGCCTGACCGAAGCCCAGGCCGGCGTGCTGCGCGACGACGCCGCGGCTTGGCAAGGGGCTCGGGCGGTCCGCCTCGCGGGCTTTCGCTATGACCGGCTCGAGTCGCCGCTGCGCGTGGCCGAGCGGCTGACCTGGCTGGACAAGAAGACCGAGCGCGACCTGCCCGACGATGCAGGCGAAGAGTTCGACCCGCACCCCTACACCCAGCTTGCCAAGGTCTACGAGGCCGCCGGGAACCGCGCGGCCGCGGCGCGCATCCGGATGGAGCGGGAAGCGCGTTCGATCCGGGCAGCCAGGCGGCGGGTGCGCGCGCTCGACGGTTCGGTGGATCTGGGCGTCCGTTCGGTCTTCGTCGACATTCGGCACTATCTGGGGCTCGATTGGCTGTTCTGGGCGGTGTTCGGCTATGGCCATGCGCCCGCGCGCGCCTTCCTTGCGGTGTTTCTGATCTGGTTCTGTGCATTCGTTTTCTACGCCGAGGTCTACCGGACCGGCCAGATGGCGCCCGCCTCGGATGTCGTGCTGAGCTCGGACGATTGGATCAAGGCCGTCGACACAGGCTGTCCCCCGGTGACGGCGGACGACCACACCGCCCGGGTGGCCGCGGGTTACGAGATGCCGCTGACCCTCTGGGCCGGCGATCCCGCCCGCGGCCTTCCGCCCAAGCCCTCGGCCATCGACTACGAAACCTTCTCGCCCGGGCTCTACGCGCTCGACCTCTTCGTGCCGCTCGACGCTCTGGGGCAGGAAACCGCCTGGGCGCCGTCGAAGGATCGTGGCGCGCTCGGCACGGTGGGCTATTGGGCGCGGATGCCGATCCAGATGGCCGGCTGGATCATCACCGCCGTCGCGGCCGCCGTCCTGACCGGCGTGATTGGCCGCAAGGAATAATCCGGCGCCCGGGAATCCGCACCAGGTGCCAGAGCAATCACGCATGAAATCAAATGATTGTCCACCGTCCCGAGGGCGATGCGCTCTGTCCGGCCTCGCCGCGTCCGCCCTCGATTGAAAATCCCTGCCCGGAGTGTAAGTTACGGCTTGTACCGACCGGCAGCCAGAAACGCGGGCCCATGACGCAACAGATCTTCCATATCGTGATGATCAAGCCGACGCATTACGACGCGGATGGCTATCCGATCCAGTGGCTTCGGTCGGTGATGCCGTCGAACACGCTGGCGTCGATCAACGGGCTGTTGCTGGACTGCATCGAGCGTCGGGTTCTGGGGCCGGATGTCGGGATCGTCACGCAGGCGCTGGACGAGACCAACACGCGGATCCGCCCGGACCGGCTGATCCGGCGGATC
>JAAUYH010005149.1_pt1 | contig 33508 bp, 26 predicted proteins | sample 7278061 | NCBI WGS metagenome assembly JAAUYH01 (sample SAMN14350203, study PRJNA611818) | marine sediment metagenome | isolation source: surface marine sediment (0.6m) | place: French Polynesia: Moorea | collected 2018-08 | reverse complement strand
TAATGTTTATTAATGTTTAATAATGTTTATTAATGTTTAATAATGTTTATTAATGTTTAATAATGTTTATTAATGTTTAATAATGTTTATTAATGTTTAAAAACGTCCAATTTAGAATAAAAAGAAACTAAAAAACTAACCAAACAATAATTTAACCACTAAAAAATCAAACTAAATTTAATAAATTAAAAATTTAACATAACTACTATAATCTAATATAGATACTAACAGCATCGATGACAGATTGAGCCTCCAACCCCCTTTGTATCAAGTGCCTGAACCCAGACATTCACCAATTCTACACCCATATATATATTGAAAACATAAAAATTGTGGATAAATCATCGCAACTCTCACACGTACCTTTTCAAAAAACTCATGAAATTCTTTATATAATGGGCAGTGTTCTAATATGGTCAAGCTGTAATGAGTTAAAATCCCATTTCAAAATTCACACTCTAACAAAAAATTACCTTTATAATATACCAGTCAAATTTTCTATCAGATGGAGATGATCTCCATTAAATATAAAAAAACACATTCGAGTCATTAGTTCATTTTATAAAAAAGATGATTTTTCGCCACAAGTGTTTAAATTGATATACCAGCAGCCCGAAACAAGCTCGTGACGTAATAATAAAAAATAAATTCTATTGTTTAAAATTGAATTAAATTTTTTTACTATTTGACATTTATCAAACAGTAAATATAATCTAAAAATAATATAAATATAAGAAAGGGGATATGGCGGAACAGGTAGACGCTACGGACTTAAAATCCGTTGATTTTTAAAAATCGTGAGGGTTCAAGTCCCTCTTTCCCCACCATTCAAAAAGGGGTCGATGCCCGAGGGGTTAAAGGGGACGGATTGTAAATCCGTTGGCAATGCCTACGCTGGTTCAAATCCAGTTCGACCCAACTTTTGCAATAGGAAAGGTGGCAGAGTGGTTGATTGCACCGGTTTTGAAAACCGACTTAGTTCAAACTAACGGGGGTTCGAATCCCTCCCTTTCCGTTTTATGTTAGAAAATTTTAGTTCTTTCATTTGACTTAATAAATAATTGTTATTATCATAATAAAGATCTAAGACTCTGTAAGATTTCTTATTCAATTATGTCAGGATTAAAAAATAGCAGCATTAAAATAATGAAATACTCGACAGAGTCATTAGATCTAAATATGGTAAAGTAGTTAGATATAACTAAAAATAAAACAATATTTCATGGCGAACTTTCTTAAAGAGGTATCGTTTTTGATTCCAGATTTTTTAAATATTCAAAGGTCAAGCTTTTCATATTTTTTAGAAAAGGGAATTATCGAAGAGTTTCAAAAGAAAAATCCTATTTTAATTCAGGATCAAAAGATAAAAATTCTATTTTTTCCAAAATTTTATCAATTAACGACTCCAAAGCAAAGTCCCGAACAAGCTTTAATTACTTCGAAAACCTATGCTAGTGGACTCTATATACCAGTACAGTAGAAAATTAAACTTAATTATTAACCATTTTTATTAATAAAATGAATTAAAAAATATCTTTTTGTTGAATCTTTTAGAGACAGCAAATTTTCCAAGAAATGGGTATTTATAGAATTTGTTTAAAAATTATAACTAAATAAGCTCTTTACAGTATTGAAGAAAGACTTTTTAATATTAAACTATAATTTTTATCAACCCCTAAATCTTAAAAACTAAGTAAAAATGTTTAAATATTAAAAATAGTTAGATAAAAAGTTAAAGTTTATTTCATTTTATTTATCTAATAAAAAGTTGATATTCAAAAAACTTATTTTTTTCTTGAAAGAGAAACACTTTGAATAACTTTATTTATTTTATAAAAAAGAGAAGCTGAATATTTTGAAAAAAGTCTATTCAGTTTTTAAGGTAGCTGACAAAGCCTAACCCTATTAACTTATTGATAATAAAAACAAAAAAGTTCAATTTAAATGGGTATCACTTGGGATTTTTCCATTAATGACAAAAAGAGGTTATTTTATTATTAACGGAATTCCAAGAGTTGTTATTAATCAAATTATGCGGCAATCAGGTATTTATTATCAACAATCTATTAAAAGGTTTATTAAATCGAAATCTAGGAAAATAACGATTAAACGGTATTTCTATGTGGATTTAATTTCGCAAAGAGGCACGTGGCTACGCTTTGAAATTGATAAGCATGACAGCATATGGGCACGTATGAAAAAAACTCCGCGTATTCCTGCTTTATTATTACTCCAGTCTATTGGATTTAATAAAAAATCAATTTTACAAACACTTTTAAATTTGAATCTATTTTCTACTTCTGTAGAGAATTTTAGGAGGAGAGTTCAAAATTCTATACTAGAGGGATGGTTATCTGAGTTAATTTTACCGTCAAATGAAAATACAGAAATTTTACTACAAGCAGAAAAACAATTTGTTTGTCGTAAATTCCTAAATCCTCGATCTTATAATTTAGGAAAAGCCGGACGATCTCAACTAAATAAAAAACTTCGAGTATCTGTTCCAATAACCCAAACCACGTTAACTCCATATGATCTTTTATTGACAATTAACTCATTAATTCAACTTTTTCAAAGTCGGAAAAAATATGACGATATTGATCATTTAGCTAATCGACGAGTCAGGGCTTCGGGAGAATTAATTCAACATCAATTAAGTCTAGGGTTAATAAGGTTGGAAAATAGATTAATAGCAAGAATTCAAAAAGAAAAAGAAAAAGAAAAAGAAAGTTTACAACTTCAAAACCTTTTTACATCTCGAGCAATTAATAGTATTTTCAAAGAATTTTTCGGTTCAAGCCCGTTATCCCAATTTTTAGATCAAGCAAACCCATTAGCAGAATTGACGCAAAAACGTCGATTTACTTCAACTGGCCCTGGAGGTATCAATAGAGAAACAGCTGGAATGGCAGTACGTGGAATCCACCCAACACATTATGGAAGAATTTGTCCAATTGAAACACCAGAGGGTCAAAATGCTGGTCTTGTAAATTCAATGACCGCTCTTGCTTCTTTAAATAATGATGGATTTCTTGAATCACCTTTTTTCATTATCTATAAAGGACAAATTCAAAAACAGTTAGGAGCGCAAAATTTATCAGCAGAGTTCAGTCAAAAATATTCTGTTTTACTTAGTAATATTAAACCATCACAATTAAAATTTTTACCAAATTTTGGTTTAATCAGTCAAACTGGACAAAAATTCAAAAAATTGTATCGACATAATATTCATTTCATTGCTATATCTTATCTACAGTTAATATCAATTGCAACTTCTTTAATTCCATTTATAGAACACAATGATGCGAACCGAGCACTAATGGGCTCAAATATGCAACGTCAAGCAGTTCCTTTAATAGGATCAGAAAGGCCATTAGTTGGAACAGGTTTTGAAAACCGAGTTCTTTTTAATTCTGCGGATTTTTTACAATCAAAGCAAAGTGGTATTATTTTATATTCGAGCCATCAAGAAATACGAATTTTTCATTTTTGCATTAATATTAAAAGAAGTTTTAAAGAATATAAACATTCTTCTTTGTTTTCACCTAAATTAGCTATCAATTGTCCTAAACTTACTTTTAGCAAGCTTCTATTTTCAAAAAATAAACCTTTTTTAACACAATATAAAAAGAAAAGTCAGAATCTAATATTATCAAAAGATTCTTTTCAAAAAGTAATATTATTTCCAAATTTCAATAAAAGAAAATTTCTATTTGATAGAACTTTTACATTATCAAGTTCGACTTTGTTTTTATTTCACTTTTTGAAATCTGTAAAAATTCAAATTCAACCTTCGACTTTTTTAAAAGTTTATCCACAAAAAATAGAAACTTTTTCCTTTTCTATTAAATTTTTTTATAAACCAAAGTATTTTTATTTAGGAAAGAAACAATTGAATCATTGTTTTAAGTCAAGATCTAAAAATCGGACATTTTCATCAAGATATCAGACAAGTGTTTCCTTAATGAATGGGAGCAAAAAAATTTACATGGTCAAAGCGAACCATATTTTACAAATAAGAGATCCGTTACAAACCACAATACTTTTAAGCAGTTATATACGTTCTAATCAAGGAACTTGTTTTATTCAAAAACCTTTTGGGAAGGCTGCTCAATGGATTGAAAAAGGAGACTTGTTAACGAATAACTTTTCCAGCGATAGAGGTGAACTCGCATTAGGTCAAAACATATTAGTAGGATATCTACCTTGGGAAGGTTATAATTTTGAAGACGCTATTTTAATTAATGAGAAATTGATTTATAATGATATCTACACTTCTTTGCATATTGAAAAGTATAAAATTGAAATTCGTGACACACCTTTTGGTTTGGAGCAAATTACGTGCGAAATTCCAGATGAAGAACAGATCAACTTATTGGATCATAGAGGGATTGTGAAAATAGGTACTTGGGTTGAAGAAGGCGATCTTCTTGTTGGTCGAGTTGCTCCAATGGGAGACATCAGCTTACCACCTTATGAACAATTACTTTATGATATTGTTGGAAAACAAATCGCTCCTGTTCAAGATACGTCACTACGAGTTCCACGAGGTGTCGAGGGCCGTGTGATCAATATTCAAATTAAAACGAGTTTAAACAACAATCTTGAGACAAGAATTGAGAGTGCTTCTATTTTTATTTTAGAATCTAAAAAAATAAAAGTTGGCGATAAAATTGCTGGTCGACACGGAAATAAGGGGATAGTATCTAAAGTTTTATCTGAAGAAGATATGCCTTATTATCCAGATGGAACTTGTTTAGATATGATATTAAACCCACTTGGTGTTCCTTCCCGTATGAATATTGGTCAACTCTTTGAGTCGTTATTAGGCTTAATTGGAAAAAAAGTGCATAAAAAGTTTAAAATTTCACCATTTGATGAAAGAGTTGGGTCTGAAGCTTCACGCAGTTTAGTGTTTTTTAAGTTATATAAAGCCTGTCAAAAGGTACGACAACGTTGGGTGTTTTCCCCGGATTTTCCTGGAAAATTTAGGCTTTTTGATGGAAGAAATGGGACTAACTTTGCCTACCCTATTATGTCTGGAATTTCTTATATGATGAAACTTATTCATTTGGTAGATGAAAAAATACATGCACGTTCAACGGGATCTTACTCTTTAGTTACCCAACAACCACTAAAAGGCCGATCAAAATTTGGGGGTCAAAGATTTGGTGAAATGGAAGTTTGGGCTTTGGAAGGTTTTGGCGTAGCTTATACTCTTCAAGAACTTTTAACAATTAAATCGGATGATGTAAGGGGAAGAGCTCAAATTTTAAAAGCGATTTTAGACTATTCAAATTTTCGTTTTGGGACTCCAGAAGCCTTTAAGGTATTAATTCGAGAACTGCGGGCTTTGTGTTTAGATGTTAAAATTAAGTATTAAAATTAAGTAAAGTTTTAAAAATCAATTTATGAAATATACTAAACGCTTAAAATCAATATATTTGAAAGCTGTTCAAATTCATTTAGCCTCTCCGAAAAGTATTCGAAGATGGGTAGAGCGAAGACTTCCAAATGGTAAAATTATCGGTCAAATTACTAATTCACGAACAGTTAATTATCAAAAAATTAAAAAGGAATTTTAATATTGAAATTGTAATTAAGTTTTTTTGTAAAAAATTAAAAACAGGAAATTAAAACCTTATGATTAAGTATACTATTTTTTATTGATTCTAGATCAACGTTTTTTGGTACTTTGATCTTAAACGAAACCTCAATAGTATGGAATAGGGCTGTATTTAATTTTTTTAATGAAATAGTGAACCTTATATAATTTCTTTAGGAATGTGTAAAGGTTGACCCGATTTAGAAATTGAAGTATATATTTTAAAAATTTAAATTTTCATTTTTCTCTTTTTACTGAAAGGAAGTGTTTAATTTCTAAAAATGTTTTCATCAAAAGTTGTAAAATTCCCACATCTATATAAACATTTGAGCCGTATGTGTTGAGAAGTGCTTGTACGGTTCTAAAGAGTTAATCACTCATTAAAACCAGAAATGAATGGATTATTTTGTGAGAAAATTTTTGGTCCTATTAAGGATTTTGAATGCGCTTGTGGAAAAAGGTCTACGAATTCTCAACAGTTTTGCTCGGATTGTGATGTTGAATTTACAAGTTCCCGAGTACGACGTAGTCGGTTAGGTTATATTCAACTTTTTGCCCCAGTTGTTCATATTTGGTATCTCAAAGGACGTCCAAGTTATCTTTCAATTCTTCTTAATTTTAGTCGAAAACAAACGGAATCTTTAGTGTACTGTACTGAATTTGTGTTAAAGAGTATATTCCCTACACTTTTTGCTTCCGTTTTTAATTCAAACTCAAAAACTTCTTCTAGGATCTCAAAATATCGAAAGATTAAAGAATTGAAAAATAATTTATTATTAATGTCGGCATATAAAAAACTGCCTACTTACTCTGAATTAACATTAAGTCGAGCCATACTACATGGACTCAGTTTACGTTTACTTACAATAAGGCCATATTTACGTTATCAACAAAACAAAAACATTAAAGACGTAAAGAAAAAATTAAGAGAAAATTATTTAGGAAATACTTATATAAACGCAAATTTAATTCAAAAGCTTAATATCGTTAAAACTCGAAAAAAACCTTTTGTTTTAATCCACTTGCGTTCTTTTTTACTTTCTGATAAATATTGGGAGCTCAATTTGATCAGTAAAAAATCTTTAATTGAATCATATCCTTTATTAAAGAAATTTAAACAGAATTTGAGGAATATTTTAAGTCGTCAATACAAATCTTTTATTTATTCTTATTCTTCAATTTCGAGATACTTTGGTTGGGAAGATCTTGTAAAAAATGTACATTTTATTTACTACATGACCTATTTTCCTAATAAAAGAGACTTTTTTATTGTTTATTATAAAGGTTCTATGCAAAAAAGGTTTGGCTACCTAGAGCCAGTTGCTCAAACGGGTACTCATATCATTACTCCTTTATTAAACCAATTATCCAAACGATCAATAATCCAATCTAAATCTTTTAGAGCAAAAAATTTATTTGCTTTAGAACGTCAAATTCGTGCTAATCTTGTCAATCTAAAAGATTTGATTGTTCTAGACTCCCTTTTCGAAAAGGTAAAATTGTTACGGAGATTGAAATTAATTCAATATTTTCGGCTTACTATAAATCAACCGAATTGGATGATTTTATCAATTTTACCAGTATTACCACCTGATTTACGACCAATTATTGCACTGGATAGCAATCAAATTGCCATTTCTGATTTAAATAAATTATATCAAAACATCCTATTCCGAAATGAGCGAATTCGAAAACTTCAAATTGGCCATTATATAACTGTTTCAGAAGAATTCCAATATACACAACGTTTATTACAAGAATCCATTGATTCTTTAATAGAAAGTGGAAAAAGTAGCATGATTCCAAATTCTGCTTTAAATGCTCGTCCGTTAAAATCGCTTTCTGATATTTTAAAAGGAAAAAAAGGACGTTTTCGACAAAATTTACTCGGTAAAAGAGTTGATTATTCAGGTCGATCTGTGATTGTTGTTGGTCCTTATCTTCACGTTCATGAATGTGGAATTCCGAACGAAATGGCGATTGAATTACTCCAACCTTTTTTGATTCGGCGTTTAATTTTACAAAAAAAGGCACATACGATTGTAGGTGCAAAACGGTTGATTCAAGAAGATGGGCAAATTATTCACGAGCTTCTTTCAGAGACAATTCAAAATTGTCCAATTTTATTAAACCGTGCGCCAACCTTACATCGATTAAGTATTCAAGCTTTTCAACCAAAATTAGTAGAAGGTCGAGCTATTCTTTTGCATCCTTTAGTTTGTGCAGCTTTCAACGCCGATTTTGATGGTGATCAAATGGCTGTCCATGTTCCTCTATGTTCTGAAGCTCGTGCTGAGGCTTGGAAATTATTGTGGTCTCAAAATATCGTCCTCTCCCCAGCTACTGGTCGTCCGATTTTAATCCCTACTCAAGATATGGTTTTAGGGTGGTATTATTTAACAGCATTAGATCTAAAAAATTATTATATTAAATTCTTAAAAGAAATGGATCAGAAAATTGATTTTGCTCATATGCAAAAAATTTTAAAAGTTCAAAAAATTACTAATTTCTATCAACGGCAAGTTTTTAAAAACAATTTTCATGTTTTAGCTGCTTATAACCAACGCAAAGTTGGAATTCATACTCCAATTTGGTTCTATTGGAAAGGATTATTTGAAAGTGACAAAAAGTGTCATCCGGTTTTAGAAATACGACTTAATTCGATAGGACATGTATTTTTATTTAGTTATCAGTTCCAATTTCGATATAATTGGTATGGTTTGAAAATGACTCAACTCGTTTGTACTAATGTAGGTCGAGTGTTATTAAATCAAGCTATTCATTAAATGAGCAGTTATAAAGGCAACTATTTTTTCTTTCATTTATAAAAAAAATTGAAAAAACATGGCAAATTCAGTCCTTTTTTTTAATCGTTGTTTTGATAAAACACGATTAAAAAATTTTATACTGTGGTTTTTTGGCAAATATGGCGCAAAAGAAACTATTCAATTACTTGAAAATTTCAAAATAATCGGATTTCACCATGCCACAGAAGCGGGCATTTCTATTGGTGTTGATGATTTAAAAATACCTCCTAGCAAACGGAACGTTCTTATTACAACCGAACAAAAAATGCAAAATCTTGAATTAGACTATGAAAAAGGTTATCTCACCGAAATCGAAAAACGGCAGCGATCCATTGAAGAATGGAGCTCTTTAAGTGAAAAATTAAAGCTTGATGTTATTGAATTTTTAAAAGCTACAGATATTTTTAATCCAATTTATATGGCTGCTTTTTCTGGTGCTCGGGGTAATATTTCACAAGTTCGTCAATTAATTGGTATGCGTGGACTTATGGTAGATCCTCAGGGACAGGTTTTAGATTTTCCAATTCGAAGTAATTTTCGTGAAGGTTTAAATTTGATAGAATATATTGTATCTTGTTATGGCGCACGTAAAGGAGTAGTTGATACCGCACTTCGAACCGCTACTGCAGGATATTTAACACGTCGATTAGTAGATGTGTCACAACACGTTATTGTTGGAAAACAAAATTGTCAAACAAATCGGGGGATTCCTATGACTCCTTTAGTCGATGATGAAAAAGTTGTTTTATCTCTAACAGATCGGTTAGTTGGTCGCATTTTATTTGAGGATCTTTTTAGTCTAAATTCGGTAACAAAAAAAAAAGATCGAATTGGTTATAAGAATCAAGAAATATCTTCTAAATTGGCGTTTAAAATTAGCCAACTAAACAAACCTGTGCTTTTAAGATCACCTTTGACGTGTAATTCGAAAAATTTTATTTGTCAACTTTGTTATGGCTGGAGCTTAGCTCATAGTGCAATTGTATCTATTGGCGAAGCGGTTGGGATCTTAGCTGGACAATCCATTGGAGAACCTGGAACTCAGTTAACAATGAGAACTTTTCACACCGGAGGTATATTTACTGGAACTTTTATGAATCAAATTTACGCTCCTTTTGAGGGAACAGTATATTATTTAAGCCCTTTTCAAGGCTTATTAGTTCGTACTTTAAAAGGACAAGTTGGGTTTTTGACAAAAACAAAAGGTTACTTACACGTGAAAAAGAAAAGCTCATTTGATCAAATTTTCCAAACAAAACAACTACATAAATTAATCTTCGGTGCGCAATACAAGTTATCTCCATCAAAACAAAAAAATCTTGATTTATTTCTATTAAAAATTAAGCAAATTGAATTAAAATATAAAAAACAAAGAAATATTTCAAACCCTTATTTTAGTATTAATGTTCCACTTTATACCACTCTTTTAATTCGACATGGCGGAGCTGTCTCTGAAAGAGATTTAATAGCGGAATTATATTCTGTTTCTTCGCGAGAAAGAAGACGTAGCGAAAAAGAACAAATGTTCTTATCGCCCATTTCAGGAGAGATTCGTTTTAACAATTTACTCTTAATTGAAAAAACGGCGAAGGATGGTAAAGTTCAAAAAATTAGTTATGGGCTTGGTATTATGTGGATAATCGCGGGAGTTTTTGGGAATAGTTTTTCTAATCAACAGTTATTTCCTTGTTATGGCGATTTTATAGTATCTTCATCACTAGTTTATAAATCTTATATTTTAATTGACAAATCTTATTATTTTGATCTTAGCTTACTAAATTTAATTCAAAAATGGGAAGATTTTAAAATAAATTTATTTTCTAAGAATTCAAAAAACTCAGTTGCTAAATTCAAATTATCAGATACCTTTTTTTTTAATAGGTGTTTATTTTATACTAATATTCAAAAAATCTATTATCGTAATTTTTGTTATTTAGCTTGTATACATTTTGCAAAATTAATTTCAAATACAACTTTTTTAAAATTTATCAATTTTCTATCTGTTCATAATCAGTTCATTAAAAAAAATCATTTTCGTTTGAACGGCAATAAACAAATTTTAGGATTAAATTTAAGTTTATCTCAAAAATTTAATTTTAAGTCAAATTTCTTGCTATATTCGATTCATTGTTTGCAAAAAATTAGGAATCAAACATTTTTTATTAAAGAACAAATTTTAGATCACGTCCAAGTAAGATCTAAACAACCAATTTTTTCACGAAAAATGTTCGATTTTAAGACTCGAGTTCGGTATGACCCATTTTGGATTAATTTTACAAAATCAATAAATAGTAATTCTCAAAAAATTGATTGTTTGCGAATTTATCATTGGTCATTTTATTTTAAAAATAAAAAGAATTTTCGAAAAATACATGAATATTTTGAATTACAACTCCAATACATTATTTTTTTAAATTTAAAAAATACTTTTTTCGAAGTTCGTCAAGACAAGTTAATAAGTGCGAATAAACTTAGGAATGAAGCGAAAAATCAAATCATTTTAAAGATTTTTTTTAACCAATTTGGTTTTAAACATTTTTTTATAAATTTAACTAAATTCTCATCTACCCAAATTCAAAAAAAATTAAATTGGGTATCAAATTGTCAATTATTTTTTTTGCTTGCCAATCGGCAAGGAAATGTGAATTTTTTACTATCAAATTCGTGGACAATGGATCGAAATTTGTTTAATCACTTTTTTTTTAAAAAGGTCTTCGAACTCGAAAAAAGTTATCCAGTGTTAATATTGGAAAAAAAATTAAATTCCAAGATCCAATCTTTAACTCTAACAAAATTAGTAAATCAACAATTTGATATCAAACCTATTTTATTAAATATAAAACAAATTCCAACTTTTCACTTTAATCAAAATCACTTAACCTGTTATATTCTTCAAATTTTTTTAACTTGGTTTTATCATCAATATTGGACGTGTTCAAAGCTAAATAATTCCCGTTATGAACAAATGGATTTAAAAGTTGGTTTTAAATTAAAATTTAAGATGAATACCTTTCTAAACTTAAATTTATTCAATTTTGAAAGGCGCGATAATATTAGACAAAAAAAGAAAAGATCTCCTTTGCTTAAGGAGCTGTTTTCAAAAAAAGCAATGTCTTCTGTTTTCGATAAAAAAGATGTGGCAATATTAAATTTTAGAAAATCGCAAAGTTTTTTAGATTGGGTTTACTCTCCTTCGGAAGAAACAATTTTTTTACGACACTTTAGCTTTATTTTAACTCTTGGCTCTTTTTTTCCAAATGGGATTCGTTTTGATCATCATGAAATTATGATTGATAGTATCTACTTTGATCAGAATAAACTTTTAAAAACTCATATAAATAAAAATTTTAATTATAAGCATGTTTATAATTTAAGAAAACGATTTTCAACTTATTCTGACAACTTTTTCAAATTAGTAGTATTTCAAAGGATGCGAGACAATTTAAATCAAAAAGAAACAATTTTTAAAAAAATAGTTTTAAATCAAATTTTACCTAATCAAAATTTTTTCAGATTTTTGATTTCTAATACCATAAAAAATTATGGTAACCGTCTTAAAAAAGGATACTTAACGCCAAAAAAATTTTTTAATCCATTGAACTTTTACGCTCCATTTACGTTATCAAAACACCGACTATTTAAGAAAACTGAGTTCTTAAATAGTCTACAAATCGAAGCTTTTATAGAATGTAAATGTAGTAGTTTATTAACTTCCTATTGTTCTATTTCTGAAAAAACAAAACAGAAATTTACTTTTAAAAATCCAATCTCAAGTTTTCACGGAAAAAATAAAATAAATAAAAACATTGATTTTACATTACCCTTATTTAATTTTTCAAAAAGTTTTTCTTTTGGATTGGTAAAAAAAATAAATTTTCAAATACAAAATAGTTTAGTATTAAAAAATGCTTATTCATTAAAATTATTTTATGATCCTGTAAATTGCTTTTCTTTTAGAAATTTGATTTTCTTAAAATTATTTTGGAATTTAAGAAAGGGTGAAGTTATTTCAAAAAAACAAGAAAAAAGTAAATCCAATTTTGTTTTACTCAATGAAGTAAATTTAAGAACTTGTATCTTTACAAAACCGTCTCCAGAGTTAAATTTTAAAAAGGTGACAATGGGCAAGCTTCTTGTTTATGGAGATCAACCAGATGATAATCTTTTAGCAACCGAATCTGGGCAAATTATTTATTTAGATCAGCAACAGCTCATTATTCGAAAAGCTGCTTCCTTGTTAATTACGTCCAAAACGTCTTTACAATTTGCTTCTAAACAAATCATTGCACAAGATTCTCGACTTTTCACCGCTTTTTACCATCAAATAAAAAGTGAAGACATTATTCAAGGTATTCCAAAAATTGAAGAATTGTTTGAAGCACGAATAACGAGAGAAGGGATTCCACTTTTTAAAAACTTACATACTCAGTTAAGGCAACTATTTCACCAATACCGATTCAAAACCTCAATCTTTGAGGCGGCTCAACAAAGTTTTGAAATTATTCAACAACGGATTGTTAATGAAATTCAAAAAATATATTGTGCACAAGGAATTTATATTTCAGATAAACATTTAGAAATTGTGATTCGCCAAATGACATCGAAAGTTCAAATTATTGAAAGTGGACAAACTGGTCTTCTCGAGGGTGAATTAATTGAATTTAGTTGGATTCGATTCATCCATTCAGTAGATAATGGTCTATTCTATGAACCAATTCTTTTAGGTATTACGAAGGCTTGTTTAGAAACTGAAAGTTTTATATCAGCTGCTAGTTTTCAAGAAACGACTCGTATTTTGGCTAAAGCAGCTATTCAAAATAAAGTTGATTTTATACGGGGATTAAAACAGAATGTGATTTTGGGGAATCTGATTCCAGCTGGAACAGGTTTTTTAATTTCTTCTTTTAAATAATAATTAAGATTAAAAAGTAAATTACTTTTTAATCTTAATTATTATTTAAAAAGCAAAAATTAAAGGATCTGGGAAAAAACGATTAACCTCAATAATTAAACTTGCTATAAAACTTAATCCTAAAACAGTAATAATTGGAGCAGTTGATAAATAAGTTATAAAATGTTTCATTGTAATATATTTTTACGTTTTTGGATTAAATCAATTTTATTTTTAACAAACCAAAATACAACGTAAATATAAAAACTATTCCTAAACTGAGTAATCCAAAATAACTCAACAGAGCAAACATAAATAAAAATTGACGTTTAAATTTTTAAAATTATTAAAATATACTATTTATTTTTATATTATATTCGATTTATAGCAAAAAATAAGTTTAATTTGATTTTAAAAAAGAGAATTTATATACTAAATGTAGAAATAGCTTTTTAGCAGTACTGGTGTAATGGTAACGCCTTAGCCTTCCAAGCTAATGATAGGGGTTCGATTCCCCTGTACTGCTGTTTTTAAATGCAAACAGTATTATAACATTATTTTGGTTGTTTCTTTACGAAACAACCAAAATAATGTTATAATAGTTGAAGAATATTGAAAAATGGATCATTTTTAAAAATGTATAAATTCCGTCTGCGTTCAAAAAAAAAGCAATCTTTATTTAGCCATGAAATGGCAATCAACATTAAAACAATGACTCAACAAGATCTTCATTTTGGGCATTTACGTCAAGCTGGGAATCCAAAAATGGCCCCTTATATTTATAAGGAACGAAATAAAATTCAGATTATAGATCTTGTTCAAACGTATTGTCATTTACGACAAATTTTGAAATTTTTAGCATCTTCTGCTGCACAAGGTAAAACTATTCTATTTGTTGGAACAAAAAAACAAGCGTCAAAAATTGTGGTAAAAATAGCACAGCAGTGTAATGCTTCGTTTGTAACTGAGAGATGGTTAGGAGGTTTGTTAACCAATTGGTCAAGAAGTCGACAATCTATTTTAAAATTAAAAATATTAGAAAGTCAGGAAAAAAATGATCATTTTCAAAGAATGCCTAAACAAGAAGCTATAAAATTTAGAAAAAAGAAAGAACGACTTAATAAATATTTAGGTGGTTTAAAACAAATGACTTCTTTACCTGATATCGTTATTATTATTGATCAAAAAAGAGAAATTAATGCAGTTTTAGAGTGTCGAAAGCTTGGTATCCGAAGTATTACCATTTTAGATACAAATAGTGATCCTACTTTAGCAGATTTATTTATTCCTGCAAATGATGATTCTGTACATGCATTAAGTTTTATTTTAAATAAATTTTTAAAATCTATTCAAGATGGTCAAAAAAAATTGATAGCTACAACTAAAACAAATAAAAAAAGAAAAAGATTTAATCGAAATTACAGAAAATCAAATAAATTCAATTATAATAAGACTAAATTTTCATAAAACACAAAAAGTAATTAATTTTACTCGTTTTAAATTTCATATTAATATTAATTTCCAAAAAGATTAATCAAATGGTCACTTTATTCTACTTTAAGACGCTAATATACGAATTAGCAGACATTTCTGTTGGTCAACATTATTATTGGCGAATAGGCCCTTTTCAAGTTCATGGACAAGTTTTAATCACTTCTTGGTTGGTTTTGATTACCATTATATTCATTGGATTACTTTTTAACCAAAACTTAAAAAAACAACCCTCAGGGATGCAAAATTTTACTGAATCAGTTACAGAATTTATTTGTGATTTAGCAAAAACGCAAATCGGAGAAGAAGATTACTTAAAATGGGTTCCTTTTTTAGGTACAATCTTTTTATTTATTTTTGTTTCTAATTGGTCAGGTGGTCTTTTACCATGGCGTCTAATTGAACTTCCAAGTGGAGAATTGGGGGCTCCAACGGGTGATATTAATACCACAGTTGCTCTTGCACTTTTAACTTCTATTGCTTATTTTTATGCCGGAATTCAGAAAAAAGGTTTTGGCTATTTTAAACGTTATATTAAACCAGTTGCTTTTCTTTTACCTATTAATGTATTAGAAGATTTTACAAAACCTCTTTCATTAAGCTTTCGATTGTTTGGAAACCTCTTAGCTGATGAATTAGTTGTAAGTGTTTTAATCACTTTGGTTCCTCTGATTGTTCCTATTCCTTTAATGCTTCTAGGATTGTTTACAAGCGCCATTCAAGCACTCGTTTTTTCCACTTTAGCTGGTGCTTATATTGGAGAATCTTTAGAATAAGCATTAAAAGTTCGTATTTGAATAACTTTCTACCATTTTTAAAATTTGAAAAAAAAAATGAATCCACTTATTGCTGCTGCATCTGTTATTGCTGCCGGATTAGCTGTCGGTCTTGCTGCTATTGGTCCTGGGATGGGACAAGGCACGGTTGCTGGTTGTGCCATTGATGGAATTTCTCGACAACCACAATCTGAAGGACAAATTCGTGGTACTTTATTATTAAGTTTCGCTTTTATGGAATCTTTAACAATTTATGGCTTAGTTGTTGCATTAACTCTTTTGTTTGCTAATCCATTTAGTAGTTAAAGTATTGAATAGCTTCTTACTGAAGTAAACATCAAATTTATATAATATTTTTTTATTCTTCTATTTTTGGTTTTAGTAAGAAGTTTATAAAAATCAATTTATGAATATCCACTTTAATACGAATCCTTTAGAAACAAATATTCTAAATTTAGCTAGCGACCAGAAAATTATTAATCGAATTTTGTCGAACCGTTTAACAATAAAAATTCTGTTTCTGAAGAAGTTGTTAAAGCATCTTCTTAAAAATGAGGATTTAATGAACAATAAAATTTAAAAAATTTGTTTTAACTATATTTGTTTTGAATGGAGAAGTTTGAGGAAAGCTAAATAACTCAATTTTGAAAAAGAAGAACACTATTAGTAAATTATCACTCATTTTTTCCTTATTTCATTAATAAAACTGGTAAATTCATTGTTTTTAATTAAAACAACAGCAAATACGATATGAAACAAACAAGCCTGAAAAGATTTCAAATAAAATTTTTATTGATTATCTTTACTGAAAGGAATATGGAAGTTTTCAATAGTGCTTAATTTTTATAACTAGTTAGAAAGTGTTGTAGAGAGTATTATATACTTACCCATCTAATAAGGATTGTAAATTATCATGAGAAATAAGCACTTGAGCCGTATGCGCTAAAGGTGCTTGTACGGTTCTTCAGGAACGACAAAATTAGAATCAATACGTTTTTCCTAATAGTTGTTATTGGAATTGTTATTTATTTTGTTGGAAATTTTTTACGCTCCTTACTTAATAATCGTCAAGAGCGTATTTTGGCTAATTTCGATGAAGTGAAACGAAAAATACAAAAAGTACAAGATAAACTATGGGAAACAATATTCCAATACTTTTCTTCAAAAAATGAAATACAAGAGATTCAAAATCAAAATAGTAATAAGGTAGAAGAAGAAAAAAAGGATTCTCAAACGGAAACCTTTGAAAAAATTCGAAAAATCGAAAACTTAAATAAGGAAACATTGTTTTTTCAACAACAAAAAATTCTAAACCGACTTTCAGAAAGAATAATTCAACAATCTTTAAAACAAACTAAAAAGCAAGCGAGAAGTTTTTTTTTATATGGTTTCGATCGTCAATTAAAAAAATCGATTAAGAAATTCTACGTTTATCAATTTCCTTCTCCTAATTAAAGCATTTTTAAACGAACAATTTTTTGGAATTTAAATGATCTTTATTAGAGACTTAAATTTTATAAGAAGATTCTATAAGAAATTTAAGACGATTTAAATCCGAAATGAAAAAACAAAAAAAAAAGATTCGATTCGAAGAAATTAATAAGATTCTTCGGAAAGAAATAAAGCGATATGGTATGGGATTTAAATCCGTCAATATCGGAACTGTTTTTCAAGTTGGAGATGGTATTGCTAGAGTTTACGGTTTGCCAAACGTAATGGCTGGTGAATTATTACGATTTTCGGATAGTACACTAGGAATTGCTTTAAATTTGGAAACAGCAAGTGTAGGTGCTGTTTTAATGACTCAAGGTTTAGACGTCCAAGAAGGTAGTTCCGTAACTGCTTTAGGAATACTTGCTACAATTCCAGTCGGTGAATTCTTTTTAGGTCGAGTTGTGAACTCTTTAGCTAAACCTATTGATGGAAAAGGAATGATTTATGCACCAACTTATATGCCGATTGAAGCTATGGCTCCAGGTATTATCGAACGTCGATCTGTGTATGAGCCCTTGCAGACAGGCCTAGTCGCTGTGGATTCAATGATTCCAATTGGACGTGGCCAGCGTGAGTTAATTATTGGGGATCGTCAAACAGGAAAAACAGCCATTGCAGTTGATACAATTTTAAATCAACGGGATAAAAACGTAATTTGTGTTTATGTAGCTATTGGTCAAAAAGCATCTTCTATTGCTCAAGTTGTGTCGAATTTAAAAGAAAGAGAAGCTTTAAAATATACAATTATTGTAGCAGCACCTGCTGACTCGCCAGCAACTTTTCAATATCTTGCACCTTATACGGGTGCAACTTTAGCAGAATTTTTTATGTATGAAGGTAAGCATACGCTCATTATTTATGATGATTTGTCTAAACAAGCTCAAGCTTACAGAGAAATGTCCTTATTATTAAGGCGACCTCCAGGACGAGAAGCATACCCAGGTGATGTTTTTTACCTTCATTCACGACTCTTAGAAAGAGCTGCAAAATTAAGTGATGCACGTGGAGGTGGAAGTATGACGGCTTTACCTATTGTTGAAACACAAGAAGGAGATGTATCCGCCTACATTCCAACAAATGTTATTTCGATTACTGATGGTCAAATCTTTTTATCAGCAGATATTTTTAATGCAGGTATTCGACCAGCTATTAATATTGGTATTTCAGTCTCACGAGTTGGCTCAGCAGCTCAACCTAAAATTCTCAAAGACGTTGCTGGAAAACTTAAGTTAGAGCTAGCTCAAATTGCCGAATTAGAAGCTTTTGCGCAATTTGGCTCTGATCTTGATCAAGTTACTCAAAGTCAATTAGCTCGTGGTCGTAGGATTCGAGAAGTATTAAAACAACCTCAGTCATCACCATTATCTTTGGCGAATCAAGTTATTCTTGTTTATGGTGGAATCAATGGTTATTTCGATGAAATTTCTCTTGAAGAACTTCGATTCTTTTTATTGGAATTACAGCAAGATTTAGAAAAAGATGAATTTAAAAATGTACTTGAGTCTGCAGCAAAGTTCACTGAAGAAGTCGAAATTTCTTTACAAGAATGGTTAAAAGCGTATGTAAAACTCTATTTACTAAAGAAAGAAAAGTTGAAGCCTGTTTAGAACACAACGTAAAAATAAAAAAGCTATTCCATCGAAAATTTTTGGATGGAACAGCTTTTTTATTTTTACGTTATTCTATTATCCAAAAAACGGGTACTTGTAAAAATTTTGCTAATTCTGTTGCTTGTGATTCTATTTCCTTTAATGTTGATAGTTGTCCTACTTGTGTGAGTGGAATTCGTTTTTTTTCTTGAATTTCTAAATAAATTATACGTCTTGGATTTAAACCTTGTTTGATCTCAACCTGAATCGATTCGATTTGATTTATTGGATAAATGAGAAGAATACGCCGATTTTTTCCTGGAAACCCCCATCTAAAAATGCGAATATTGCCATCTACTTTATTAAACTCATTAAAGCCACCCCCTACCCTCCATAGAATAATAAGCCCTAAATAAGCGCTAAAGATTAGACCTAAAAAACCATAGAAACACATTATTAACCCTTGTGGAAAAAAAATAATATTTTTTGAGTTAAAAAGAAAAAAAAATTCTTTATTAAAATAGCTGGAAAATCCAGTTATTAAAAATCCAATTGAACCTGCAAAAATGACAAAAGCCCATATATAATTACTAATTTTACGAGACCCAATAACAGTATAACGACGAATTAATTGATTATTCATCTTTTTTCAATTATGGTTTTTAAATAGAGCTAGTAACTCAGTGGTAAGAGTTTATATTTCCGAAATATAATGTCAAGGGTTCAAATCCCTTCTAGCTTATACCAAAAGAGTCATTTGGTGTTTTACTTGAAGATAATTAATCATAATAATCAAAAATTTCTTTAAAAACTTCTCGAACTTTTTCACCAGAATTCATTGTTTCGAGAGGATCTTTTCGTAATCGATGACTTAAGCAAAGTGTAATCACTTTATAAATATCTTCAACTGTGGTTTTTGATCGACCTTTTAAGCTAGCTAAAGCTTTTGCTGCTCGGTTTGTTACAATATCTCCTCTTAAGCCATCCACATTAAGTTGGGAACAAGTTTCGGAAATTTTGATTCGATGATCATGTTCCATTTCGACATTTTTTAAAAACCTTCTTGCTTGTATTAATTGAATTGTTAATTCTTTTTGTGCCTCTTCATGTTTTTGACGAAATTGAACTGGAGATTCCTCAAAAGCTGCTCGTTGCTCTACTATCTGGAGTCTTTGCTTGGGGTCACGAACAGTGCCAATTTGTGCATACATCCCAAATCTATCTAAAAGCTGAGGCCGCAATTCACCCTCTTCGGGATTTCCAGAACCCACAAGTATAAATTGAGCAGGATGACTAATCGAAATACCTTCTCTTTCAACAGTATTCCAACCTGAGGCAGCGGCATCTAATAGAATATCAACTAAGTGGTCATCCAATAAATTAACCTCATCCACATAGAGAATTCCTCGATTTGCTTTTGCTAATAAGCCGGGCTCAAAAGCTTTAATACCTTCCGTAAGAGCCTTTTCTAAATCAATTGTTCCACAAACCCTATCCTCAGTTGCACCTAATGGAAGATCAACTATTGAAATTTTTCTAGTTGTAGTTCTGAGTTCCTGACCTCTACTAACTTTTGTTCGAATTTCATTACTCATTAATTCCAGATTTTCCGGATCAGAATTAAAGGGATCATCTATAATTACCTCAATATCAGGCAATAAATCCACTAATGCTCGAACGGTTGTTGATTTTCCTGTTCCTCGATCCCCCATAATAATAACTCCACCAATTTTAGGATCTATGACATTTAGCAATAACGCTAATTTCATTTCATCTTGACCCACAATAGCTGTAAATGGAAAAATAGGTCGACTGATTTGATTATCATTCGTTATGGAATTTCCATTGAAATTCATAATTTTTTTATTCTAAAATTAAATTTATTTTCTAAACTTTATAATCCTTATATTTTTTCAATAAAATTGGTTGAATTTTTTTGAAATTTTTTATTTTGCAAACATTAACTGAAGCAGGTAAATAGATAATTTTTTGTTTTTTAAAATTATAAGATTTTAAATATTGATAATTGGCATGGAAAATCCATTTCCCATGCTCTCGACAAACCCAATACCGGTGGTATAACCACTTTGAACCTTTTGTTTTGTGTCGTTTTTTACACCAACGCCAAATACGCCAAAAAAGGTAATAATTCATATTCGACCAGGTTTTCCGTAGATTAGATGTATAAGCATAATAAGCTTGCCAATTGACAATTTTTTTATTTAATTTAGTGATAACTTTATCAATAGGAAGAAATCTGGAAGATTTTAGACATTTTTTTATTTCTAATTGATGGGATCGAATATTTTGAGAGCTAATTGTAATAAAAGATTTTTCTCTTTCTTTTTTTAGAAACCAGCCTAAAAAATTAAAACCCTCTTTTAAATTAAGGACCCAAATACGATTTTTTTTGATATATAATCCACGTATATTTAAAAATTCAAAAATGAACTTATAACTCATTTTTAACTGATTTAAGTCTCTATTTGGTACTAAAATTAAATCATTATAATAAATAATTAATTTATTACACTGTTTCTCTTTAATGTTTGTTTTTAATGAATTCAATTTTAAAACACTGTTTTTTGAACTCAAACAAGTTTTACAAACAGATTTATAATTTTGTAGCGAATAGTTTTTTAAAATTTTTGTTAATGAGATTTTTTTTGTTTCAGAAAGTTGCATATTTTCATTATAATTATGTTGTAAACAATTTGCAACTTCTTTAGATTCTAATAGAAGCCATAAAAATTTTTTTTCAATTAACAAATGTTGAAAAAGCCATTTTTTGTTTTTAATCTTTAAAAATCCATTGGGTTTTAAAATTAACATCCATTTAAACGTTGAAAGATTTAACACCAAAGACAATTCTTGTAAAATATCTGTCTGATCTCTATAAAGTCGATAGTTATAAGAAAATGGACTCGCTAAAGTTTCATGCAATGGAAGTAAAGCAAATACCCAAAGTAAACATAAAAATTGAAAATAAATGGGAGAAGATTTTGAACATAAACTTTTCTCTAGTTGTATGTAGTTATTTAAATTGAATATATGTAGAAACACATCTTTGCGATTAACTTTATAGAAATTAGAATTTTTTAATTCTTGTATTTCTAAAATTTTCTGACTTGCAAGTAAATGAGAAGATATGCTTTTTAAAATTAAACGCTGAAGATTACGTACTTTTCTAAAATCTTTTTTCTCAATTTGTTGGACAACTCGGTTTTGTAATTTTGATAAATTCTTATGCGTAAATCGCCAATTTATAATTTTATGATTTAAAAAGTGCTTTTCAAATAATAAACTCATTTTTCTTTTACTAAAAAGGACCTCTTCAGGTAGGACTTGAACCTACAACCTCTCGGTTAACAGCCGTTTGCTCTACCGTTGAGCTACTGAAGATTCTTTTTAGTTTATTTTTAGTGTATTCTTTTTAAGAAAAAGAAAGCAAATAGAATAATTTAGTGTTATTAACTAAATATAACTAATCAATAAAATTGAAAGCGTTATATTTAATTTTTCTTCTATGCTACATTGCAAAGTAACACTCTCAATTTATGCATATCCCATGAAAAGAGGAGGGGAACTTTAAAGTATCTATTAACTTTCATAGAACTTTAAACATTTCTAAATCTATTTATATTTAAAAAGAAGATGACTGCAGTTTTACAACGACGTGAAAGTACAAGTCTTTGGACTCGTTTTTGCGAATGGATTACTAGTACAGATAACCGTTTATATATTGGCTGGTTTGGAGTTATTATGATTCCAACATTATTAACAGCTACTTCAGTATTTATTATTGCTTTTGTTGCTGCACCGCCTGTAGATATTGATGGGATCCGCGAGCCTGTTTCAGGTTCTTTATTATATGGGAATAATATTATTTCAGGAGCTGTTGTTCCTACTTCAAACGCTATTGGTTTACATTTCTACCCAATTTGGGAAGCTGCTTCTTTAGATGAATGGCTTTACAATGGTGGACCTTACCAATTAATCGTTTGTCATTTTTTCTTAGGAATTTGCTGCTATATGGGACGTGAATGGGAACTTTCTTTTCGTTTAGGTATGCGTCCTTGGATTGCTGTTGCTTATTCAGCTCCAGTAGCTGCAGCTACTGCTGTATTTTTGATTTATCCAATTGGCCAAGGATCTTTTTCTGACGGAATGCCTTTAGGGATTTCAGGAACTTTCAATTTTATGATTGTATTCCAAGCAGAACACAATATTTTAATGCACCCATTCCATATGTTAGGAGTAGCTGGTGTATTCGGTGGTTCATTATTTTCTGCAATGCATGGTTCATTAGTTACATCATCTTTAATTCGTGAAACTACAGAAAATGAATCAACAAATGCTGGTTATAAATTCGGTCAAGAAGAAGAAACATACAATATTGTAGCAGCACATGGGTATTTTGGACGTTTAATTTTCCAATATGCTTCATTTAATAATTCTCGCTCTTTACACTTCTTCTTAGCAATTTGGCCTGTAGTTGGTATTTGGTTCACTTCTTTAGGAATTTCAACAATGGCGTTTAACTTAAACGGATTTAACTTTAACCAATCTGTAGTAGATTCGCAAGGTAGAGTTGTAAATACTTGGGGAGATATTATTAATCGTGCAAACTTAGGTATGGAAGTTATGCATGAACGTAATGCTCACAATTTCCCTTTAGATTTGGCTACAATTGAAGCTCCGTCTATTCAAGGTTAATTTCAACTAATAACAAGTCCTTAAAACGAATACAAAAAATTGAGATATTTGGGCTAAATGGGCGATGAGAACAAGAATCATCGCCCAAGTTATATCGGACTTTTTACCGAGGAACAACTCTGGAAATTCCGGAAGTGAGGAATAAAGTGCTTTTAAATGCATTGTAAAAAAGCATTTCAGTAATATTCCATATTATTAAAATGCTTTTGGGTGGCCTGGGACTCGAACCCAGAACTAATTAGTTAAAAGCCAATTACTCTAGCCATTGAGTTAGCAACCCTTTATTTTCTATATCGATCTTTCTGATTGTCTACATGGTTGATTCAAGATGGTTAATTTTGAGATTGTTTAAATGTTGATCTCACGATCTTGAATATATACTAATTATAAACCGAAGGATTTTGACTGTCAAGGTATTCTATGTTTTAATAGTGAAATTATTGAGATAACATCGTTTTGATAAAAAATATCATTGGAATAGAAAAATATTAGAGACAAATTTTCCGAACAGTTTCGATTATAAAATTTTAAAAAAATCAAAATTTAAAATTAGCCTACTCTAAAACGACAAAACATAAACTATAACAGCCTTTAGAGAAAATTGAAAACTTTGAAATATCTGAAATACTTTAAGGAATTAAACTATTTTCTAATTCAAGGTCCTAAATACGAAGATTTTTAGATCAAATAAGCTAATTGCTTATTTTAAAAATTAAAAATCTTCGTACTTAGCTTTTAGACTTCGCTCTTATCAACTACTTTTAAAAGATTAACCGATATTTCTAATTTTTTAAAATTTTTTAGAGGCTTAAAAAAGAGGATACATTGAATCACTATAACCTATTTACGGACTTATCTTCAAAAAATAAATCTACAGTAATATATCCAACAAAATTCAAATTAAAATAACACGACCAGTTCAACTGGAAGATTAAACTCCAGAAAAGTGATTTAGGTTAAAGTTATCGTTGTGAGTTAACTACCAATTGCTATATATTTGCAATCTTCAGTGTGTTGATTCAATCTTTCAAGGACCAAAAGTAAAAGTCGGTTTGACAAATCCTCCAAAAGTCTTTTTCAAAAACTTAGAGTTCGTTATGCTAAAATTATCAAAAAACTCTTAAGATATTCAAAACTCTTTACCAACAGATGCTTGAGTCTTTACTAGCTGAGACCAACCTAAATTCTTTAAACTCTGATTTCGACGAAGTGGCCGAGTTACAAGCTCTAAAAGATCTATTGTATTTGTAAAACCATGAATTTGAGCAAAAGTGAACTCGACAGACCATTTTGTAGTAATATTACGCGCTTCTAAAGGATTAGCATGAGCTAGGCCAGTTATCGTTAAATCTGGCTGAAGTTCACGAATTCTTTGTATTTGATTATAATTATCGGGCTTTTCGACGATCCGCGGAATTGGAACATTCATATCAAGACAAGTTTTTTCAAGCAGCATTAATTCAGCTGATTGAAATCTTTTATCCATATAAGGAATCCCAATCTCATAGACAATCATTCCGCAACGTACTAAAAAACGCGCAAGTGAAATTTCTAATAAATTATCTCCCATAAAAAAAACAGATTTATTTCGAACAAGTTTTAAATAATCTTCCAATTTAGACCAAACTTCAGTTTCACGATTTTCTAAACCTATTGGCTTCTTATCAAATACCTTACAAATTTTTTCAATCCAAGCCCTCGTTCCATCTGGCCCAATAGGAAATGGAGCACCTATTAATTGACATTTGCGACGTCTCATTAATGTGGTAGCTGTTCGACTTAGAAAAGGATTAACTCCACAAACAAAAACACCTTTGTGTAGTAAAGGTAGTTCAGTATATCTTTGTGAAGGCAACCAACCCGACACTTCAATTCCCTGTTTTTTTAATTCCATCGTTAATTGTGTAGCGACTGTACTTGGTACTGAGCCAAATAAAACAAGAGGGGCATGTTGGCTTATTTTGTTAATCTTTTGTTGAGACAAATTGGTTTTCTTCAAAGTGAATTTAAATAGATTTCCTAGAATTGAATTTCCAGTTTTTTGAAGACTTTCGTTTATCGTTTTCTGCTCATTACTAGGACATCGATGTGCCATAGCAGCAAGAACGGTATCCTCGCCTTGAGTAAAAGCGTAATCAAGTCCATTAGCTCGCGCGACGACAATCGGTATTTGAAGTTCAGATTCAAGCTTAGGAGCCATACCTTCTAAATCCATTTTTATAATTTCTGTAGTACAAGTACCAATCCATACAATAACACTTGGATTTCTATCCTGTTTAACTTGAAGACATAAACGTTTTAATTCTTTATAATCGTTTAATTGAGCTGAAAGATCACTCTCTTCAAGTTCGGCCATGGCGTATCGAGGTTCAGCAAAAATCATAACCCCCATAGCGTTTTGAAGAAAATATCCACAAGTTTTCGTACCAATTACTAAGAAAAAACTATCTTCAATTTTTTGATACAACCAAGCAACACAACTAATTGGGCAAAATGTATGATAATTCCCCGTTTCACATTCAAATTTTAATTTTTCATTGGCTAAAGTTAACATGATTTATTCTTTATTACTAAACTAGTAAAAAATCTAAATTTTCAGTACTAGAATCTAATTGATTCGATTCTTCGATAGGAGTATTTAAATAAAAATTCGATAATAATTGAAAAAGATCTCTATCTCCTAACTCATTTGGAATAACGCCCTCAGGATTCGATAAAAGTTGATCAGCAATATTTAAATAAAAATCACATATAGAATTTAAAATTGGCTCACTCTCCGCCATTTCAAAGATTGTTTTCCCTTTAACACGTGATATTCGAATATCTTCCACTAATGGTAAAACCTCTAAAACAGGCATTGGGCAAGCTTCTACATATTTATCTATTAAATCTCTTTGTGCCGTTCGATTTCCAATTAAACCTGCTAGGCGAAGAGGATGAGTGCGAGCTTTTTCTCGAACTGAAGCCGCTATTCGATTTGCAGCAAAAAGGGCATCAAAACCATTATCAGTAATTATTAAACAATAATCCGCATAATTTAAAGGGGCTGCAAATCCACCACAAACAACATCTCCCAATACATCAAAAAGAATAATATCATATTCATAAAAAGCATTTAGTTCTTTTAATAATTTGACTGTTTCGCCCACAACATATCCTCCACATCCAGCACCAGCGGGTGGACCACCTGCTTCTACACAATCAACTCCACTATAGCCTTTATAAATGATATCCTCTGGCCAAACATCTTCATAGTGATAATCTTTTGTTTGTAAAGTATCAATAATTGTTGGAATCAAAAACCCAGTTAAGGTAAAAGTACTATCATGTTTTGGGTCACAACCTATTTGCAGAACCTTTTGTCCACGTCTTGCAAAAGCAATTGAAATATTACAACTCATTGTCGATTTTCCAATACCGCCCTTTCCATAAACTGCTAGTTTCATTTTGTTTTCCCTAATTTAATACGTTTTGTTGAAAAAAGTATTTAAAAAATTATTAAATATCAACTCTTTCTCTTTTTATATTATAATCTATTTTTATTTTTTAAGGACACATTTTAATATTTCTAATATTATTATTAATATTTTATATATCCAATTTTACGGATAATTTAGAAAAATATAAAAATTCAATAATTAATAGTGTTTCTTTTATCAATAATCAAATGATTCAAGCAAATTGGCCGTTTGAAAATATTTTAATAAACTGTTCATTTCTTTTTTTATTCATAATAATGATTTGCTATTGGTTATCTTTAAGTTCTTTTTTTAGAAAAACTTCTTTAAAATTAGGACAATCTGGGATAATTTTAGCAAATTTAACTATTTTAGCTTCATTGATTTTCCGTTGGTCTACTTCAGGCCATTTTCCATTAAGTAATCTTGCGACCAGTAAAAAATGACAATTAAGTTAATAAACTAAAATAGTTTAAATCTATTTATTTTTAATATTTAAAGCGATTTATTACAATTTTATAAATTAAAAATTTATTTTTGCTATTAAAGCACGGTTTTTTTTAGTTTCTCAATTAAAAAGTGTATTGATTATATTTTTAACTTTTAATTTTCATCAAATTCCGGTTAAGTAAAATAACATTTAATTTTTGATTTTTCACCAAAACTGGGTAATTTTTATTATTGTTCAATTTTGCAAATAAATAAAAAAAGGCTTTAGAAGAAAGCAAGATTCTTAAAAAATTCTAATTTTTTTACCGAAAGGAAATGCTCAATTTCTAAAAATGTTTTTATCGAAGTTTCAAAAAATCCTTAAATAAGCATTTGAGCCGTATGCGATGAGAAACGCTCGTACGGTTCTTCAGGAAAAGTTTTACATAAACTTTTTCTATTTATATGAATCATTAATTTTTTTAACATGGAGCCTTAGTCTTATTCACATTACTTTAGAAAACATTATACAGAATGCTTTTATAGGTGCCATATTAGCCCCCTCAACTTTATTTATAAATGGATTTGCTCTTTTTCATCTACCTAATAAAATGCAGCAAATAACACCTTTAATTCCAGCTCTAAAATCGAATTGGTTAATCATGCACGTTACAGTGATGATGCTAAGTTATGCAACCCTTCTTTCTGGTTCGTTATTATCTATTTCTTTGTTAATTTTAAATTGGATACAAATCGACCCATCAAATTACTCAAAAGCTATTTGGCAGAATTCAATTCCCCAATTACAAAAATCACAAAAGATCTTATCCCTACTTTTTGAAGATTCCAGGAATCAAAAAGTTATTTCTTTCCCTCTATTGAAAAAAAGTGAATTTCAAAAAAATTTAGATAATTTAAGTTATCGTTTAATCAATATTGGTTTTGCTTTTTTGACAATTGGTATTTTATCGGGAGCAGTTTGGGCAAATGAAGCTTGGGGCTCTTATTGGAGCTGGGACCCGAAAGAAACTTGGGCATTAATTACATGGATAAATTTTGCTATTTATTTACATACTCGACTCGTAAAAGGTTGGAAAGGGGTAAAATCAGCGTTCGTTGCTTCTTTTGGTTTTATCATATTGTGGATTTGTTATTTAGGAGTTAACCTTTTTGGAAAAGGATTACATAGTTATGGTTGGTTTATCTAATATTGCTTTTCGATATGAGTATATTAATAGAAAATTTAGCTAAAAAATTTGGAAAGACTTTGATTTTAGATCATATTAACTTAGAAATTCCCACAGGGAAATTAATTGCACTAGTAGGACCTTCGGGATCGGGAAAATCAACTCTTTTAAGACTAATTGCGGGCTTAGAGACACCAGATAGTGGTCGAATTTGGTTAACAAGAAAAGATACAAATTTTTTAAGTATTCAAGAAAGACAAATTGGATTCGTCTTTCAAAATTATGCATTATTTAAACATTTAAAGGTTTCCCAAAATATCGCGTATGGATTAACAATAAAGCAAGTGAGAAATTGGAAAATTAAATCTCGAGTTTACGACCTTTTAAAATTAATGCAATTAGAAGAGTTTTCAAATTTATACCCTAACCAATTGTCTGGTGGGCAAAAACAACGGATTGCATTAGCTCGTGCACTTGCTATCGAACCAAATGTTTTACTACTAGATGAACCCTTTGGTGCATTGGACATTCAAGTTCGAAGAGATCTAAGAAAATGGTTAAAAAAACTACATGAAAAAGTTTCCGTCACTACTTTATTAGTGACTCATGATCAACAAGAAGCTATGGAGCTAGCTCATGAAATTGTAATATTAAATAAAGGTCGAGTTGAACAAATTGGAAATCCGAAAGAACTTTATGATCAACCTATTACAAATTTTGTTTCTCAATTTTTATGTTTAAAACATTAACTAAAGATCCAAATTATGTTAACATAGAACTATTTTTAAAAGTTTATTGCTATTTTTATGGAAAGACAGTCAACGATTTTGAAAATCGATTTTTATTCTTGTTATGGGATTGCCTTGGTATCGTGTTCATACAGTAGTTATAAATGATCCTGGCCGCTTAATTTCAGTCCATTTAATGCATAGTGCACTTGTATCAGGTTGGGCAGGTACAATGGCGTTTTATGAGCTCAGTAACTTTGATCCTTCCGATCCCGTGTTAAATCCAATGTGGCGTCAAGGAATGTTTGTTCTTCCATTTATGACAAGATTGGGTATTACTGAATCATGGGGTGGTTGGACTATAAGTGGCGAAACTGCAACAAATCCTGGAATTTGGAGCTATGAAGGTGTAGCAACTGCTCATTATGTATTATCGGGGGCTCTCGCTGCTGCATCTATTTGGCATTGGGTTTATTGGGATCTTGAATTATTTAGAGACCCTCGTACAGGTAAACCAGCATTAGATTTACCTAAAATTTTTGGTATTCATCTATTTCTTTCAGGTTTACTTTGCTTTGGTTTCGGCGCTTTTCATGTGACTGGCCTATTCGGACCGGGAATCTGGGTTTCTGATCCATATGGGATTACGGGTAGCGTTCAACCAGTTATACCTGCTTGGGGGGCAGATGGTTTTGACCCCTTTAACCCAGGGGGTATTGCTTCACACCATATTGCCGCTGGAATTCTAGGTATTTTAGGAGGTCTTTTTCATTTATGTGTTCGACCCCCACAACGTCTCCATGATGCTTTAGCTATGGGGAGTATTGAAACTGTTTTATCGAGCAGTATTGCTGCTGTTTTTTGGGCAGCTTTTGTTGTTTGCGGAACGATGTGGTATGGGTCAGCCGCTACTCCAATTGAATTATTTGGTCCAACTCGTTATCAATGGGATCAAGGATTTTTTCAACAAGAAATGGAAAAGCGTGTCCAAATCAGCATAAGTGAAGGTAACACTTTATCTGAAGCTTGGTCACAAATTCCAGAAAAGCTAGCTTTCTATGATTATATTGGGAATAACCCCGCAAAAGGTGGGCTTTTCCGAACGGGTCCAATGAATAATGGCGATGGTATTGCTGTTGGTTGGTTAGGTCATGCATTATTTCAAGATCAAGATGGAAATAACCTTTATGTCCGCCGCATGCCGACTTTTTTTGAAACTTTTCCTGTAATCTTATTAGATAAGAAAGGAATTGTTCGTGCAGACATTCCATTTCGCCGAGCTGAATCTAAATATAGTATTGAGAAAGTAGGCGTTAAAGTAACATTTTATGGGGGTGAACTAGATGGAGTTACCTTTACTGATCCAACAACTGTTAAAAAATATGCACGTCGTGCTCAATTAGGGGAAATTTTTGAATTTGATCGAGCCACTTTAAAATCTGATGGCGTTTTTAGGAGTAGTCCACGAGGTTGGTTCACTTTTGGACATTTATGTTTTGCTCTACTTTTCTTTTTTGGCCATATTTGGCATGGAGCACGGCTCATTTTCCGAAAAGTCTTTGCTGGTATTGATTTCGATCTTGGCGATGAAGTGGAATTTGGGGTGTTCCAAAAAGTAGGAGATCCAACTACTCGTCGACAAACTGTTTAAAATATATGATGTTTAAACATAAAAACGAAAATTAACTTGGCTTGTATTTTTTATTTTTAAATTCCAAAAACCCTAACTTCATATGGAAGCTTTAGTATATACATTTTTATTGGTTGGAACATTGGGTATTATCTTTTTTGCTATCTTTTTTCGTGAACCACCACGAATTGTTAAATAAAAACAGTTTTTAACAAAATATATAGAAAGTAAAAAATTACAATTTTTAATTTTTAGAATGTCTACTGAAAAAAGCAGTGCCAAAGTTACCAAGTTAGGTACTTTATTACGACCATTAAATTCTGAATACGGTAAAGCCGTCAAAGGTTGGGGTACAACTCTTTTAATGGCTGTTTTTATGGCACTTTTTGCCGTTTTTTTAGTTATTATCCTCGAAATTTATAATAGTGATATCTTTATAGATGATATAACAATGAGCTGGGAGTCATTATCGAAATAAGACTATTCTCGATTATGAAAATTAAAATTTTCATAATCGAAAGCTCGTGTAAGAATTTAAACATTTATAATGATTTAGTGTGGTTAAACTTTTACTAAGCACTTGTTTTTTTTTCTTTTTTTTGTTATCATAGAAAATAACCTCCTTAATTTTTGCATATCCCATGAAAAGGGGCGGGAAATTGGAACTTAATCTCAATAAAAAAAATTGACTAAACTTATGTTTAATAACTCAAACTGGTTTTGGAAATTAGGTTTTATATTTGAAAGTCTCATGGATTCTTTCGAATCCGTAGAGATTCCAAAACTGGAATTGAAAAACCAGAATTTTAAAAATTCTGGTAATGATGAAAATCCCAAAGAAACCTTTTCTGATCCAGAAGGGCATAATGAAAGTCCTGAAACCCCTTCTGATCCAGAAGGGCATAATGAAAGTCCTGAAACTCCTTCTGATCCAGAAGGGCATAATGAAAGTCCTGAAACTCCTTCTGATCCAGAAGGGCACAATCTCATTTATGGAGATGACGGTTCTAAAAAACCGTCATTTTCTTCTATTTCTCTTTCTCACATTGGGAAGGATACGAAAGATCGTTTAAAATATATCTTTCACTGTTTTGATCAAAACCATCCGACTCAAGAGGATGAAGGAAATTTTCATCAAGATCAAGACGATTTTGATTTTGAAGGTCTCGACCAAGATCAAGACGATTTTGATTTTGAAGGTTTTGACCAAGATCAAGACGATTTTGATTTTGAAGGTCTCGACCAAGATCAAGGCGATTTTGATTTTGAAGGTCTCGACCAAGATCAAGAGCAAGATCATCCTCTCCAAAAGAATGAGGAACAAGGTGATCACGATCGGCAAAATAAAGATAAAAATAATATAGAGAATAATAAGAAAAAAGACGAAAAACTCAAACCACCAACTTATAGTTCAATTTTATACTGGATGAAGGATAAACATGAGTTGAAAATTCCTACTGATCCAAAAAACGTTGACTACAAAAAACTATGGACTACATGTGATCATTGTGGACAACTTTTATATATTAGACATTTACGAGAAAAATTACGTATTTGTAAACACTGTAAACGTCATCTTCAAATGAATAGCCCAGAGCGTATTCAAAGTTTAATAGATACGGATACTTGGGCACCTTTAAACGACACACTTTCACCATGTAACCCATTAGATTTTCACGATCGAAAAACATACGCTAAAAGACTTCGACAAACACAAAGTCAAACGAAATTACAAGATGCTATCTTAACGGGAACCGGGTTACTTGACGGAATTCCTGTAGCACTTGGAGTAATGGATTTTAATTTTATGGGTGGGAGTATGGGATCCGTTGTTGGAGAAAAAATCACTCGCCTCATCGAACATGCAACTAGAGAAGGTTATTTTCTTATATTGATTTGCGCCTCTGGGGGCGCTCGAATGCAAGAAGGTGTTTTAAGTCTTATGCAAATGGCTAAGATTACTTCGGCCCTCAGAATTTATTCTTCTGCAGTAAACTTGCCTTATTTTTCGATATTAACATCTCCAACCACCGGGGGAGTTACAGCAAGTTTCGGTATGTTAGGAGATCTTATTTTTACTGAGCCAGATACTCTTATTGGATTCGCAGGTCGGCGGGTTATTGACGAGCTTTTTCCAAATCAAGACTTTCCAGAAGATTTTCAAACTTCTGAATATTATTTTAATCACGGATTATGCGATTTGGTAATTCCGCGTATTTACTTAAAACAAGCCTTATCGGAAATGTTAAGTTTCTACGAAGATACACCCTTTAAAAAATGCGGACAATTACCAACTAATATTAAATATGAATTTGATTTTTTAACTGAAGAAAGAATTCGTCGTAATTTCATATCAGAACAAGAAGATTTGAAAACAGATGAATCCGAAACTGATGAATTTGGAATCGGTGAAGAATCCTTCACCGAGAAATCCTTGGAATCGCAAATTGAGGAATCTTTGGAATCGCAAATTGAGGAATCTTTGGAATCGCAAATTGAGGAATCCTTGGAATCGCAAATTGAGGAATCCTTCGGCGAATAATTTAGAATTAAAGAAGATTCACTAGAGGCTTTTGAAATTCTAGAAGAATCGATTTTTCACTTTACTATTTTTCGTGAATATTAAAAATATTTAATCTGAACAAGAAATCGATTTCAGTAAAAGTGATATTCTTAAAGTAAGAAATCAATAATTGTCTATAGAACT
>JAAUYH010008913.1_pt1 | contig 33536 bp, 27 predicted proteins | sample 7278061 | NCBI WGS metagenome assembly JAAUYH01 (sample SAMN14350203, study PRJNA611818) | marine sediment metagenome | isolation source: surface marine sediment (0.6m) | place: French Polynesia: Moorea | collected 2018-08 | reverse complement strand
CTAAAAGGGGGTAAATCGTCAATGCCAATCACAACAAGAGATTGAAGCGTTAGTAAAGATTAATTAACAATACCTTGACAAAATATATTCTGCCTTAACTTGTGACGAATGCGTAAACCCCAATTATTGTTGGGTTTCATGCTTCAACCCAACCTACGAGACTTATGTACTTACCAACGAGAATAAAAATGAAAACGGGCAACTCCTAAAGACGCATCTCTGGCATTTTCTCCATCAGGAAAACCTGTAACTCGTAATTGATAGACGCCACTATCAGCGGGAGTTCGGTAAGTACGAAGGGCAATAGTAATGGTTTTACCTGGGGGGATTGGTTGCTCTAAGCTTACTATCATGGTGCGAGTATCTTTATTATTTTCGACTAAAGAGACGGGAAATTCTGAGCCTCGATTTTTTCTCGTTCCTTCAAATCCCGTAGTTTTATGAATATCTTCTCCTAAAAAGTCAACACCACTAGTTTGGGTAAACTGAATTTGTTTGAGGGATATTCCTGCATTGTCAGGAACATCAATGGTGAAATAATAGGTACTTTGGATCCTGGTTTTTTTTTGAGTGGTAGTAGAATCAACTAAACGAGGTATACCAACAAAAGCAATTGGTTGTGAAGATTCCGAGGAAGATAAAGGAAGATTGGAGGAAGGTTTAAATTCAGTTGAAGGTTGGGGTGTGGGTTGAGGAGAAACAGCTACAGATTCTCCTAAATCAATTCCTATTCTGCGGGATAGTTTTTCTACTGTATCAATGGGAATACCGTATAAAGAAGGCGAACCGGTACGGGGTTCTAATTCTGTTTGTCCGTAAATACCAATCAAAGCAGCATTTTCATCAAAGACGGGACTACCACTCATGCCTGAAATGGCTTCACCACTATATATTAGTTCGTAACCATCTTGATTGGGGGGTGAAAGGAAACCAATAAGATTGCCCGCATAAAAACGATAAGTCGGACTTCCTACCAAGGCAGGATAACCAGCAAAATAGACGTTTTGCCCTTCTATTAAATATTGAGAATCTCCTCGCTGGGCAACCGAATAGCGATCGCTACTGCTAAAATAGACAATGGCTAAATCTGCTCCTATTAGCTGCTGCTTTTTAATTACAGAGTGGGATTGACCATCGAAAGTTTGAATTGTGTAGTTACCTGGTTGTTCGACTACATGCCAGTTCGTCAGAACCAGATAAGTATTGCCCTGACGAGAAATAATTGCTCCCGAACCGCGATCGCTCCCTTCAATACGCACCGCAATTTCCTTTGCCTTTCGGTTGACTTCTACAGGAGAAAGACAAATAGCCATTTGAGGCACTATTACTACAATTGTCATAGCAATTATTGCTGCTGCAATCCTGGCGCAATTATTTTTATTGCTCCAACCAGCTTTCCATGTCAAAATATGTTTCACCATTGACTTCAAAAATAAATTCGCGATCGCTTTTTCCACCACTGAGATTTATTGTTTGACCAGTAGCCCAAGCACGACGATCTAGCAATCTTTTGAGAGTAAGATTAGGATCGGTGCCAGATTTAAAAGTTACTAACAGTCCATTGGGTAAACAAGCTCCTCCCTTGTAACCAGCAACACACAATACAGGTTGATTGTTCATGTGTGCAGCTTTAATATATTTCAAAGTTCCATTGTTATTAAACTGTTCAAATCTAGCAGATACTTGCTTACATCGTTCAACAGCAGTCCACGGAGGAGGAAAAGATTGACTAAGCCAGCGAATTATAGGAATCTCTCCTCTTCGTGTACGAACAATAGTTACTAGTTGCTCGTTATCGCAGAAAAATTTACTTTGAGCGTAACTAGGCTTACTCAGAGTAGCGATCGCACCTAGAGTAATAGCAAATCCAACTAAAATTTGAGTAGACAAAGAAACTTTCATAGCTATGCCTCCATAACAGAGACTTTAATAACTTTTTGAACAACTATTGTTCGCTTTGTTTTTTTTTCACGACTTAGCTATTACAATTGTATAGTTTTTTAAGCATGGTTCAAAAAAAGCCGATTAGTACCTCTGGTAGTACCTCCAGTTATTTCGATGATATTTCCATCGGGTGTAGCGATCGAATTATTAGGTAGAGTATTATCTGGGGTAATTTGTGCTAAAACTTTTAAGGAATAGCTAAGGAATGAAGCGAGTACCAGAATTAAAATGAGCCAGAAATTTTTGGGACTTTGACTAGACGATAATTGAAGCAAATTAGTAAGAGTTAGCAGGATTTCAACCTTAAACAAGGTTTGGTTGCCCTTGGAAATATTTTTACTTGTCCTCAAAGTCCCCATTTTTTTTAATTAATGCCAGAGATATATGATTTCTTCATATACAATATGGGGTTTTTTGTCTTAAATTTAATCCTGAATCTTTTTTGTAGCAAAATGATAAATATGTATCGGAATTTTAGGGGATTTTGTAAAGTAATTGTATAGGCGGTGTCTATAGTTAGATTTGAACTGTAAAAATAGAACCTTTAGGTTGATTATCTTCAACAAATATTTTGCCTTGATGAGCATCAACGACCATTTTACAGAAAGCTAGACCCAAACCAATTTGATGAATATTATTATTGATATTATTTCCAGTTTTGTATTTATTAAATATGCTTTGCTTCAATTCGTCTTCTACTCCTAAACCATAATCGATAACTTGGATTTGAATATCTGCTTCTGGTCCATTAAGACGATCGACTTTAATAGTAACTTGACTATGGGAAGGAGAAAATTTAATAGCATTTGAAAGCAAATTTTCTAGCAGACGACGAAATAAATTAACATCAACTAATAGGTTTTTATTTATTTTAGATAATTGTGCGATCAACTTAATATTATTGTGGCTGGCAAATTGAGTAAAATCGGCAACAACTTGTTTTACTAAATCATTTATATCTACAGAAGTTTTGTTTAAAGTTAGTTTTCCCGATTCCATTTTTGCCATAATTAATAAGTCATCTATTAAAGAAGATAACCTTTGCCAAGCGTAAGAAATTTTTTCGACTTTATTCCTTTGTTTTTCTTCAAGCTCGCTATATAAAAGCATTTCACAGGCTAAAGCAATATTATTAATAGGAGTGCGTAGATCGTGAACGATCATGGAAGACATATCTTCCCTCAATTGCAAAGTTTCTTTGAGGTTATCGTACTGCTGTTTAATTCTCAGCATAGATTTTACTCTGGCTCTTAATTCTAAACCATTAATTGGTTTACTAATAAAATCATTAGCACCAGCATCTAAAGAACGAGCCATATCTTCTTTAGAATTGAGTGCAGTAGTTATAACAATAGGAATATAGCAAGTGTCGGGATTTGATTTAATTCGCCTACATACTTCTATACCATCCAAAAAAGGCATCGTTACATCTAGCAATATTAAATCTGGTTGAATTTCGGTTAATAATTGTAAGGCTTGTAAACCATCAGCAGCATATTTTAAATTGTAATTATCTTGAAATAATAAAGCCTCAATAACCTCAAAATTATGAATGCAATCGTCTACAACCAATATCAATTTGCGCTTTTCCATGAGCTAGAACCATCTATATGGATTTTGTTGGCAATCAAATCGTCATTTGTTTTTCGATATTGCCGACAAGTTTTTTAAGATTAATAGGTTTAGTCATATATTCATTTACTCCCGCAGCTAAATATTTTTCTCGATCGCCTGGCATAATTAAGCTTGTTAGAGTAATGATGGGAATATTAGCTATCTCTCGCTCTGCTCGAATTCGACGAACTATTTCTAATCCGTCTATTTGTGGTATTTGAATATCTATAATAATTAAACTGTTTTTTTGTTTTTTAGCAATATTAATTGCTTCAAAACCATTTTGAGCAAAAATTAATTTATATCCTTCATTTTTCAGGTAATCCGATTCGATCGAGCTATTGCTATCATTATCTTTTGCTACAAAAATCAACGAGCGAGCATGATTAATCGATAACTGGGAATTAGAAACAGAAATAGACTCCGAGTTAGAGTTTGTAGCTTTTTTCCAAGGAATAATAACTGTAAACTGACTACCTTTTTTGACTTCGCTTGTTACAGATATACTGCCTCCGTGTAACTCTATAATATTTTTAACCAGAGCTAAGCCCAAACCACTTCCTTTATGACGACGAGATAATCTACTTTCAATTTGAACAAAAGATTCAAATAGCTTATCCATGTTTTCTGGGTTAATGCCAATACCCGTATCGGTAACGCGGAAAATAATTTGTTCTTCTTGTGGTTCGCCCCAAACTTCTAGAGTAACTTTTCCTCCATCGGGAGTAAATTTAACAGCGTTATTAAGTAGGTTAATTAATACTTGTTTGATTCTTCTTTCGTCTAATTCAACACAACCCAATCCTGTTTCTATTCGAGAGTCGAGTTGAATATTTTTTTCGCTTGCTTGTTCTTTAATAAGCTCTAAACTAGCATCACACAGATAAGATAATTCAACACAACATAAATTAAGCTGTTCTTTTCCTGATTCAATCTTAGATAAATCCAGAATATCATTAATTAAGGATAGTAAATGCTTGCCACTGCTATGTATGGTGGTTAGCGATTGTAATTGCTTTTCTGTTAAAGTACCGTAAACTTCGTCACGTAAAACGTCCGATAGACCTAAAATAGCATTAAGAGGAGTTCGTAATTCATGACTTATACTAGCTAAAAATTCATCTTTTAAACGAGTCGCACGAGCCAGTTTAGCATTGGCAATAACTAGTTTTTCATTGTTTTTATGTAAGTTTTCGATGGTATCTTTTAATTGAATTGCCATTTGTTTGAAAAAATTTTCTAGCAAGTCTGTGTTCTTATTTTCAGGAATGATATCGGCTCGTTCGTATATTTTTTGATTGGCTATTTCTTGAACGAGTATAGTCAGCTTTCCTAAAGTATCGCCGACTTGTTTTTTAAAGAAAATAATAATGATACTTGCTAATAAAAGACTCGTGACAATAGCATTAGCAAAATAAATTGTGGCTACTTGATAATATTCTAATCGAATATTTCGACGGGAATATCCCAACCAAATTTCTCCCAGTAATCTTTTTTGAGAAGTAATGGTTCTATCGATTCGATATATTGCTGCATCTCGATCGACTATCTTAATAAAATCGATAGTGTTTTTATCTAAATTATAATTATTTATTTTTTGGGCAATTAGAGGATGCTGCTTATTGAAAAAATGAGTTAAAACTTTTCCTTCACGATCGATAATGACACTATAGACAATATCGACATCTTTACTAGTTTGTCGTATTAAGTTTTCTAGATTGAGAAGATCTAAATTGAGTAGGTATTCCGTGCTGACAGCACTCAAAAAATCTGCTTGATTCTGTACTCTTTGTTCTAAGCTCTTTAACTGATAAGAATAATGCCAATGGCTTTGCAAAAAACCCAGACATAACTGACCTGTTACTAGTATTGCAGTAGCAATTCCTAAATATTTGTAGGCAATACTATTTTTCAAGAGTAATCATGTTGCTAACTTTTTCTGTACGATGATAGCAACAACAGTTATAACTGGAAACAGTAAAAATAAGTAATCTCTACTAAGAAAAATTTTCTCCAAATATATTACTAAAAACCTAAATCTGCTTTAGCGGTTTCGGCAGTAGCAAATAACTCTCGATCGCCAATTTCTGCCCAGTCAGGATCGCCAATTTCTGCATAAAATTCTCGATCGTAAGGGCGAGTACGCACGACTACAGGCATAGGCACGGCATGACCCAACACTAAAGCCTGTTGTTTAGAGTCTAACTTAGCTAAAACCGACCGCAAGCCATTTGCCCCAGAAACACCAGTAAAAATAGCGTCGATATCTTTTTCGTCGTTCAGCAAACAGGTAATGCGAGTACCAATTTGAGACATCACCTCATTATCGATACCCGAAGGACGCTGATCCACTACTAGCAGGGTAACAAAATACTTCCGCATCTCCCGTGCGATCGTACCGAAGATAGTTTGATGGACGATCGCCGAATCTAAAAAACGATGAGCTTCTTCTATGGTAATTACTAATTGCCTGGGGCGATCGAGGGGATTTTTTGACTGTAAAAACTTGTCCGCTTTCTTAACATAACAAGCATGAATGCGTCTGGTAATCATATTAGTCGCCAGCATATACGAAAGCATATTGGACTGAGAACCAAATTCGATAATAATATTCTTCCCCGCATCCAGAGATTCAATCAGGCGCTCGATATAATTGTGAGGACAAGCAGACCTAATATATTTAAGACTATCAAAACGCATTAGTTTGCGTTGCAATGCCATTAACGAACCTGGATGTCCTTGTTTTTCTTCGCAGAAAAGTTTAATATCTTCGTTGGTCATATTTAGCAGTCGTACGATCCAAGATCTACCGTATTCGTTGCTGAGGATAACGGCATTGTCGAGCGCTGCATCAGAAAGACCCAATTCTTTCGCTACTAGTTTTAAGTCTTCAATTTCAATTTGATCGTAGCTAAGATACAATTCTTGAGCATCTCTTACGCCACGACGTTTGGTAGATTCGGGATCGAGGGTATAAATTTCTACCAGTCCTGGGAATAATTGCCGTAAACCTTTAACAGTACTTACCTGTTTACCCTCTTTCATCGCTTCCCAACCGTATTCCGAGTGCATATCAAACATCAAATTAACGGCTGCGCCCTTGCGGATAACCCCAGAGAGTAACAGGCGAGTCAGAAAAGATTTACCCGTACCCGATTTACCAAAGATACCATTACTCCTTTCTACAAAGCGATCGAGATCGATACACACGGGTACATCCATATCCAAAGGTTGACCGATAGAAAAGTTACGGCGATGGGGGTCGTCTTCCCAACCAAAGACATTGCGAAAATCCTGTTCGCTAGCCTCGTAAACCTGACTAAAATGGGCAGGTATAGTCTTAACAGGCAATAATTGGGCATCAATGGTGGTTTGTGCCTCAAAGGAAGCCATTTTGCTCTTGTTACTCTTGATAGGTAAACTAGATTGGTCTTTGTTTGTAGCTGTGGGGGTAAACATCAACATCGGCGCAAGTTCGATCGTGCCATAAGTACCGCTTCCTGCCAAAACATCTCGCAAAAAAGTATCTTCTATAGCTGGCGGGTTAGCTAAAATTCGTTCACTAGCAGCACCCAGAGAAACATCAGTGAGCAGACAAAAAAAGCGCGATCTTACACCTTGTATGACTAGAAATTTGCCCACTCGCATATCTTCGACAGAGATATCGGGATGCAATCTTACTTCTAATCCTTTAGTTAAAGAACCTTGAATAACTGAGCCAAGAGGGATTTCTGTATTCATACCCAATTCTAGTAAAGTGCGATCGAGCTTAAACCATAACTTAATAGATAAAATAACGCTAAATTTGCGATATATCCAGAACAACTCCTTAAGTTTTCGCAAAATTCTCTAATTTCAATCGATCGATTATTAATTTTATGGAGAAAAAAAGCAATAAACAGACCAGAAAATAGTTAACTCAGTCTAGCTTATTACCTCAAAAATACGAAAACCACTATATTTTTTTTAAATGCTTTACAAAAAATAATTGATATTCGTCTTTCTTTAAGAGGAAATTTCCTGTACTATCCCATATAAATTTAATTATTTATTAATTTTCATAGCTGTTTTTTCTTGTCCGACAGAGTATTTAATTCCTCCATTTTTTATAGTAATTATTTTAATTTTTTTTTCAAGATTTACGATTGCCTTTATTGATGAGGATTTGAGTATATTTTGTCATTTAAATATTTTGGTGCATACATTTTTAGATGTTTTGAGGTGATTTATATAACACCAATATTGGAAAACATCTCATATATTGAAATGTCTCAAACAATAAAATTTTGCACTAGTTATAAAAGACCAAATAATTGAGGCTTTGACAATTAATTTCCGCTTCTTTTTTTGGATATTTTGAGCTAATTTTAGGGCTCAATTTAGAACCGGGTGCAAGCTCTGATTTTGATTTTATGTAAAACAGTCTCGATGAAAATCTTGGCTGCATTCTCATACTTTAGTTAACCTTTTGGAGATTTTAATCATGGACGTAATTCTCGGAACAATTGACGGCGATATTTTAGTAGGTACTGAAAAAGATTTAACTCCAGATGCCGATCCAGAAATTGGAAATGATTTAATTCGAGGATTGGCAGGAGATGACTCAATTGAAGGACTGAGTGGAGACGATACTATTGATGGTGGAAGCGGTCAGGATACTATTTTGGGAGGCAAAGATAATGATAGTCTCGATGGAGGAAATGGGAATGACAGTATAAGCGGAGGAAATAATGACGATACTGTCAATGGAGAAAATGGTGATGATACTCTTGCTGGAAGCGATGGTAATGATGCTCTCAGTGGGGGAGATGGTCTTGACTTTCTCAATGGCGGAGATGGTAATGATACTCTCAGTGGCGGAAATAATCGTGATGTTCTGAATGGTGGAGACGGCATTGACAGTCTCAAAGGAGAGAATGGAGATGACCTTCTCAATGGCGGAGATGGTAATGATGCTCTCAGTAGCGGAGATGGTGTTGATATTCTCAATGGTGGAGATGGTAATGACGCTCTCAGTGGTGGAGATGGTAATGACTTTGTCAATGGAGATGATGGTAACGATCGAGTCTTTGGCGAAGATGGTAATGACCTTATTAATGGCGGAGAAGATAATGATACTCTCGATGGCGGAGAAGATAATGATTTCCTTTTTGGTAATGATGGCAACGATCGAGTCTTTGGTGGAGAGGGCGATGACTTTCTGGGAGGAGACAGAAACAATGACTTTTTAGTAGGAGGAGATGGTACTGATAACATTTCTGGTGGAGAGGGCTATGACACTCTTGATGGCGGTAATGGGGATGATTTCCTCGATGGGGGTGCTTTCAGTGACCAACTCTTTGGCAGAGGTGGTAATGACTCTCTTGATGGAGGAGACGGCTGGGATTACGTTGAAGGGAACGCTGGTAACGATCGAGTTTTTGGAGGAGATAACGATGACACAGTTCTTGGTGGCAAAGGCGATGATACTGTAGGTGGAGGAGAAGGCCGGGACTCCGTTGAAGGTAATGACGGTAATGATTCACTTCTTGGTGGAGCAGGCAATGATACACTTCTTGGTGGAGTAGGCAATGATACACTTCTTGGTGGAGGAGGTAAAAACCTACTCAATGGTACTGATTTTACCGCCCAGGGTAAAGGCGAAATAGATGAACTAATTAGTAATAACCTGAATAAAGAGGATATTTTCATTCTTGGTGAAAGAAAAGACGTTCTTATCGATGAAGAGATAGTCGCAGAAGATGTCGGCAGAGTTTACTATCATGGTCAAGGCGATGATGATTTTGCTCGGATTGTAGACTTTGATATCGATGATGTTCAAGATCGAATTCAGATTGTAGGCTCTCTATCTAGTTATACAGTAGAGTTTGATGGAGTAAATACTAATATTTCTTTTGCTAGTGATTTAATAGCTATAGTAGAAGGTGTTGATGTGACTTCTCCTTTGAACTTTATTCCTGCCTAGCTAGTAGTTTAATATTTTGATTTTGGCGTTGCTGAGTAGACAAATCAATTTTTACTCCAGCAACGCCTCAATCTAGAACTCTGAAGAATCAAAATCATCTAACCCAGGTCTGGGCATAGGTAATATTTTCTTTTTATTCAATTGACGCAACCAAAATCCTCCAAACACAGCAATAACTAGACAAATCCAGCCAGTTAGAGGCTGTAACAACAAAAACCCACCAATAGCCAACATCGAACCAAATAACAATAGAGTAGCAGCTACTACTTTGATTAACTCTCTGCTTAAATCCATTGCAGGAGAAATCCCAGTTCGTTGTCTTTGACGCTGCCAACCTATTCCGCCTGGGCGCACTCGACGATAAAATTCATCTAAAATAGCATCGTCTTCTGGTGGAGTAAGAAACATTACTGTTAACCAAATAGCAGCAGTAATTAAAGAAATAAACAGTAATCTAGAGCCAAAATCGGGAAAAATATTATTGACTTCGGGATTAATGCTAGTAATTAAGCCAATGAGAAAACCACCTACCATTGCTGCTAATTCTGCTGCTGCATTGATACGCCACCAAAACCAACGTAAGATTAAAACTAAACCAGGGCCAGTACCGATCGCAATTACTAAACGGAAAACTGTAGTAATATCGGTAGAATAAAAAGCAGCTATTGCCCCTAATACTGTTACTAAAACAGAGGCTAATCTACCCATAAAGACTAATTGTGATTGGCTAGCATCGGGTTTAATAAAGCGTCGATACAAATCATTAGTTAAATAGGATGCACCCCAGTTAATGGAAGTAGAGACGGTACTCATAAAAGCAGCAATGAGAGAAGCAACCACTAACCCCAAAAGTACAGGGGGCAAAAAATCTAACATTAGTTTAGGATAGCCTAACTCTCGATCGCTCAAATCTGGATAAATAACCATTGCCACCAAAGCAACCAAAATCCAGGGCCATGTCCGCACAATATAGTGCAGAATATTGAAAAACCAAGCAGATTTCTCCGCTTCGGCTTCGTTTTTAGCTGCTGCTAGCCGTTGTACAAATTCTCCTCCACCATCACTACGACGAAATGACCACCATTGAATAAATAGGTAAGCAGAAAAGGTAGTAGCGGTAATTCCTGCTGTATCACTCCAACTCAGTCCACCATTATTGAGAGTCAAAGGAAAGAAAGATAAGACATCAATATCGTTTACTTGTTGAACTTGAGGAATTAATTCGTGAATACCCCCAACATGATTCACTGCTACTATAGCTACCACGATCGCACCGAATAAAGCTAAGAAAAATTGAAAAAAATCGGTAGAAACTACACCCCATAAGCCAGAAAAGCCAGAATATAAAAGCACAAACAGGCTAACACCGATTACACTCCAAATTTTTCCGTTTTCTCCTGGGGAAAAACCCAAACTCTGCCATAATCCTAAAGCATCAACTACTTTAACCATTGCCAGCATGGCGTAACCAATACCAACACAATTAATAGGAACAGCAAACAGAAAAGCTTTAGTCCCTCTTAAAATAGCTGCGGTTTTTCCTCCGTAACGAATTTCGGTCAACTCGGCATCGGTAACAACTTCCGATCTACGCCACAGCCGAGCAAAAATATAAATTAAGATAATATGGGAAATACCGAAACTCCACCACTCCCAATTTCCGGCAATCCCTCTAGTTGCAACTACACCACAGATATAAAGAGGAGTATCGATGGAAAAGGTTGTAGCTGCCATACTAGTCCCTGCCAGCCACCAGGGGAGCGATCGACCAGAAACAAAAAAATCGACTAAACTTTTAGCTGCCCGACGAGATAAATACAGTCCTAACCCCATCGTCAAAATAAAATACAGCAAAACAATTAGCCAGTCAATCTGTTGCATATTCTTTATCTGAATTAAACTCTTGCTCGATTAAGCAGTATTATTACATTGTTGCTTAACTCGCTCTATCAATCGTAATCTTTCTCGGTCAATTTTATCCATTTTTTCTAATAATTTATAGACTTTTTTAACTCCTTCTTTATTGGTTGTAATAGCATTTCTTTGGAGAAATAGCTCTGATTGTTCTTGAAACTTTGTACCAATTTGATGAGTATATTTTTGTGCCTCTGGTGATAATTCTAAATTATGATATATCTTTACTTGTTCTTTTAATTTTTGGGCTGCTTTTTGATATTCGAGCTTAATGGTAAATAAATGAGCTACTTCTTCCAAGTAACGATGGTTTTCTTTTTCTCCTATTCGATCTTCTGTTTCTCGAATAGCATTTGTTAAGAGCAGACAATCCGTTTGAGAAATTAAAGTATCAAAATTTCGAGCTTCTGTTTTTATTCCTAAATAAATAGGTATTTTAATTAAAAAATTAAGGGCTAAATAAAAAACGATTATTGATAACAAAAAAGATAGACATAAAGAAAAACTAATAAACATCGAAGATAACAATGCAGATTTTATTTTTTTACTCATAGAAAAAATGCGGTCTATTAATTGCATTAAAATAAATATAAAAACAAGGCTGAGAATAAAAACTACAATAAAATCAAACATATTTACAATGATTCTATCGGACAAATATTATAGCTGAATCACTTTATTTTAAAGTTTGTCATTCTTAATGTCATCTCCCGTATTTAGAAAAAATATTCATAATAATTACGTAAGTTTTTTCAATGAATTTACGCAAGCATTATAATTAAACTATGTAAATTGACTGAATCAATCGATCGGGATCGAAATTGGCTTTAGATACTAAAGTTAACAGTAAAAACAACAAGACATATAGGAGGTTTTTTATTTCCTAAAAGCAAATCGCACTGTTTTCACACAGCTACCAAAAATATTAAGTAAAATTAAACTTCTAACTGGCTTACTACCCAATCGTTCTTTCTTAATCGCTAAAATAAAACTTCATTATGGCTACTATCGGTTCTCTCTCTAAAGCTAAACATCAAGATAACAGTCGGACTGTAGGGCAACAGTTTCAGTCTGTATTTATGATGTTGGTAGTCAGCTCTTTATTATTTGGTGGAATTGGTTGGCGTTTGGCTTACCTACAGCTAGAACAAGGAAAGACTAATCTGGCAAAAGCTCACAATAATCGGACCCGTATTGTACCCAAGCCACCAGTTAGAGGTAATATATTTGACCGTAAGGGCAGAATCTTGGCTACTAATCGCTTATCTTACTCGGCATATTTATGGCCAAAAGCCCAAAAACAAAAAGACTGGACGGAAATTAGGTCTATTTTAGCTACTATATTAGAAATACCAGCAGAAAAGATTCAAGAGCGAGTCGAACAAGCAGGATTTAGTTATTCAACGTTAATTCCCATTGCCAACAATCTTACCTCTGCTCAAATTACGGCGATCGAAGAATATCGCCATGAATTGAAGTGGGTAGAAGTAGATATTGGCAAAGTACGTCACTATCCTCACAGTCGATTAGCTGCTCATATTCTGGGTTATACCAGAGAAATTAGTCAAGAAGAACTCTCTCAAAAAAAGCAAGATGGTTATCGCCTGGGAGACGTAATTGGCAAAATGGGGGTAGAAGCCAACTTCGAGCAACAATTACGGGGAAAATGGGGTGGCTTGAAGCTAGAAGTAGATGGTAGTGGAAGAGTACGCCGATTTTTAGGAGAAAGTCCAGCTAAAATAGGAGAAAACCTTAACTTAACTATCGACATTGAAGTCCAAAAAGCAGCCGAAAAAGCTTTAGGGAACAGAAAAGGGGCAATTGTCGTTCTCAACCCAAGCAATGGAGCAGTTTTAGCCCTGGCGAGTTATCCTAGTTTCGATCCCAATATTTTTTCCGATCGCATTACCCCTGAAACATGGAAACAATTACAAGCTCAGGGAAATCCCTTTCTCAATCTGGCTTTACGGGGTTTTCCTCCTGCATCTACTTTTAAAGTGGTTACAGCAACAGCAGGATTGGAATCGGGTAAATATCCTCCCAATACTATTTTGGGTACTTATCCTGCTATCAATGTCAATGGAACTCTATTTAGAGAGTGGAACAAAAAAGGTTTTGGTCGCATGGGGTATGTGGGTGCATTAGCTTGGAGTAGTAACACTTTTTATGGTCAAATTGGTAGGGGGGTAGGGGGAAAAGCCTTAATTAAATGGGCGCGTAATTATGGTTTTGGACAGAAAACAGGTATTAAGTTAACAGGAGAAACGGCTGGCTTAATTGCCGATGATACTTGGAAACGCGAGCGATTTAACAATTGGGGTTGGACTACTGGGGATACAGTCAATATGTCTATCGGTCAGGGGTTTACCTTAGCTACACCTCTTCAGGTAGCTGTAATGTTTTCTGCTATTGCCAATGATGGCTACATCGTCAAACCTCACTTATTAAGTACAGAAAGCGATCGCTATAAGCAAGCAAGAGTTAGTTTAAATCTTAAACCCACTACCATAAGCACTTTAAAAAAGGGATTGAGAGCAGTAGTAGCTGGAGGAACGGGAGGGAGATTAAACATAGCCCAATTGCCTCCATCCGCAGGTAAAAGTGGAACAGCCGAAGCTCCTCCTGGCGAACCCCATACCTGGTTTGGGGCTTTTGCTCCCTACGAAAATCCCGAAATTGTAGTGGTTGCTTTTGCTGAACACTCTGGTGGTGGCGGTAGTTCGGTGGCTGCTCCCATGGTACGAGACGTAATGGATGCTTATTTCAACAAGATTAAATGAATTATTTGTCTTTTCTCAGACGGAGGATTAAAACCAAACAAATTAGAAAATAACCCGTAGTGACTAAAGCATTAGTGTAAAGTAATCTTAAGTTAAGTAATTCTGAAGTTTGGTGGGAGCCTATAAATAATAAACTATAAGAGCATAACCAAATCATAGTTAATTTGATAGATAAACGACTGGCTTTTTGGTGTTGGCGATCGCCTCGATTGCGGGACAAAGTCCAAAGAGAGGGAATTATCCCCACAATTGGCAAATAATAAATTCCGAGTTGTAATTGCCGAGCTTTTTTTTCCGAGTCTGAATTATCCTTATTCATTAGTAATCAATTGACTGATAACGTTACGGGCGAGCAGCAGAAGTTCGCAGGTGCCTAATGACTGAAATTGCAGCCATTGTTTTAGCTGGAGGAAAAAGTTCGCGGATGGGACAAGATAAAGCACTACTTAAGATAGGCGATCGACCCCTGCTTTATCAAATTTGCACCCTGGCACGAGAATGTGCAACCCAAGTTTATGTGGTAACTCCTTGGATTGCCAAATATCAAAGTATATTACCGCCTAATTGTCAGCTAATTCCCGAAAAAGTAATCGGGCGAGGGCCTCTTAGTGGCTTTGCCGTAGGTTTAGCCCATGTCAAACAAGAATGGATTTTATTGCTAGCGTGCGATTTACCCCTGCTAACGGCATCGGTAGTTAAGCAATGGTGTCAATATTTACCTACCGTCCCTAAGAGTGCGATCGCTCTTTTACCAAGTTCTAGCAAAGGTTGGGAGCCTTTATGTGGTTTCTATCGTCGCAGTTGTCTATCTGCACTAAAAACTTACCTTGAAGGGGGTGGTACATCTTTTCAATCTTGGTTAGCTAATCATACAGTTCAAGAATTACCAGTTCGCGATCGACAAGTACTTTTTAATTGTAATACCCCAGAAGACTTCCACAAAATCTCCAATTTTAGTTAATACCGTGGCACAATTGATACCTCAAATTACTCAAGATGGCTCTTATACTTTTTTTTCTCCAGAATTTGATGAGGCTTTTCATTCTCACTATGGTGCCAGACAAGAAGCAGAAAAGAAATTTTTAGAACCTTCTTTACTGAAAGATAAAGCTCGTTTATACGACCCCAAAAATTCTCGCAGCTTGCGGTTACTAGATATTTGTTATGGTTTGGGCTACAATAGCGCATCTGCCTTAGCGGGTATTTGGTCGGTTAATCCTCAGTGCAGGGTTGAATTAATTGCCCTAGAAATAGATTCTACAGTCCCCCTTCAAGCCACAAAACACAATTTATTAGCCCAATGGCCAATGCCTATTCCTCAACTACTTACTCAACTGGCAACTAACAAACACCTCCAAACCAATTATTTAGACGCATCTTTATTAATTAACGATGCTAGAAAAACCATTCAGCACATTTACCAAATGGACTGGCAAGCGGATGCTATTTTTCTCGATCCTTTTTCGCCCCCCAAATGTCCCCAACTATGGACAGTAGAATTTCTAGGATTAGTAACTAAATGCCTTCAACCTACAGGTAGAATTGTGACTTATTCTAGTTCGGCAGCGGTAAGAACAGCTTTATCTTTAGCTGGTTTACATATTGGTTCTACCCCAGGAGTCGGGAGAAAATCTCCAGGAACAGTAGCTAGTTTTTTTGATGATAATTTACCTGCTCTATCTCCTCAAGAACGAGAACATCTCCAGACTCGTGCTGCTATTCCTTACCGCGATCCTGAATTACAAGATACTGCTGAAAGTATTCGACAGAAACGGGAAGTAGAACAACACAATAGTCCCTTAGAACCTACTAGCCATTGGAAAAAACGGTGGACATCCCCTTTAAATTGTATGATATCTGGTGTTACTCCTAAATGAAGATATATACTGATTACAGCTAAATTAATCAAAGTTCACAGTGAACTAAGTTATTGTACGGTCAAGCTTGCTGTTATTAATACAGATCGGTAAATATATCTAAATATTTTTTCTCGATTAGTCGTAGATGTCAAAAATATTAGTTATATGTCCGTAAAAAAGCTGATTTCAAACCCAAAAAAAATGTTCATAATAATATAAATAAGACTATCAAACCCAAATATATAAATTTTGTTAGTCGATCGATCGCTCCAAGTTTAACTTGGATTTAGAAATATATAATCTTCTCCTACGAAACTGAAAGACCATGCGTTTAAGTATTAAATATACTCCAAGTCTTTAGTAACTTTAAAAATGATGAATCAAGTGTTTGGGTTATCTCCATCGACTGAACTAAATTCTCCAGTGATAAATAAACGAAATCAAGCTCCCGCTAAAATATTAATTGTTGACGATCGCCCTTATAGTCGTATGCCAGCAAGAGATTTACTCTTGTTTGAGGGTTACGAAGTAAAAGAAGTTGGCGGAGACTCCTCTGTTTTCGAGTGGGTTGTCAATCACAAGCCAGATTTAGTTTTACTGGATGTGGTGCTTTCAGAAGTAGATGGTTTTGAAATATGTAAATTACTCAAGCAAGATTATAGAACCAGTCAAATTCCGATTATCTTAGCTGCTGTAGCCGACAATAGAGAATATCGTCGGAAAGTAAGAGAAGTTGACGGAGACGATTTTTTAACAAAACCTTTCGATCGTTTTCAGTTGTCAACTAGGGTTAAATCTTTAATCGAGCAAAAGCGTCTCAAAGAGGGAGTAGAACAAGTACTCGTCGATATCGCCAAAGTAATGGAAAGTCGTTCCTCTGATAGTGGTAGTTCTTCTACTAGAGTTGCGAGTTTAGCCCGTTCTTTCGGTGAATATTTAAAAATCTCGCCCCAAGCGATCGCCAATTTGGTGTTTGCTGCTCATGTTCACGACATTGGCGAAGTAGCTATTCCTGATGCTGTTTTGCTCAAAAAAGGAGAGCTAACTAATGAAGAACGAGAATTAATTCGCCAGCACGTCCTTATCGGCGAAAAACTCTGCCAGCCTCTAGATAATCGTCAAGGTGTACTACCAATCATTCGTCATCATCACGAACGGTGGGACGGTAGCGGTTATCCCGATGGTTTGGCAGGAAATCGAATTCCTCAGCTAGCACAAATTTTCCAAATTTTAGATATTTATACGGCTTTAACTAGCGAAAGACCCCATAAGCAAGCCTATACTCCTACTCAGGCTCTAGAAATTATTGCCGAAGAAACCAATAAAGGTTGGCGAAATCCTGAAGTAGTCGAGCAATTTACCGCTTTTATCCGTGCTACGGAAGAAAAAAAACAACTTCAAGGAATTGCTCAGATTTAACTCAAAAACCATTAAATAGTCACGATCGACTAAATCACAAAAATATTTTTTGCGCTGACTCGCAGAGACGAGCTATACTCCAAATCGGATTTATTAATACTAATCGTCAAATACCATGGTAGCGGTAGCAATTTTAGCAGCAGGGCGCGGAACCCGCATGAAATCCGATTTGCCTAAAGTTTTACATGCTTTAGGAGGGCGATCGCTCGTCGAACGAGTATTAGATAGTTGTCAGATACTTAACCCAGAAAGGCAGATAGTCATTGTGGGCTATCAGGGAGAAAAAATCAAACAAGCATTAAATTATAGAAACAATGTAGAATTTGTCGAGCAAACAGAACAACTGGGAACCGGTCATGCTGTTCGAAAATTACTTCCCTGCTTAAATGGATTTTCTGGAGATTTACTAGTTGTCAATGGCGATGCGCCTTTATTGCGCCCAGAAACTCTACAAAAACTGGTTCAAACTCATCAGCAAAATCAAAATGCAGCTACTCTTCTTACTGCTCATTTACCTAATCCCCAGGGGTATGGGCGAGTATTTTGTGCTGGAGATAATCTCGTCAATCAAATTGTAGAAGACCGTGATTGTAGTCCTGCTCAAAAACAAAATTATCGTGTTAATGCTGGTATTTATTGTTTTAATTGGCAAAAATTAGCTACAATTCTGCCTAAACTCTCTACCAATAACGAGCAACAAGAATACTATTTGACTGAAGTTGTCGATTATCTTACTCCTGTTATGGCGGTTGATGCAGAAGATTACCTCGAAATTACAGGAGTTAACGATCGCCAGCAATTAGCTACAGCCTACGATATTTTACAAGTACGTATTAAAAATAATTGGATGAAAGCAGGGGTAACTATGATTAACCCCGACAGTATTACTATTGACGAAACTGTAAAATTACAACCAGATGTAATTATCGAACCGCAAACTCACTTACGCGGAAACACAGAGATTGGTGAAGGAAGTCGAATTGGACCTGGTAGTCTGATTGAAAATAGCCAAATCGGTGACAATGTCACTGTACAATTTTCTGTAGTCAGCGATTCTCAAGTTAGCTCTAATAGCAGAATTGGACCTTATGCCCATCTTCGTGGTCAAGCTGTAGTAGGAGAAAATTGTCGAGTTGGCAATTTTGTCGAGTTGAAAAAGACTACTATTGGCAACCAAACTAATGTAGCTCACTTGTCTTATTTAGGGGATGCGACTTTAGGTGGTTGTGTCAATGTTGGTGCGGGAACAATTACGGCTAACTATGACGGTGTCAGAAAACATCAAACTATCATTGGCGATCGCACTAAAACAGGGGCTAATAGCGTTATGGTCGCTCCTGTTACCTTGGGGGAAGATGTTACTGTAGCTGCTGGTTCAGTAGTTACCAGAGATGTAGCTGACGATTGCTTAGTAATCTCTCGTTCTCGTCAGAGGGAGATTGAAGGTTGGCGGATGAGAAGTGAATAGGGGCGGTTTGCGAACCGCCCGTACATTTATTAGCTAGGGGCAAGGCAGTGCCTTGCCCATACACGAGTAAAGGTAGTGTTGTGCCCGTACGGCGATCGGTTATATTTTGTCTGGAAAAAAAGTTCGTCATTGCTCTAATATTTGAGGGTAGGTTCTCAAAAACTACAAACAAAAGATTTGAGGAATTATGGTCGGGCTGAAATACCGATTTTGGTATTAGTATTAGTCAGCAGTATATTATTGTTTTTCTCAAACTCCGAACTCCAGACTCCTATTAGAGGATTGCTGACTTTAGAGATGGTAGTTTTAATTCAACTACAGCCGACTACTGGACTATAAACGGTGCGGGAACGGGCTTGAGACCTCCTAATAATAGAGACTTTGGTTTTGGGCTTTCTAACCAAATTGCTCTTGGGGGAGGGTCTTTTAGTAATAATTTTGGTTATAGCATTCCCGATGCAGCAAGTTCTCATCCTTCCCAATTGCAGCAGTTTGGGATTAATAAAGTTGATGAAGTAGCGGTAGTACGCTATCAAACTTTTTCAGATGTGGCTAAAAATTCGCGGGAGCAATATCACGTTCAAGTAGCTTTGTTGCAGACAGACCCCAATCTTGAAGGGTTTCCTAATTTCGGTCACGATCTTTCTTTAGAAACAGAGAGTAGATTTGTAAGTCTGAATGCTGCCAATAGCGATCGCTTGCAACTCACTGCTAATGTGGAAAATATCGAAAATATAACTCCAGCGCAAAAAAATGCCTATTTCGATAACACCATGACTGGTGCCGACTTAGATCCCGAATATACTAATCTAGTTATTTGGCGAAATGAGCCAGGAGTTGGCACGAATATCGAACAGTGGAGTAATAATTCCCTTGGAGACTATGATATTGCTAATGAGCTTGTCAATCAGTTTCCCCAAAATCAAAACCCAGATTATGCTCTCTTTAATGAAATTAGAGTTTTTCTACAGCGAGGTGGTACTAACGTAGATTTGATTCGTGAGGGTGTAGATATTAACAATGTCCAAATTGGAATTAACCAACTTCACGTAGGTATTACTAAAAGGACAGATTTTAACCTCGATTATCGTACCGATGCTGCTGACTTTATACTTTGGAATACTTATCGTAATCGCGATGGAATTCAGACTATTTTAACTGGAGATGCAGATAATAATGGCTCGATCGATCTGAATGATTTTGAACTCTGGCAAGATAATCGAGGGCTTATTCACGATTCTAATGCTACTCAAAGCCAATCTGTCTATACTTACGATACAGAAACAGCCGAATATATAATCGTGTTTTAGCGATCGAAGAAATTAATATTTTATCTAGTTCTTCAATACCACCTAGTAACGAAACAGCCCTTTTTTCTAAAGATTTCAATAATTTAGAAGCATTAGAAACTGAGTCGATGATTGATGTATAGGGATTCTTATTGGTAACTTACTAATAGAAAAAATGAATCCGTTATTTCATATAAAAACACCAAGATTAAATTTACGGTATTTCACACCCAATGACTTGGATATTTTAACTCCAATTTTTGCCGATCCTGAGGTGATGCACTATTCAATTAGTGGAGTGAAAACGCGATCGCAAACTGAAGAATTCATTAATCGGAGGCTTTCTCAGTATCAAAAATATAATTTTGGTCTTTATGCAATAGTTCATCAAGCAAATCAAGAATTAATTGGTTACTGTGGCTTATTAGTTTGGAATTTTGAGACTGGCGAAGAGATTGAAATTGGTTATCGTCTAGCTAGAGCATATTGGGGTCAAGGTTTAGCTACAGAAGCAGCCATAGCAGTACGGGATTATGCTTGGAAACAACTAAATATAAATAGGTTGATTTGTATAATCGACCCAGATAATATTCGTTCTATTCGTGTTGCGAAAAAGCTAGGAATGAATTATGAAAAAGATACAGTTATTGAAAATATAAATGTTAGCATTTATAGTATATCGAGTAGTGATAATTTATTTCCAAAATCCTAAATCTCTGACTTGGGAAAAACAGAAGCTAACTCCAAAGTCATTTTGTCAAAACTAGGCACAACAATTTTCTCGTTAGGTAAAAAAATATTTTTAGTCCTATAATCAGATTTACCTTGCGGATCGGCAAAAGGTTGACTATAAACCTCTAAACGATTATCCACTAAATTAAAAATCCAATAATTATTGATTCCTACTTCTGCATAAAGAGATAACTTAGTTTCTCTGTCATACTGAAGAGTAGAGTCAGAAATTTCAATAACTAAAATAATATCTTCCACCGTAGGATGAGCAGAAAGATAATTATCTGCTTTCTTCTTAGCAATAACTACATCGGGTTCTGGTTCACTGTTTAAAGGAAGAATAATTGGCTCTTGTCCTCTAACATTAGCTAGATTGTACAGTAGTCTATAAAGCTCACCAAATACAAGTGAATTACAAACAGAGTGGGGAGTTCTTTTTGGAGCCATGTCAATGATTTCTCCTCTAATCAGTTCTATTCTGTCGTTTTCTGTAAAAAATCCCAAATCTACTAGTTTGTGATATTCGTCTATGCTGAACTTTCTACGAGAAGCAATAACCATTAGATAAATTAAAAAGACTTCAATATTACAATTTTAAGTGAGTGTTTTACCAATGATTGAAATAGATCATTTTTTTGTCTGTACAAATATTAATGCTCCAGAAATCGAGCGGGTACTTAATTGTGGCTTAATAGAAGGAAGATCTAACATTCATCCAGGTCAGGGAACTGCTAATAGATGTATTTTCTTTCATAATGCTATGTTAGAGTTCCTTTGGGTTACTGACGAGCAGGAAGTTCGTACTCCTCTTATTGCGCCAACTCATCTGTGGGAAAAATGGCGTTATCAAGAAACTGGCTATTCACCTTTCGGAATTGGTTTTCGTAGAATTACCAACTCAACAACACTGCCATTTGCAACTTGGGCTTATTGTCCTCCCTATTTACCTCCTAATTTTCAAATAGATATTGCTAGCAATACTGATAGCAAAGAGCCACTATTATTTATTATTCCAAACGGGAGCAGACCCGATACTCAACCTCGGAAGCTTCGTCAACCTATAGAACATCCCAACAAAATGCGAGAGATTACTGGTATTAAGATTACTATTCCTAGCAATAAACCGTTTTCTCCTGCCATTAGCGCAATTCAAGTATTAGATTTAGTTACTTTTAAAACTGGAAAAGAGCATTTAGCAGAGATAGAATTCGCTCGCGGAATTCAAAAGCAGACAATTGATTATAGACCTGTTTTACCGCTTCAGTTTCGCTGGTAAGAAATAGAAATATTGAATTAACTATGATGAAAATAACCAAAATTCTCAAAAAACCCAGCACCGGGCGCAGCTAAAAACAGCTTTATATCCTTAAAGACTAATTAAATAGGGATTTATAGAGAGGATAATTTTAGTTATTAGTAGCTATTCTTTAGTTTTGTCTAACTACTAATAACACATACTATCAAGTCTTAAACCAAAGAAGCTCGAGCGAAAAAGCTGACAGCTAATTTGAAGCTAAAAACTATTCGTTCAACCAACGCACTGCATCTTTAGCATGATAAGTCAGAATTAAATCTGCACCAGCACGCTTAAAACTAGTCAAAGTTTCTAGAGCGACTTTTTTCTCATCAATCCAACCATTTAAAGCTGCTGCTTTAATCATGGAATATTCGCCAGAAACGTTGTAAGCAGCGACGGGTAGATTGGTAATTTCTTTGACTCGCCAAATAATATCCATGTAGGATAGGGCAGGTTTGACCATTAACATATCTGCCCCTTCAGCGATATCTAGCTCTACTTCTTTGAGGGCTTCTCTACCATTAGCAGGATCCATTTGATAGGTACGTCGATCGCCGTACTGGGGGGCAGATTCGGCAGCATCGCGGAAGGGTCCATAATATGCCGAAGCGTACTTAGCAGCATAGGACAAAATGGGCGTATTTTCAAATCCTGCTTCGTCTAAACCCTGTCTAATTGCCTGGACAAAACCATCCATCATACCCGATGGAGCAATAATATCTGCTCCTGCTTTGGCTTGAGAAACGGCAGTTTTCTTTAATAATTCTAGAGTGGGATCGTTTAATACTTTTCCTGTTAAATCCCCTACTTCTAAATAACCACAATGACCATGAGTTGTGTATTCACACAAACAAGTGTCCGCAATTACAACTAATTCTGGTACGGCTTCTTTGACTGCGGTTGCTGCCTTTTGCACAATACCACAATCGTGCCAAGCACCTGTTGCCTCTGTGTCTTTAGTATCTGGGATACCAAAAAGGATAATCGAAGGAATACCCAGATCGTAAACTTCTTTGGCTTCTGCCACAATTTTATCTACAGAGAGTTGATATACTCCTGGCATGGAAACTACTTCTTTGGCAATGCTTTCTCCTGGAACGGCGAATAAAGGATAGATGAGATCGCTAGCATTAAGAGAAACTTCTTGCACCATACGGCGCAATTGAGGTGTGCTGCGGAGACGGCGAGGGCGATTAATGGGAAACATATTTTTTGGATACAATTCTGCTTATAAATCGATCGAGTCTGACAATATAACAAAAACTAATAGCTAATAGCTAACAGCTAACAGCTAACAGCTAATAACTTCTAATAAGTGTAAGGCGATCGCTGACCGTTAAGATACAGATTTTTTCATTACTCAATGTTTTGTAACCTTGTTAACCGAGCCAGGAATTAAAGTTATTAAAGTCCGTCGATTTCGTTATATAATTTTATATTTGGGGCTATTTTTATAGATAAGGAGAATATTATATGTCTCGATATAGAGGTCCGCGTCTGCGGATCGTTCGTCGTCTGGGAGAATTACCTGGATTAACTAGAAAAAATGCGCGTAAAGCTTATCCACCAGGTCAACACGGACAAAATCGACGTAAACGTTCTGAATATGCTATTCGTTTAGAAGAAAAACAAAAACTCCGCTTCAATTATGGCGTAACAGAAAAACAATTAATTCGTTATGTGAGAAAAGCCCGTCGTACGACTGGTTCAACAGGACAAGCTTTATTACAATTTTTAGAAATGCGGTTGGATAATACTGTCTTCCGTTTGGGTATGGCAGGAACTATTCCCGGAGCGCGTCAACTAGTCAATCATGGTCATATTACTGTTAACGATCGAGTAGTTAATATTGCTAGCTATCAGTGTCGTCCTGGAGATGTGATTAAAGTTAGAGACCGCGAACGCTCCCGCCGTCTGGTAGAAACCAACATGGAATATCCGGGATTAGCTAATCTTCCTACCCATTTAGAATACGATAAAAATACCATGACCGGCAAAGTCAACGGCATAATTGAAAGGGAATGGGTTGCTTTGCCAATCAACGAACTGTTAGTGATTGAGTACTACTCACGGATGGCGTAATTCAGTTATCAGTTATCAGTTATTAACTACAAACTACGAACTAATTTATCCGCCGATTTGGGACATGGTGCGAGTATAGCTACCTGCTAGAGTACCAGAGTCCCTTTGCTTATAGTTAATTTCAGGTTTGAGTAATAGTATTTCCGCGACTTTGGCTCTAAGATCTTGGGGATCGCTACCGCTACGTAAAGCAGTCTTGAGATCGATTTGACCTGTTTGATTGAGTAAACAAGGACGCAACCAACCATCAGCAGATAAACGCATCCGATTGCAGCGATCGCAAAAACATTCAGACATCTGAGAAATAAAACCGAGAGTTCCTTTTGCACCAGGGATTTGCCAGACATCAGCAGGGCCATTTCCCTTAACTTGAGACTCTTCTAGACCCCAACGAGAAGCAATACGCTCCCGTAACTCAGCCGAAGGAATCCAAGCGCGATCGGCTTCGCTGCCTCGCGTAGCGAGATCGCTAAATAGTTTACCATTGCCAATAGGCATAAATTCAATAAACCTAACGTGCCAATTGCGCTCGATTGTTAAGGCTGCTAAATCTAATATTTCTCCATCATTCAAACCAGGAATAATCACTACATTTAACTTCAACGGGTTAAAACCTACTCGATACGCTGCTAAAATTCCTGCCCAGGTTTTATCCCAGCGTGTACGTCCCCGATTACCGATAATATTATCGAAAGTTTGAGGATTTAAAGAATCGAGACTAATATTAATTCGACGCAAACCCGCATCATAAAGTTTTTGTGCTAGATCGACTAATAAAAAACCATTAGTAGTTAGAGACAAGTCTCGAGTCTGGGGTAAAGAAGCAATCTGACTAACTATATCTACTAGATCTGGACGTAATAAAGGTTCTCCTCCAGTTAAGCGAAACTTACAAAAACCCAGGGGAATGAATACTTCTTTAAGTAAAGTTATTATTTCCGCTCGTGTCAGTAAGTCTTGACGCAAAATGTAATCTAGCTCAGTACCTTCTGGCATACAGTACTGACACCGAAAATTACATCGATCGAGCAAACTGATCCGTAGATAGTCTATTGTGTTCATTCCCCTTAAGTTTATTCTTTTAATTGAATTAGTAATAGCCGATCTGACTATACTAATCTTGCTATTGTTCTCACGGAATTTATGATACCTGAGCTTTCTAATTACATCCTTACCTCTAATTTATTTTTTTCTCAGGGTGATTGTTATATTTATCATACCTGGAACCTAATCCTTGTCTGGCTACACTTGATTGGGGATTCAGCGATCGCTCTTGCTTTCTATTCTATCCCTCTGGGGCTGATTTATTGGGCTCGTAAGCAAAAAAATCAGCCTTTCCCCCCCTCAATTTGGTTTTTAAGTCCCTTTTTTATTTGCTGTGGAACAATTTATGTCCTGGAAGTTTGGGCAATTTGGCAGCCTATTTATTGGTTAACAGGAGGAGTCAAAATTATTACAGTCATTATTTTTATGGTAATGGCAAACCAACTATTTCCTCATATTCCTCAAGCTTTGTCTCTGCTCAATTCTCAACATCTAATTACTTTCAATCAACAGTTAGATCGACAGATCGATCGACTTAAAAGAATCGATCGATTTACCCACGATCTTCATACTCAATTAGAAACGAGAGTAACAGAACGTACATTAGAACTAAATACTCTGAATCAAAAACTAACCCAAGAAATTAATGAGCGTAAGTATGTAGAAGCAACTTTACAATACCAACTAAGATTAGAGCAGTTAATTGGTCGTCTCTCATCTCAGTTTATTAACATTTCAGCAGAAAAAATTAATGACAGTATTCGAGAAGGATTACAAACTATTAGTAATTTTGCTGGAGTAGATAGAACCTATCTTTTTCTCTTTGCCCAGCCCGATATGCTACTTGCTCATACCTATCAATGGTCTAATCTTCAGTCTCGATCGGTTATTTTTCCTAGTGACAAAACCGAGTTAGAACAAAATATACCTTGGGTAATGGACAAGATTAAATATAAACAAATAATTAACTTGCCCAATATCGATAATTTACCTTTAGAAGCCAGCCAAGACCAAAATTACCTACAACAGCAAAATATTAAATCACTATTAATGTTACCTATGTTTTACGGTGGTTCGTTAGTAGGATTGTTAGGGTTTGATTCTATTAGTCAACAAAGGAACTGGACTAAAGGAGATATTCAACTATTGAGACTAGCAGGAGAGATATTTATTAATGCGATCGAACGCTGTCGTCAACAACAACAATTGATTTTGCGTACTCAACAATTAGAAAGTTCTAATCAAGAACTGCAACAATTTACCCATATTGTTTCTCATGATTTACAAGAACCGCTAAGAGCCATTAGTAGTTATACAGAATTACTAGAAGAAGAATACCGAGAGCAGTTAGATGCAGAAGCTCGCGAATACATTAACTTTGTAGTGGGTGGAGCGCAACGCATGAAACAACTAATTCAAGATTTATTGGTTTTTTCTCGCGTTGGTCGTCAACCACAAAATTTTAGTCTCGTCTCTTGCGAAGAAGTATTGAAAGAGGTCATTGCTAATTTAAAAATCGCGATCGATGAAAATGAGGCAGTTATTACTTGGGATCGTTTACCTCAAGTCGTGGCAGATAAGTCTCAGCTTATTCAACTGTGGCAAAATTTGATTGCTAATAGCATAAAATTCCGCAGCGAAGAATCGCCCAAAATTCATATTTCTGTCACAACTAAAGAGCAAGAATTTGTTTTCTGCCTTCGAGACAATGGTATTGGTATCGATCCCAAACACGCAGAGCGCATTTTTGTCATTTTTCAGCGTTTGCATACCCGCCGAACTTATCCAGGTACGGGTATCGGTTTAGCTATCTGCAAAAAAATTATAGAACGGCACAGAGGAATGATTTGGCTGGAATCTGTCCCGGGATCGGGGACAGCTTTTTATTTTTCTCTGCCTATTCGGAATCAACAATCATCAAGATGAATATTGTAATCTCAAGACCGATTGAAATTTTGTTAGTAGAAGACTCTCCTAGTGATGCTAAATTAATTAGTAAAGTATTTGGCAAGGCTACTATTCCCCATCATCTGCAACAAGTTGAAGACGGCATCGAAGCTCTTGCTTTTCTCTATCAGCAAGGTGAGTATAGTTCTGCTCCTCGACCCGATTTAATCTTACTCGATTTACATTTACCCAAAAAAGATGGCTTGGGTGTTTTAGCAGAAATAAAAGCTGATTCTCACTTAAGCAAAATTCCCGTGATCGTTTTGACAACTTCTGATTGTCAAGAAGATGTACTTAGTTGTTATCAAATGGATGTTAATTGTTATCTGACTAAACCTAATAATTTACAAGAATTTAAAGAAACGGTAACTATAATTGAGGATTTTTGGCTCAGTTTTGTCAAATTACCTTTATAGCATTTTAAGTAGTTTCACTTAAACCAATGTCAACACTTCGATTAGATATGGCGATATTTATTTGCTAACTTTTGCTGTTAAATATAATGGCTGGAATCGATATAAATCTGAGATTAGACAGATTATAGGGCAAAATTTTTCTTAAATAGTTAAGGGATGTCACTTATTAATTTGAAATTAAATTTTTTTGATTATTAGTAATTTATAGGTTATCAATGATACCTAAATATACTCATTTATAGGTATAGGGATGAAAATTCACTAAATTTATCAATTTTACTGCCAAAGATAATACTTACTTTCTCGGTAAATTTCCCTAATCTATAAATATTTTTAGCAAAAAAATATAAAACTATTTTTGAATTAATTAAGGTTTTTTGCCATGATAATGCAAAAAGATAATAAAGTTTCTTTTGCCCTACAGACCACCGAGCAAATAATTAAAGTCTTGTTGATCGAAGATAATCCTGCTGATATTTTGTTGGTAAAAAAGTTTTTTAACAAAATTCAAACCGATGAGTTTGAGTTAATCGAAGCTGAATTTCTAAGTGAGGGTCTCGATCGCCTTAAATGTAATGATTTTGATGTTATTTTACTAGATTTATCTTTACCAGATAGTTGGGGTTTAGATTCTCTCAGGGAAATACAGCAAATAACAGCAGAAGTTCCTATCATCGTTCTAACAGGAATTCAAGACAAAGATCATGCCCTAGCTGCCTTAAGAGAAGGAGCGCAAGACTATCTTATTAAGGGTGCTATTTCTGCCGATCTGTTAGCTAAATCGGTTCAATATGCCATCGAACGCCAACAAAATGCTGAAAAAATTCGTCAAAGTGAAGCTCGCTATCGTGGCGTAGTTGAAGACCAAACAGAATTAATTTGTCGTTTTTTGCCCGATGGAACTCTAACTTTTGTCAATCAAGTTTTTTGCCGTTATTTCGATCTATCAGAAGAGTATTTAACTGGTCAAAATTTAAAACTGGTAATTAATTCAGAAGATATTCATCTATTTGAGTCTCACTTAGAGAGTCTCAATCAAACATACAATAGTACTAGCCTGGAATTTAGAGTGATTGCTTTCGATCGAGAAATTCATTGGCAACAATGGAGTATTCGGGCAATTTTCCAGAGGGATAAAATTATTGAATACCAAGCTGTTGGTCGTGATATTAGCGCTCGCAAACAAGCAGAAATAGACAAAGTTCGTCTGATAGCTTCTCTCCATGAAAGTGAAGAAAGATTTCGGATTATGGCGAATACTGCACCCGTCTTAATCTGGATGAGTGATGCTAATGGTCAAGCTACTTTTTTTAATCAGTCTTGGTTGGATTTTACTGGTTATACCCTCGAACAGGCATTAATTAACGGGTGGATCGCTAATATTCATCCAGAAGAAAGGTTGAAATGTTTAAATAACTATAATTTAGCTCGTCAAAACCTCAGTCAAACCCAAATAGAACATCGTATGCTCGATGCTGATGGCAAGTATCGTTGGTTGCTCAGTACTACTGTACCCAGGTTTAATGGGAGTGGTAAGCTAGCTGGTTTTATTAGCTCTTGTATTGATATTAGCGAACGTAAAAACGCAGAGAGGCTTATTGCTCAACAAGCGGAACAAGACCGTATAGAAACTCAAATCAGTCAGCGTATTCATGAATCTTTGGCTCTAGAGATAATTACGAAAACGGCAGTTAGAGAAATTAATCAGTTTCTGCAAGTAGAAAGACTAAGTCTTGTCAAAATCAAGGATTTTAAGCAAGTAGAAATTTTAGCCACAGCAGTTAAGTCAGAACAAACAGTTAATAATAATTTACTGTCTGAGCCACCACCACTCAACCTAAATTGGCAAACTTACTCAGCACAATTAGCACGAGGTGCAATTGTGACTGTAGAAAAAGAACGGAAATTCAAACCAAATAGTAATAATTTTTCTTCTGAACCCACAAAATTATCTTGTCGTTCTCAATTGTTAGTCCCAATTATTGTTGAGAAACAACTATGGGGTTTATTAGTAGCAGAGCAATTTTCTCAGTCTCGTTTTTGGCATACTCAAGAGACTAAATTACTAGCAAGAATCACTATTCAATTGGGCATTGCTATTCAAAAATCCGAACTATATCAACAAGTCGAACAACTTGCCGTCATCGATAGTTTAACTGGGATCGCTAATCGCCGTAAATTCGCTCGATACATTGATAATGAGTGGCGAAGACTAGCCAGAGAGAAAGCTCCTTTATCTTTAATTTTGTGCGATCTCGACTACTTTAAACTTTATAATGACACTTATGGACATCAAGCAGGCGATCGCTGTTTGCATAAAATCGCTCAAGCAATTCGTCAAGCGATCAAACGTCCCGCAGATTTGGCTGCTCGTTATGGAGGAGAAGAACTGGCTATCATTTTACCGAATACCGCTCCAGAAGGAGCAAAGAAAGTAGCAGAAAAAATTAGTTTACAGGTGGAAGCGTTGCAAATCCCCCATATTAATTCTCCTATAGACATTTACCTGACAGTTTCAATAGGGGTAGCTGGCTCTGTTCCTTGCCATAACTCTTCTCCGCAAACGTTAATTGAAAATGCCGACCGCGCTCTTTATCGTGCTAAAGAATTGGGACGCGATCGCGTAGTTCTCGCCAACAGCTATGATGAGTGAACAAAGTTTGGGATATACTTTACCAGTTTTTGCCTGTGGTGCTGCGATCGCTGCCTTGCGCCATCTTCATCGAGAATTAGCAGATAATTTTGTGACTGTAGATTTAATCGAGCCACCAAAAACAGTTACCATCGCGATCGAACAAGTAGCTAAACTTAATTCTCAATCTGCTTTAGCCATTACCCGTAGCGATCCTGGAGAACATTTAGATATTACCCGTAATACCCCTGTTTGGGCGGTAGTAGAAGCAGAGGTGCAGAGGGGCAGAGGTGCAGAGGGGCAGAGGGGCAGAGGTGCAGAGGGGCAGAGGAGAGAAGGAGATTGGCAAATTGCCATTAGAGGGGGAGAGGGTATTGGTAGACAAATTAATAATGGGAACAAAGCAGCTATATATAGTTATGCCCAAAAATTAATTCAAGAAAATCTCAAGCCCTTATTGTATCCTGACGAGAAAGTTACTGTCACTATTATTTTGCCTGAAGGAGAGAGATTAGCCCAAAGAACTTCTAATTCCGCGTTTGGTATAGTGGAAGGACTATCTCTACTGGGTACAACAGGGATAGTTCAACCTTTAACTGCACCCAGTCAATTAGAAGCTTATCAGGCAGAATTAAAAGAGAAAGCAACTAAGTTTGACTCTCTAGTCTTTTGTATCGGTGAAAATGGCTTGGATTTAGCCCAAAAACTGGATATTAATCCAGAAATATTGGTAAAAACTGCTAATTGGCTCGGTTCGATGCTAGTAGCAGCAGCATTAGAACAAGTTAGCTCGATTGTTTTGTTTGGCTATCACGGTAAATTAATTAAACTTGCTGGTGGTATTTTCCACACCCATCATCATTTGGCTGATGGAAGATTAGAGATTTTAACAGCCCATTGCGCTCAGTTAGGTTTGCCTACATCTATAATCCAGCAGATATATAATAGTTCGACTACTGAATCTGCTTTGCAATTGCTACGAAAAGTAGATCGTTCACAAGAGAATAATTGGGTAGAACGAGTTTACCAAAGCATTGCGAATAAGATCGATTTGCGTTCTCAAGACTATATCCGCCAACACGGCGAACGAGAAGTTTGTGTTGGTTCTGTTCTATTCGATCGTCAAAGAGAGATAATTAAAATCAGTAATAATGCTCGGGACTTAATAGCAAAACTATGTTAATATTGTGGGAATATTTGTAACTATGTCTTGACAAAAAAAGCTCCTTTCCATTGTATTATCCTTACGAAAGGTTTTTTTGTTCAGAACCAGTTTTTGTAACTATTCTTTACTTGTTAATCTAGTCGAAATACCTGAGCCAATAGTGACTATCCCAACAGAATCAATTCAACCCACAACGGAGACTCTGTCAAATAAGACTTTAGCCAACAGTCTCCATCGTCAAATGATTGCCATTATTGATTTTGGCTCTCAATATTCTGAATTGATCGCTCGCCGAATTCGAGAGACGCAAGTATATTCAGAAGTCTTATCTTATCGCACTACAGCAGAACATTTAAAAAAGCTGAGTCCAGCAGGAATAATTCTTTCTGGGGGACCAAATTCTGTCTATGACGAATATGCTCCTCAGTGCGATCCAGAAATTTGGCATTTAGGCATTCCCATTTTAGGAGTTTGCTATGGAATGCAATTAATGGTCAAGCAATTGGGAGGAGTAGTAGAAAGGGCGAAACGGGGAGAATATGGCAAAGCCTCGATGTTTATTGACGATCCAACCGATTTACTGACTAATGTAGAAGAAGGCTCAACTATGTGGATGAGCCATGGGGATTCTTGTACTCAACTGCCAGAAGGTTTTTCTGTTTTAGCTCATACAGATAATACTACTTGTGCTGCAATCTCTAACCCTATCAAAAAACTTTTTGGCGTTCAGTTCCATCCAGAAGTAGTTCATTCTGTTGGTGGAATAGCCTTAATCCGTAACTTTGTCTACCATATTTGCGAGTGCGAACCAACTTGGACAACAGAAGCATTTGTCGAAGAGTCGATTAGAGAAATTAAAGCAAAAGTTGGAGATAAACGAGTTTTGTTGGCTTTATCTGGTGGGGTAGATTCCTCTACTCTAGCTTTTTTGCTACACCGTGCTATTGGCGAGAAACTTACCTGTATGTTCATCGACCAAGGTTTCATGCGGAAAGGCGAACCAGAAAGGTTGATGGATATCTTCGATCGGCAATTTCACATTCCTGTAGAGTATGTAAATGCCCGCAGACGCTTTTTAGCACAAATGGAGGGAGTTACCGACCCAGAAATAAAACGCCGTCGCATTGGACATGAGTTTATTAAGGTATTTGAAGAAGAGTCTCAAAGATTAGGACCTTTTGACTATTTAGCCCAAGGTACTCTCTACCCCGATGTGATCGAGTCGGCCGATACTAATGTCGACCCCAAAACTGGCGAAAGAGTTGCGGTTAAAATTAAAAGCCATCACAATGTTGGCGGTTTACCCAAAAATCTTCGCTTTAAACTAGTCGAGCCTTTACGTAAACTATTTAAAGATGAAGTACGTAAAGTAGCTCGCTCGATCGGTTTACCAGAAGAAATCGTTAGTCGCCATCCTTTCCCAGGACCAGGATTAGCCATTAGAATTATTGGAGAAGTGACTGCTGAAAGATTGAATATTCTCCGCGATGCTGACTTTATAGTGCGAGATGAAATCAGCAAACAAGGAATGTATCATGATTTTTGGCAAGCCTTTGCCGTCTTGTTACCTATTCGTAGTGTTGGAGTAATGGGAGATAAACGCACCTATGCTCATCCAGTCGTACTGCGTTTTATTACTAGTGAAGATGGTATGACTGCTGATTGGGCAAAAGTACCTTACGATTTATTAGAGGCGATTTCTAATCGTATTGTCAACGAAGTTAAAGGTGTCAATCGAGTAGTGTATGATATTACCTCAAAACCTCCTGGCACGATCGAGTGGGAATAGTTTTAAAGTTCGGAGTGACCTTCGGTATACCGCTTTGCGTACGGAATTCGGAGTTCAAAGTTCCGAACTCACATTTTTGGAGATGTGTTTTGAAAATTAAAGCAATTGTCACAGATATTGAAGGGACAACTTCATCAATTGATTTTGTTCATCAAGTTTTATTTCCTTACTCGAGTAAGG
>JAAUYH010096925.1_pt1 | contig 33542 bp, 24 predicted proteins | sample 7278061 | NCBI WGS metagenome assembly JAAUYH01 (sample SAMN14350203, study PRJNA611818) | marine sediment metagenome | isolation source: surface marine sediment (0.6m) | place: French Polynesia: Moorea | collected 2018-08 | reverse complement strand
TCGTTATCTGACTAATCCTTATATCTCTATTGTCAAACCACCTACTAAAAACCTAGACAAAGTTAAACATATCTAGGTGCGGGACACGGTGACTTCCCTGAATACAATCTTATGTTTACTAGCCAAATAGAAGCCTAAAGCCGTCCCAATAACATCACTGCTAAAAGGAACTATCTATGGGGGTTTACATACAGAGATAGTTCCTTTTAGAAGTGATGTTATTGGGACGGCTTTAGGCTTCGATTTGGCTAGTAAACATAAGAGTGTATTCAGGGAAGTCACCGTGTCCCGCACCTAGATATGTTTAACTTTGTCTAGGTTTTTAGTAGGTGGTTTGACAATAGAGATATAAGGATTAGTCAGATAACGATTAGCTACTTCCATAATCCTGTCTGAAGTAACTTCTGCGATCGCATTTTGGAAGAGAGAATCAAATTTAATTCCTAATCCTAGAGTCTCATACCAACCGAAAATCTGAGCAATTTCACTATTGGTTTGCTTCCCTAAAGCATATTGACCCAATAGTTTATTTTTTGCTCCTTGTAGCTCTATATCTGTAAGTTTTTCTTTGGTTAAGCGTAGTACTTCTTCCCGAATTCCTGCGATCGCAATTTCGGTATTTTCGGGAGCAGTACCCATGTAGGTGATAAAAGGCGCAGCTTCTAGACGAGTGGGATAAAAAGCGGAGACATCGTAAGCTAATCCTCTTTTTTCGCGCAATTCTACAAACAGACGACTAGATAAACCGTTACCCAAGTAGGTGCTAATTAATTTGAGAACAGGATAATCTTCATGTTTGACTTCTGCTCCTAGATAACCCAACATCACAATAGATTGTTGAGTGTCTTGGATAATAATTTTTTCTGTAGGAGTAGAATTTAAGACTGTTGGAGACTCTTCTAAAAGAGTATTAGAAGGAATGTGCCAATCTCCAAAAACTTCTTGAACTAAACTGATTGCTGTTTCTTGTGTAATTCTTCCTGAAATACTAATAATTAAATGATCGGGACGAAAATAGGATTGATGATAGTTTAATAAATCTTCTTGGGTTAATTCTGAAACAGTAGCTTCTGTACCTAAAACTGAAACACCATAGGGATGATCTGGATAAATCATCTCTCTAAGTTGCTTAAAAGCAACATTAAAAGGTTGTTCTTGCTGAGAGCGAATACTTTGAATAGCTAATTTCTTTTCTAAGTCTATTTCTGAAACTGGAAAACTGGGATATCGGATAATTTCACTCAATAACTTGAGCATTTCTGCAAAATCCGCAGCAATAGTTTTTAAATTCATTAAAAAGTAGTCTGAGCCTGCATCTGCTCCTAGACTAGCACCAATAGATTCTACTTGCTCTGCTATTTCTAATGCTGATAAATTTTTTGTTCCTTTGGTAATTACAGATGCTACTAAATTTGATATTCCTGCTTGTTTTCTGGATTCAACTCTCAAACCAGCTTGGCTTAAAAAACAACGACAGGCTACTAAATTAGCAGCTTGATTTTCCACTACTAGAAGAATAATACCATTGGGTAAAATTGTACGATGAATATTCTGTTGTTTTGGTTCTTGATTTAAACTGGAGGTCATTTATTAAGTTGGGACAGAAGCTAACAGGGTTTGAGTCTTACACTAGCATAACGTTCTGGAGACAGATATAGGTTAGCAAAATGTTGCAGTTGTGAGCTTGATAGGTTATTCACTATCTGAGGATATAATAAACACTCCTCGACATTAGAGATTGTATTGTAATAACCATAGATAGCTGCTAATTGCGCTGGAGTTTCCGTAGAGAAAATATAGTCATTGAGTAATAGCTTTTTAGCGCGGTTTAATTCAGCTTCGGTGATGGGAGTAGTTTGTAACTGATACAGGCGATCACCTATAATCTGTTCTACTGTATCTATATGTCCTGATTCCAACCAAGCTGTAATAGTAAATAAACTGGAATCTTTTTGTAAAGAAAAGTCGCTACAAATATCTAAAACCAGATGTTTTTCTTCTCGCAACTCTTGAATTAATCGCGAGCAACGACCACCAGCAATCACCACTGATAATAAGTCTAAACCAATTGCTGCTTCTAAGTTGTCTGCACCAGGACAATTCCACCCGATCAATAAGCGTTCTTGTTCAATTCTGGATAGATGCAATTCTTCGCGACGAATTTCGATTAAAGGTGGTTCAGCATTAATTATATTAGCAGGACATTCCGACCTAACACTAAATTTCCCAAAAGCTTGATTAACTATAGATAAAGCAGATTCTTGTTCAATTCCTCCCACCAATACTACTGTCATATTTTCTGGTTGATAATGGGTACGATGGAAACACCGCATCATATTGGGAGTATGAGCCATTAATAACTCAACTTCTCCTAAAATTGAACGCTTGTAAGGATGATATTGATAGAGAGTTTCACAAAGAGTTTGAAATGCTACCCAGTCTGGGTCATCATAACTAGAACGGATTTCCTCTAAAACCACATCTCTCTCTCGAATAAACTCTTCATCAGGGATGGTTGCATGAAGTAAAATATCTGATAGATAGGGTAGAGTATCTGCTAAATGATTCGCTGCTGTAGTGAGATAAAAATGAGCATAGTCATGGCTGGTTGCTGCATTAGCTACTCCTCCTCGGTTCTCTACTACCCAGTCAAATTCTCCCACTCCTACTCTGGGAGAACCCTTAAAAATCATGTGTTCTAAGAAATGAGCCATTCCCGACCAAGTATCGGGTTCGGCGATCGCTCCTGCTTTGACCCAAACATCTGAAACTACCACAGGAGTAGCAGGTAAATATTGATGGACGACAGTCAATCCATTATCTAAATTAAATATATTTGCTGGTAACTCTGCTGATTGAAGACGTTGCGATAGTTGTTGCATCAAATAGTTACAATTTTGATCATATACATCATCCTAGCGTTGATAGATTTTTCTGTTTGCCAATTTTTATCCAGAAATCATGACATTTATCTGCATCTGGTTGGGATAGGCGATCGCTTTATACCATTTCTATTTAATTTCTAATCTGGGGATAAACTAGCAAATAGCTCTTTCCATTTAGTATTACCTTGGCGATCTTCTTCCCTGACTTCAAAAGTTTTATTGACTGCTAATGGTGATTGAAGTGCTTGAATACATAATTCTGCGATCGCATCTCGGCTAACTTGTCCCCTGATATTATCTCCTTGTTCAGCATATAGAATCTTATCACCTGGTTTTTCTGTTAAGGCACAGGGACGAATGATCGTGTAGGTTAAACCGCTATTTTTTACTACTTCTTCTCCTCGTAATTTCCAGGTTAAAATGCCCCCTAATTGGTCGTTCATACGGACTGCGGGAGGTTCTTCTTCTAAATTGATTCCAGGGCGACCAGGGCGAGTTACTCCAGCCGAACTAATTAAGATAAATTGGGGTTTAGCTTTGCCACCATAGGCTTTAATATGTTCAACCTGTAGAGTAAATGAACCTGGTTCAAATTTGGGGTTTAACCCGCCGTCATATTCAAATTTACTGAGCATTAGCTGCATTGAATAGACTTTACTAGAATCTAGTGGGTCTGCATCCCCTACGGTTTTAGCACGAAAAACGGGAATTAAATCTTGAAACGGAATGCGAATAGTGGTGGGGAAATTAAATACAGTATCAAAAGAATAGCAATAACCAATCCCATCCCATTTTCCTTCGCAGCGAGTGATAAATTTGTAACGTTTACCGTCTCCTTTAACTTTCAGTTCAATTCCTTCAAAGTCAGATAAATCTAACGGAGGTTCAAAATTGCGAGTACGCACCGAAGCAAAACCACCATTATTATCTGTTGAAACAATCCCCGAAAATATAGCTTGATTATTAGCCAGACGGATATTACTTTGGCTAACTCCTCCCATGACTACATCATCTAATGCACCCCAGGTTTCTTTAATGTCAGTGGTAGGATTGGTGAAATCAAATAAAACTTTGTCAGTAACAGGTTGAAGGTTTTGAGAACAGACTTTAACTAAGTTTTTCATCCCAAGGTATTCTACTTGTTCGGGACTGTCGGCGACTTCAGGGAGATAAAATTTAATTCCCTGATAGTATTTCTCTCTGTTGGGGGTGTCTCCTTCTACTGGCTGTACTTTTGTTCCACTACAACAGATAACGGCGGAAACGCCTTGCATCATTTCTGGTTTCAGGGTTTCAGGGATAGTGAAATCTGCTTCAAAAAGTTTTACTCCATTCCCTAAGATTTTTTGACCTCTTTCCCTATCTCTAACCAAAGCAACAACATCATAATCTTGCTCTAGAAGACTGTTGACTACTCTTTTCCCGACACCACCCGTTGCACCTACTACCAAAACTTTCATCTTTGTTTGTTGATTATTATTTTTTTGTCCTCGCTCTTGGGAAAATAAACGTTGCCAACAACTAACCAGAGGAATAATCTCAAAATAGGTTAGTGTTTGCCACAATCTTCCTAAATTCCAACTAGAACCCTTATTTTTATCGGTCATGATTCTTGCTCCAATTTGTGACATCTCCCGACAATCTATCCGTAGGATGAGTGCGGGCTTCCAATCCTCGCAGATTGGTATTTGGAGGCTCGGCACTTATCTAGGCAAGAAACCCCCGACAGTACGCCATTACCAGACAGTTTCCTTTATTGTACAAGGGTTTTAGCTATTTAATATTGGAGCATCTAATGGAGACTGATATTAAAACTTAACTAATTCTGCCGGGCTAGCACTTGCTTAGAAAGCCAAAGCAATTGCTTATCTTTTATTCCAACTTTCATTAATCCGTTGACAGTTTGCATCAGGTAATCAGCACAAGAACCAAGCTCTCCCGATGCTGTCGCAATACTGTTAATCATTGTTTCTTTGGAAATTTTCCCAGCATAGGCACGATGCTGGCGGTTAATGACAAAGGTAATAGCTGGCAATTGTTCAGTGGAGTCAAACACTCTCACCCAACGAGGAATATAAGAACCGACTACCATTTCCCGTCGCCAAAGCAGTGTTAGTTCCGACGATACATCAGCAGCAGCTATTCGGTAGGCAATACCTCGACAACTACCACCACTATCTAGACCTAATACTAATCCTCGATTTTCTGGTGTACCGCGACCTTGAGGTACCCACAGGCAAAAACGGCGATGCCAGCCGTAAATTTTACCGATGCGATGCTCTGCAAATTTAAAGACAGGGTTCCAAATGAGCGAACCGTATGCAAACAACCAAATATCAGAATTTGGCTGATGTTGCAAAAGTGTTTGGCTGAGTGATTCTTGTAACTGGGCTTCACTTAATATTATGCCAGTCCCAGACTGTAGGATAGTCTGTTGCAAGCTTCTAGATTCGAGATCAGAACGTGTTAGTGACAAGATTTAGTCTCTTTAATGTACTCAACCCATGACAATCATATCAGGGTTAGCGCATCTGGGCTTAATACTTTTCCCCCTCACAGGGTGACAAGATAGCGGGACTTAAACAAAAATTAACCTCAAACAAAACCTAAACTCGCTTTATAACCCACCTTCCCCACGTCAAGTTAATTCTTTTGGAGACTATGTAATTTATTGATGCACCGACTAGTTAATTAAAATTTGAGCCTTCATACTAGAAGTAACATTTTGACTCCTTTGGACTGGGGTGATAGAACCATCAACAGCAGCAGTATAATTGGGTATAGCACTGGCAGCTAAGGGAATATGCCGATCGCTCACTACTAAACCCAAAGTCGGATCGTAACCTCGCCAACCCGCACCAGGTAAATAGACTTCTACCCAAGCGTGTAAATCTCGGTTTTGTTGATTTTTGTCCCCTTCTTGATAACCACTTACAAACCTGGCTGCAATACCTATAGCGCGGGAGACTTCCATAAATAACACTGCAAAATCTCGGCAAGAGCCTTGTTTGCGCTCCCAAGTGATACCAGCAGGATATGGTTTACCTGTTTCTCTGGTGATATATTCGCAGTCTTGATAAATCAGTTGATTTAAGGCAAACACAAAATCAGAAGTATTGCCTTGGGTAGCGGTAAGAATCTCTTGAGCTAATTCTAAAGCGGTAGCATTAGGAATGAAACTATAGGGTTGTAAGTATGGCTGTAGTTGCTGAAGCAGAGAACTAGGATAATCAAAGGGTACAGTAGTAGCCCAAGGTTCAAGGAGATAGTTAAAAGGATTATCACCCCTAGTTTCAACTTTAGAAGCTACCTGAATATTTAATTGCTCTGTGGGGGTATTAAACCACAGTTTAATGATATTGTTGCCATCTAAATCAATGAAATCCGATCTCCCTTCTGGTTGGGGTTGTACAGAGAGAGAAAAATCATGGAGTTGAATAGCGCGATCGCTCCTAGGATATAATCTAAGAAGATGAGGTTTGAGTAAAACTGCTTGAGTGTAGCTGTATGTTGTTTGATGGCTGATTTGGTATAGCACAGTAAGAATCACCTAAAGCGATAAAAGTTTGATAGATTTCGTCTCCTACCTGATTAATCGAACTTTGCATTCCATCTAAAAATTCGTGTAAACCAGACTGAATAATCTCTTCGATGGTAAGATAACCTAGCTGAGAACACAATTTACCCAAGGCTCTTTCTGCACCATTACTCCAACTACCCACAGGAGTCTGAGTAATTTCATGAAGACACTGTTCAGCTTGCCATAAACAAAAGTAAATTGAGCGTGGAAACTGACGATTTAAAATCAAAAACTCAGCAACAGTACTAGGGATAATGTAATATTGACACTTGCGATACATTTCATAAGCACTAGCCGATCTCAGTAAAGATATCCATTGAATGCGATCTAAGGGTGTCCCAACCCATTCAGCAGAAGGTAACAACAAAAAGTATTTTACATCTAATATACGAGCAGTTTTATCCGCTCTCTCCAGCAATCTTCCCAACTTTCCAAAATGCCAACCTTCATTGTGAGACATAGTAGCATCCATCACTCCAGCAAAACTATGACTAGCCATTTTGACATCACTCAACAACTTGGATAAAGCACTTAAAGATTTGGCGGTTGAAGCTTCTTTAACCATTAAATAAAAAGAGTTAACTTCTTCCCACATCTCAGAAGAAATCACCTCACGGATCGATCTGGCATTCTCTCTAGCTATTTTTAAACAAGAAATAATTGAGTTAGGATACTCCTCATCAAACGTCAGAAATTGAATCACATTATTACTATTTGCTTCCAAGTAGCGGGAGTTAAATAACTCCATATCTCCTGTTACTGAAACTAAAGGCTGCCATTGTTGGGGCATTCCTGCGGGTAAATCTAACATCAAATTCAGATTGACATTGATAAAACGTGCCACATTCTCTGCACGCTCTATATAACGGTTTAACCAATAAATTGAATCTGCAACTCGACTTAGCATAAGGGATGAAGGATGAGGGGTTAGTTTTGGGCTTGACACTCCCTTAGCCATTTGGCTTAAGAGATTCTTGGTTCAACGACTCGCCATAATCCAACAGGACGCGAAGGGGGGACATATCCAGACATTAGCTGGTTTATTGCCGAAAGACAACTTAAAATCCCCCCTTTCCCGCTCCCAAGAACCAAACAAATTATTATACCACGAAAGACTTTTGCAAGAGGTCTTTTGTACAAACGGTGGAGAACCAGAGCAAATAGAGGGATTGAATTTTGTCCAAAAGATGAGTTATACGTCTACAACTACAAAATCTCTAGCGGATAAATCATCTGGAGAACCAATTAATTTGGCAAATAAACCCCCATTACCAAAACCAGCAGCAGCATTATTTTCGTTGTAGTATAAGTTCCCATTGCTAGAATTATAAACAATTTCTGCACTACTACCTTTAGCTAGAGCATTGCTAGTAACTACTTCAAAGTCAGAATTACGCAATGGACCATTATTTGTGTTGTCTAAAGCTGCGAAGGTATCTTTTGAAAGATTGATGCGGTCGCTGTTTCCTGAAAAATCCAAAATGCGATCTACTCCCAAATCAGAAATATCAAAAACACTACCTGTATCAAAGACAAAAATATCGCTTCCTGTTCCTCCTCGAAGGACATCGTTAGCACTACCTCCAATCAGAGTATCATTTCCTCTTCCTCCATTTAAGCTATCGCTTCCTGTTCCCCCTCGAAGGACATCGTTAGCACTACCTCCAATCAGAGTATCATTTCCTCTTCCTCCATTTAAGCGATCTCTTCCTGTTCCTCCTCGAAGGACATCGTTAGCAGTACCTCCAAGGAGAGTATCATTTCCTCCTCCTCCATTTAAGCTATCGTTTCCTGCTGCTCCTCGAAGGACATCGTTGCCACCTTGACCAAAGAATCGATCTGCTCCATCATCTCCATTCAGGGTATTATTTCCTGCTAATTCTTGAATGAGGTCATTGCCATCTAGACCCAAAATACTGTTAGATGCCATAGTCCCATCAAGAATGTCATTATCTGGCGTACTTAGGGTAATACTAATCTTATATTCCCCAATACTATTACCATTAGCAGCCCTAGTCCTGAAAGAGCCAAAGGGATTGTAATTTAAGTTAAAAAATGAGCTTACGCCAATATAGTAGATGCCAGAAGCCTCAGCTTCAAAGCTAATAAAAGAGTCTCCAATAGTAGCAGCAGGATTTTCACCAGGAGCATTGTTATCATCACTAATAGCTACTTGATTTCCATTGGAGTCAAACAATCGCAGTACCGAATCTAGACTAGAGCCAAATTCTTGAGCATCGATATCAATTGTGATAACATCTCCTGCATTTAACTGAACTTCAAAAAAATCTATATCATCTGCTGCATCAAAAAACTCATTATTTCTTCCAATAATCCCATCAGTGACAATATCATTAATTCCAATAAATCCATCACTGACAAAGTTACCAGGGTTAATCGAGGTTAAACCAGTATCTTGAGCCTCAAAAATCGTGTCATTGTCATCCTTAAATAAGTTGATGTCGATAGTATATTCACCAGTACTATTACCGCTATCATCTGAAGATAATGTATTACTAAATCTGGGGTCATAATTGATGTTGGGAAATGAGCTTACGCCAATATAGTAAATACCAGAAGCCTCAGCCTGAAAGCTAATAAAAGAGTCTCCAACGTTAGTAGCAAAAGGATTTTCGTCAGGAGCAAGGGTATCATCACTAGCAACTAATTCCAAACCATTCGAGTCAAACAATCGCAGCACCGAATCTAAACTAGAGTCAGATTCTGTAGTATCAATATCAACTGTTAAATAATCTCCTGCATTCAACTGGACTTCAAACAAATCTACATCTAGTGTTTCAATCTCAGGATTAAAAAGACTATCTCCAATAAAGCCATCGGCGATAAAATTACCTGGGTTGCTTGAAGTCAAACCAGTATCTGTAGCCTCAAAAATAGCATCATTAGGCTCAATTCCATTAAATAAGTTGATGTCGATATTATATTCACCAGTACTATTACCACCAGTTCCACTATCAGCTACAAAAGGATCATAGAGATTGGGGAATGAACTTACACCAATGTAGTAGAGACCAGAAATTTCCGCTTCAAAGCTAATAAAAGAGTCTGTAAAAGAAACAAAAGGATTTTCACCAGGAGCAAAATCATCATCACTGAAAGCAACTAGAGTACCATTTGAGTCAAATAATAGCAGCACCGAATCTAAGTTAGAGCCAAATTCTCTAGCATCAATATCAATTGTTACGCGATCGCCTATATTTAACTGAATTTGAAACAAATCTACATCATTTGAGCCATTCGTAATATTGGGACTATCTCCAATAAAGCCATCAGCTATAAAATTACCTGAGTTACTCAAAGTCAAACCAATATCAGTTGCTTCAAGAATAGTATCGTTAGGTTCTACAAAATCAAAAACTATATTGCTTTCCATTGTTCTATTATTTTTGTAAAAGTTTCAAGAGATTAATAGGATATACAAAAAGTAAATCAAGCAGAGATTGCCTATTTTCGATTTTTAAATTAACTTTTATTAAGACTATGCTGTTATTAATAACAACCTTATTTTTTTTAAATCTCTCGCTATTTTATATAACAAATATTTTGTGCTTGCAAATTTTATACAAATTCTTCATGAATAATTATCGAAAATACAAATATGTTGCTATTCTATAGTAGCTATGATAATTTGATACAAAATAACCCTTTAAAGCCTTGTTGAGTAAAATTTTTCGTAATTCAAGAGGTTGAGATAATTTGAACTATTCTCTTACTATAACTCTTCTAGAATAGCCAAATATGTTTTTAAATTAAAACACTTGATTCCGTCATTATTTTAATCATGATATATGTATTGGTAATTATTAAACTCCAATATACAAATATTTTTTGACAATTAATTTGCCAAATTCTGTCTTTTATTTGTAAATACTGTTGATTGATTTAAAAATAAAATTGTTTTGTATATTTAAACTGTACCAACTTATTTTGCTATTAAACTAATAGGAAATTAATTCAAAATGAATTTAGGTAAATTATTAATATTTACAGCATCAGCTACAGGATTTGTGTTAGGGTCTTTTGTAGATTCAGCAGAAGCGAGGCGTAGAACAACAGGAACATGGGGAGGAAGCTCTAATGGTATTTTCCTAAATTTAGAAAGAGATTATGAAATCTTGAATGCCACTTCTATTTATAACTCTATACCCAAAAATGTTGAAGGAACTAAATTTTTTGGCGATTCCAGTGGCTTTCCTGCATTTGACACTTTGTTTGTCAATAATCTTGAACTTAACTTAGATGCTTCGGCTCGAACAAATTTAGGAGATATAGGAAGTTTAACTGACGATTTAGTTCAAGAAATCACTCAGCTACAAAGTCAGGGGGCTATCTACGGACAAGACTATTTTCTGTTTGATAATGCTGTAATCGATTTTAGTTCCAACTTATCTTTTGGAGGCAGGGCAGAAGCTAGTTTTGCAACACCGAATCCTAACAGCCCATCTGACTCTAATAATAATAATTTTTTCACAACTCAAGGACAGAATGTTATTGATACAGAAAATCGATTTTTCGGTTTCGATTTAGAAGATACTATTGCTTCATCAATTAACATTGACTTGCAAACAGCAACAGTTTTAGTTTCTAAATTAAAGGTTGATGATGAATTAATTATTGGTCAACAAGACGATAGCAAAGTACCTGGGGCATTTTATCGAACCGATGAATTACCTGATTTTTGTCGTCGTAGTTCTTTTCCTAATGCTTGTGATGATTTAGGTTTTAACAAAAATAACGGAATTAGTTTTCCTCTTGTTAATAGTTTAAGCGGTAACTTTAACCCAGAATATGTCACGGAAACCGATAATAAATTATTATTTAAGTATCGAATTTTAATAGATTTAGGTGGAGATGCGGATAGATATTTCTTATTTGTCCCTGCTTTTACTGCTCCTGAAGCTGATGGTAGTTTCAATGAATTAAATTCTAATTCTTTACCTGATTTAATTGATTTTTTCTCATTTCCTGATAATAAATCAGGTGGATGTGCTGATTTGGGAAGTCCTGAAAATGCTATCTGTTTGGGTGGAGTTTTAGATTTAGGCTCAAATAATAATATTGAGAATAAAATTACAGAACAAATCGATTTACTAGATGATTTGACTACCGCTAACGCAGACAATCCTAATGTTATTTTGGAAGAAACTCAAATAATTCGATATCGTCGTACTGAATTAATTAGAGAAACTGCTAATAGTAATAATGAAGCTATATTCAATCTCCGTCCTTATGGAGTTTTTTCCCCTCCCATCGAGCTTGTAATTACAGAGGAAGAAGTAGTTGCTGTTCCTGAGCCAAATTCTACCGTTAGTTGGTTAAGTTTTGGTGTCCTGGGGATGGGAATGATGTATAAGAAAAAAACAAAAAATTAGCTTTTTGATTTTTAGATCAATTCTAATGTTGAAACAAAAAAAAGCTGATAGTTTTAATTTATAGGGGCTTAAATAGTTATATATTGTTTTTTTTGCTCCATTTATTATCGGGACTTAGACATTTTTAAATCAAAAACAGAGGAAAAGCTATATCCAGTAATGTTTTTACACCGATTAAATGAGTTTGTTGATATACTTGGGTATAGCGCGATTTTTAGGTGTTGAGCGTATATTTCTTATCAGACCTGGGTTTTAGGCTGTTTTATTCTAGTTTTTTGTCTGAGTACCGTTATCTTTGATATTGCCTACCATAGTTTAATACAAGCTATATTTTAGTTTGCTGAGTTTAAAAATGAGTCATTACAAAAACAGGTTGCACAAAGTAACAAAGACTATTTTATCTTTATGTGGTGTAAGCGGGATATATCTTTTTAATAAGCCAAGCATCTCTTTATCCCAGGTTATTCCTGATAATTCTTTAGGTAGTGAAAACTCAGTTGTTAATTCTATAGAAGAGCAATTACAAAATATAGAAGGTGGTGCTATTAGAGGGATTAATCTTTTTCATAGCTTTTCCGAATTTAGTATTCCAGAAAGTAATTCTGTCTATTTTGTTAACCCTGATGGTATCAGTAACATAATAGGTAGAGTTACTGGAAATAATCTCTCTCAAATCTTGGGAACACTGGGAGTTTTAGGTGAAGCTAATCTATTTTTAATCAACCCCAATGGTATTGTATTTGGCGAAAATGCCAGTTTGGATATTAGAGGTTCATTTATTGGTAGTACCGCTAGTAGTGTTATTTTCTCCGAAGGACAAGAATTCAGTGCTATTAATCCCGAAGCCCCACCACTTTTAGTAATTAATATGCCTATTGGTCTGGGATTTACAGATACACCACAGAACATAGTAAACAGAGCAGAACTTATTGTAGATTCAGGACAAACTTTAGCGTTAATAGGTGGAGGAATTTCTCTCGAAACTGGAGGATTAATTGCTGAAGGAGGAAAGATTGAGTTAGGGAGTGTTGCTGGTAACTCAGTAATTTTAAGTGTGACGGAACAAGGTTTTGAATTTAATTATCAAGAAGTAAATAACTTTCTTGATATTTATTTATTAAATACTGCTTTTATCGATACCAGTGGCGAAAGTGGTGGTGATATTCATATTCAAGGAAGAAATCTTACTGTTACTGATGATGCAGGAATTTTTGCGACTACCTTTGGTTCAGAAAATGGAGGAACAATATCAATCAGGACTTCTGATTCAGTAGAATTTAGTGGATTTGCAGGTTTATTTACTGCTACAGAAGGAGAAGGTTCTGCTGCCAATATAAATATTGAAACCCAAAAGTTTATTGTTGCTGAAGGTGCAATCGTAGCATCGGATGTTTGTTTTCAACTGGGTGATTGTGCCATAGGAAAGGGGGGCAACTTAACTGTTATTGCTTCAGAATTGGTCGAATTAAGTGGACTTGGTTTATTTACGACCACAGAAGCTTCAGGAAATGCTGGTGACATTACAGTTGCAACTAAAAAATTAACGCTTACTGGTGGAGCAAATATATTTTCTTCGAGCAGTATTGAATCTAATGGTCAAGCTGGGAATATAAACATTAATGCCTCTGAGTCAGTAAACTTAGTTGGAGTTATTGAAACAGAAGATGGATTGTTTCCGAGTGGCATTTTTAGTCAAGCAAATACTGGTAACGGAGGGAATATAACTATAGAAACAGCTAAATTAATTGCTAGAGATGGTGCTATTGTTGATGCTTCCACTTTTGGCACTGGTAATGCAGGTAATCTTACTATTATTGCTTCTGATTCCGTAGAATTAATTGGAACGGCAGGAAAAGCAGATTCTCTTAGTGGTCTTTTTGCTCAAGTTGCAATCTTTGCTCCAGAAGATGCAGGGAATGCAGGTAATTTAACCATTGAAACTGGAAAATTAATTATCGAAGACGGGGCGCAAATAGCTAATACGGCTCGTTTTGGTGGTAATGGTGGAGAGTTAACAATTAATGCTTCTGAATTTATTTTATTAAATGGAACAGCACCAGATGCCACTGAACTTAAGGGTAGTAGTGGTATTTTTGTTTCAGCCGATTCTGTAGCTGTAGATAATGATTCAATATCTCCCATAGGTGATGCAGGTAGATTAAACATAACTACTGGTACATTAACTGTAGAAGATGGTGCAAAAATATCTGCCGATAACTTTGGTACGGGAAAAGGTGGTACTGCTAGTTTCAATGTAGGTAACTTAATTATCAGAGATGGTGGATTAGTTAGAGCAGGTGCTTTTGGTGAAGGTGGGGGTGGAGCTTTAACGGTCAATGCTACAGAGTCAGTTGAAGTAATGGGTACTGGTACTATTGGCGATACTCCTGTAAATAGCACTTTGTTTACTCAAGCAGAAGGAACAGGAGATGCAGGAAACTTAAACATCAATACTCCCAGCTTAATTGTAAAAGATGGAGGAGAAATTACTGCTAGTACTCTTGATGCAGGGAAGGGAGGAGAATTAGATATTACCGCTCAACAGCTAACTGTTAGCAACGGTGGAACAATTACAGCACGAACATCTGGTACAGGAGATGCAGGAAATATTATCTTAAAAATTGCCGACAATGTAACCCTTTCTGATAGAGATAGTGGTTTGTTTGCCAATACGGAAGCAGGTTCTACAGGAGACGGCGGAAGTATATTAACTAGGGAGCAAACACCTCAGACAGTAATAGTCAGAGATGGTGCAACTATAGCGGTAAACAGTGACGGTAGCGAAAAAGGAGGAAGTATAGAAATCACAGCAGAAAACTTGGCTCTGAATCAAGGTTCGATTACGGCGGAAACTGCCAGTAGCCAGGGGGGCAATATTACCCTCAATGTCGGAGATACTTTGAGCTTTGACAATAGCGGGAAAATTACAGCTACTGCGGGGACAGCCCAAGCGGGAGGAGATGGGGGGAACATCAAGATTAATGGTGACTTTATCCTGGCTTTCCCTACCGACAATATTTATGAAATTACTGCCAATGCCTTTGAAGGAGATGGGGGAAATATCCAAATTACTACTAATAGCTTTTTTGGCGGAGAATTTGTGGATATTAGTGCCTCATCTGAATTGGGATTAGATGGGGATGTAACCATAGATGTTTTAGAAATCAATCCGGCACGGGGTTTAACGGAATTACCCACAACGATAGTAGATGCGTCTCGGTTAATTGCTAAAAGTTGTCTTGCTGGTGATGAAGAAAATGAATTTGTGGTGACAGGAAGGGGTGGTTTACCTGCTAATCCTAACGAATCTCTAAGAGGGGATGCAGTATTGTCTGCGGAATGGGTAAACTTACCACAGGAAGGAGAAGCAGAAAAAGCCCATTGGAGAAACAAACCAACTAACCCTTCTATTTCCCAAGAAATTGTCGAAGCACGAGGCTGGATTATTGGTGCTAATGGTAACGTCATTCTAACTGCTAATCCTACGACCACGACTACTGGGGAGATGCCTTGGTTAATTCCTCATTCTTGCACTCGATAATTATCAGTGAACACTTAATCCATAAAGTTATTTTTTATTAATTAAGTATCTAAATAGTAATCCTATTTAATTGTAGAGAAGTGTTTTTCATAAGTCTAATAAATTCATGAATTGACTAGACTTTATCCTTTTTACTCATTATCATATTTCAATCTGAAACATGATACAGTACCATAAACAATAGTTATGAACATTAAATTTTACTCGAATCCAATAAAAATGATATCTGTATCAAAATACTGGAGACTTGTAAGCCTTACGGCTTCGGGAAAACCTAAAGTTCAAGAAATAGTCTTAGCTAAAGAATTTTTTATTCAGCAATTTCCTAATTTGAATGAAGGAGAAGACATTTCCAATTCATTAGTACAAAAGCGATTCGTAGAGCTTACTCGTTTTGACTCCAAGCTTTCTGCTAATAATCAGGATTGTCTCTTAGCTGAATTTTGTCTGCGATGTTATATTTCCCATCAGATTGAGCTAGCTTGTCTACAACTAGAACAACGATTTGGTCAAGAACATGATTTTAATCGGTACGATCTCTTTCCTTTGGTTTTAGATGATACTCCTGAAAATTTTAGAATCTCAAATAAAAAAGTAAATTCCAGTACCTACAAACCCTTAGCTATCAATATTTTAGAAACTTTTAATTCCCAAAAAGCCAGTCTTAACACCTGGATAACAAGACTGGTAAAGCAATATCGAGAATTAAATTTATTTTTATTAGAAAAAGGTGTTTATTTAATTAGTGATTGGGCAATTTTAAACGATACTAACAATAAACAAATCAAGCGAATTTTTACAGAATTTCATAATTTAACAGAAGTAGAAATTAGCCAAGCTAGTATTTTACTAGAAAGCTATCATGATGTTTATCGTCAAGAACGTCTTAAGCAACGTCGAGCAGGTGTAAAAAGTAAATGTCAGCCTCCTACTCAAGAACAATTGATTAAAATTGCTCTCTTAATTCGGGAAAAAAAGAACTTTCAATTAACTCCAGAAGCGGTTTTATCACAATTACAAAATTTAGCTGATTTATTAAGACAATATCGTCTTTATGTACGGGGAGGAAGAACCAAATCACAACAATCTCTTGATGCTATTCCAGGGATTGCTGACCACCTGCAAGTAAATTCCCAGGAATTAGAAAAAAATAAACAACAAGAACAAACAGAGTTTTTACAAGCTTATCACCAGCAGTTTACCAGTTGTTTAGATTTATCAATAGAAGCTGTTGTTCAACATAGATATACTTGTTTAGCTAAAAAAAAGGGAGAAAAAGAGCAGCATTTTTTGAAAGCTTTGAACTTGTTTCATTGTCAGGGAAAATCTATGGGTGAAATAGCACCTTTAATTAATTTAAAAGCACAATATCAAGTGACAAGGCTTTTGAAGCTGAAAGAGTTAAGAACAGATATTAGACAAAAGCTACTACAAGAGTTATGCGATCGCACTTTCACCTTAGCAACTCAATATGCTTCTGTCCAACAACTTCAAAAACTAGAGGAGCAATTGGAAACTGCTTTAACCGAGAGAATTGATACCATGATGCAGGAAGCAGAAACAGAAGCGTGCATTGCCAAGGAGCGTGCCTGTAGCAGTTTATTTTCTCGTCGGCTTTGCCATTATCTGAAATTGTCAAAAATTAGCAAAAAAGCAAGCAGCCTAGCTCATACCAATTCTAAAAAGTAGCTAGAGAGATAAAGCATCTAAAATATAATCCCAACCAGTCAAAGAATGTATAATATCTTCAGATAAAGAATTAATAATTCTAGCTACTTTATCTTTAACATCTTCGCTCACTTGTAAAAAATAAGTGGTAGTGATTCCCATGTAGTGAAACTGATTTTAACTATCAGAAATTACAGCATTATAATGATGGATAAAATACCCTCTTGCTCCCATATGATTATCAAGTTCTTTGGAAAAAGAGAGACTGTTTCTACAATATCGAGAAATGCGTTGTCTTAAATGTATTATTAAGTATTTTAATATGATTAGTTTCACCACTATATTTGCAAACTGGTCGATGTATTGAGTCGGGAATAATAGTTTTATAAGCTTCCCAAAAATCAGTATAAGCGACTGCACATTGCCGATAAACAGGAGGTAGTGATTGCCATAATTTTCTTGCCGATTCTCTCGATCTATCTCCCACAAAACAACCAACAATTTCTCTAGTTGATCGATCTATAGCTAACCATACCCAATATTCGTTACCTTTATCATTAACTTTCTGACCATAACTCATCATTAAGCAATCGTGCCTTACAATTTAATTTTGTGGGAATAATATCATCCACTATCAATAAATTCCAAGATTTTGACCGAAAGAAGTTATTAAATACATAAGTATTAATTATTTTCGCGATCGCTGATCTTTCACTACCCAGACATAGTTGTTTCTGGAGGGGATTATACGGCACGACATGGGTATTATCTATGGATATATGTTGGGAGTGGGTGGAAAAGTTAATGGGTTCCTACTCTCAATAAGCTGCCATTTTATCAAAAAGGTTTGACAGCTATGAAACGCATACAGTGTATAGTAAGGGCGGGGTTGTCACCCCGCCAGGTGTCATGTCCTATTTTGCAGGTATGTCGGCTATACGCCGACTTGGGATTAATGGTAGAAGCTTAAACAAAAATAAAAGCTGAATCTGTAAGAGCTAGTTCAGAAGAAACATCTTGCAAAGTAGCAATTACTTCTCCTCTAGCTGTAATTCCTGGGTCAAAGATTAATTCAGCGTCTATCGTTCCTAATTCTGAAGTAAACAAATCCAAGCTATAAAGATCAGCTGAACCTTGGAGTTGAATGAAATCTTCACTAGAATCAAAATCAATGATTACAGCAAAATCAAATTCACCCCTGGAGAGAATTTCTCTGTCATCATAATAAACATTATTTTCATCTCCAAGGACGAAAGTATCAGCTCCTAAACCACCGATTAAGGTATCAATCTCACCCGCACCCAATCCTAAGTCAACACTAATACTAGAAGGGTCAATCCCAATTAATCTATCATTTCCAGCATTTCCATGGAGGGAATCATTTCCCAATCCCCCTGTAAGAACATCTATCCAGGCTCCACCACTAAGGCTGTCATCTCCACTACCACCAAAGATTCGATCTCTTCCTATACCACCGAAAACTGAATCCCTGCCTTCTCCAGCATCAATTATATCTGCTCCAGTACCACCATCAATAATGTCGTCACCTGATTCTCCAAGTATGATATCTGCTCCAGCACCACCATCAATAATGTCGTCACCTGATTCTCCAAGTATGAGATCTGCTCCAGCACCACCATCTATGATGTCATTTCCACGACCACCGATAATATCGTCTTGCCCATTGTTACCTCTGACAGTGTCATTTCCAATACCACCCAAAACTTGGTCATTTCCACGACCACCATCTATGATGTCATTTCCACGACCACCATCTATGATGTCATTTCCACGACCACCCAAAACTTGGTCATTTCCACGACCACCCAAAACTTGGTCATTTCCGCGACCACCCAAAACTTGGTCATTTCCGCGACCACCCAAAACTTGGTCATTTCTGCGACCACCATCTATGATGTCATTTCCACGACCACCATCTATTGTATCTCGTCCCTCTTCTCCTAATAGATAGTCATCGCCTAGATTACCTAAAATAAGATCTCGTCCTGCGCCTCCTTCTACAGTGTCATCATCGTTTCTGCTCAAAATAAAGTCGTTGCCATCGTATCCTCTAATTTTTTCGCGATTTTTTGAGCCAAAAATAACGTCACTATCATCTGTACCATTGATTACAGGATTGATTCGGATTCGACCAATGGGTGCATCAGAATCGGTAAAATCAGCATTAGCAAAGACACCATCTCCAAAGTCGAGAACTCCTCCAGTACCAGGTTCTTGAAAACCCTGATGAGATTGGACTGTGCCATTTTCGTCTATGCCATCTCCAACAGCATCAAAATCAAAAGGAACATTGTTAGGATCTTCATCATTGACTTCTGTACCAGCATCCCAGACATTATCTCTCGTAATAATAATGTCTTGTCCAATAAAGTTGCCATACTCATCAAAAAGTTCTATAGCATCATCATTGGCAACAAAAGCATCATTACTAGGAAAAAACATTGCGCCATAGTTAAAAAAGCGATTATTAGCCAAGTTATTGCGACTAATATTAACAGTAGTAGAAAGAGTTTGACCAGGTGCAATTCCTAAAGGACTTTCAGGACTATCAACAAGACCTTGAATACCACCATTAGCTGCTGCGGAACTATTAGCAAAAATTCCAGCAATTGTCTGTTCTTGTGGAGGTACATCTGCAGGATTTAAGCCAAGTTCGATCAAAGCTTCAACAACCCCTGGAACAGTACCTTCTAGTCCTATAATTCCATCTTCTGCTAAATACATAACTCCTGAAGAAGCAGCTTCGCCAACCTCAAAAGTATCAAAACTACCATCATGAAGACCAAACCAAACTGGTGTGATTACACCACCATTATCTGGAGACAGATTTTGGACTGTTACTTCTAGGGTAATATCTGCGGATTTAGCGTTAATAAAGTTAGTCATGATTAATGGTTATTCCTTGAATTGAATATTGATTGTTGTTATGAGGGGGTAGATTAATCTACCCTGATAAATTATGTTGACTAGATTGAATAATTGGCTCTATGCTAGGGAAGCTGCTATAAGTGCCAAATGGTCTTGAAACCTCTGCTATAATTGCCTTTTAGCTATTACTATTTTTTTAGGCAATCGTTTATAATCTCAGTTAAAAAGTTCTCAATTTGGTTAGTGTCAGAACTAATGAAGTCGAAAATTATCCAAATCGATGTAATTTTTGAATTATTTCTAAGCTAGATTTCCATAAGTTCTAATTCCAAAATAAAATTCAGAACTTTCTTTTTTCAGTTAGCAGTTATGTTAGCTTCTCTAGCATTACGCCTAATTGAGATATTTTGAGGAATATTGAATGTTAGACAATTTGTTATTAAGCTGAAAAACATCTCTGACTTATTATATGTTTCATTGTTTCTAGATATGCTTTTTTAGAGAAAATTTATCTAGAGAAAATTTCGTTGGATTAAAATTTCGTTGGATTAAATAGTACTCAGGATAAAGTTAAATTCTTTTTGCTGGATCGCAAATAGTATCGGAAAAAGTAATACCATGAAAGTCTTGGTAATAAACTTGTTCAATTAAGCTTTTATATTGTTTTACTTCTAGATTACTTTGAGCAAGTCTTATGGTGAGATTTGATGTTGTGGTTAATTTTTTTGAGCATTGCTGGTAATAATATTCATTGTTTGACTCCTAGAAAATAGATAGGCTTTTGTTTAGCTAACTTAAGTTTTAGTGACTAATTCTGGTTGTGATAGATGGGAAAAGATTATGTCTGGCTTAACTGAAGATGGTCGACTAGTTAAACTGACAGCGTGTGTAAATAATTTTGCTGTACTTATAACCAAATTTTCACTACAGGATGTGGCATAAATCCTTATATTGAAAATGCGATCGCTGAAATCTTCCTTTGAGAGAAAATGGTACAGTACAATCAAAAATAACTTTACTCGTCATTCCTGGACGCTCAATAGTGGGAGAATAAGTGGGATTTTGGCTAGGGTCTAGAGCAAAGCCTAAGGTTTTAGGAATAACAATTAAATCTCGATCTGCTTGAAAACGAGTAGTCATTGCCCACCAAACATCCTCCTCGTTAAAAACATCCACATCTTCATCTACTAAAACAATGGTTTTAATTAACCTAAAAGCTTCCAAAACTCTTAATGCACCTTGACGTACCAATTCATCATCCCTTTGAGATGTTTTAGCAAATTGCAGAAATAGCAACAATGCTCCACCCCCTGCTGAACTACAATAAGCCTGGACAAATCTATCACTAAAATTGCTATGCAAAAATCGTAGTACCGCAGCTTCCAGGCCAAAAGCCACTAAATTAGACTGTTCGTAACCAGGACCAATGACAGTTTGAAACAGAGGATGAAAACGATGAGTAATAGCACGAATTTTAACAATAGGTAAAGCTGGATGTGCCTCCCCGTCATATCCTAGAAACTCAGGCAAAGCCCCTTTTGATGATGGATTTTCCGCCATTGTTTCTCCTAAAATTTCCCCTTCTAAAACATACTCTGCTTGACTAATACAGGAAATGGGAAGAGTAATACAAGGAGATAGTTCCACAGGAGAACCCCTTAATCCTCCTGCAATTGCCAATTCATTACAACCAAAGGGAGCTAAATAACTGGGACAGCAAGAAGCCAGATAAATGGCTGGATCAATGCCAATGTGAATTGAAATGGGCAGATTTTGCCCCATCTTTTGGGCTTTGAGATAAAAAGATTCCAGATGACGACCTGCTACCATCCAAATAGTTAATTTATCCTGACCTTGAACACAAAGCCGATGTACTGAGACATTCTGCTCTCCTGTTTCTGGGTCTTTGGCTAAACATAGACCCATAGTAATATAAGCACCCGCATCTTTGGGGGTTAAGGTAGGAATCGGCAAAGCTGCTAAATCAACCTTTTGTTGCTCAATCACTTCTTGGCAAGGAGGATTTTTCCTCAAAATAGGTAATATTGGGTTATCAACCGCTTGAAGAATTCTTCTAGATAACTGGTCTTGACTAGTTCCTACCAAGAGAGCGCAACGGTTACGAGAACCAAAAAGACCAACTAACACAGGCTTATCTTGAGGCATGACTCGCTCAAACAGCATTGGTAAACCTAACTTAGTTGGGGGTTTTACAGGTACTCCACCCCCCTGCACAGCATACTGAGCAGCGAGTTGATACCGAGCTTGAATCGGGCTGGTAATAGCGATGGGAGCTTCACCACAGGATTCTAGCCATTCTAGGGCTGTTCTCAAATCTTTTATTTCATTGGGATTCATGGATTTTGGCTCTTGTTACAACAATTATGGGAGCAATCTAACGCCAATCATCGATGACATAAAGACCAGGATAATTAAAAGCAGGTTTGTTAGGATAGTGCATAGCCACTCCCAGTCTATCAATGCGATAGCCATTAGCAAGAATTTTTTGATAAGCTTCCTCTCTAGCTGTACTCATACCTGCCATCAAACAAGATGCGCCGCTTTTGGCAGCAAAATCTTCACAGGCTTGTAATAGTTGCTCAAAATGCTGTGAAGCATACTGATCTTTACGAACTGCGCCAAACTTGATATAGCAATTGCCACTACCAGCTTCAGTATTTTTGCCATAATGACACAAAGCAAAACTGACTAATCCCTTGTCATCCCATAAAAATATTGTGTTTCCTAAAGATTGCTCCTTAATAGTTTTAATTTCAGCCCTTAAATCCAATCCCTCATACAATTGATTAGTTAGTTCAAAGCTTGAATTGAGACACTCTGCTTGCTTGTCAGAACTAAGCTGAGAATAAAAGATCGCTCCTGAAGCAACAGAAGAAATTTTGGGAGATTTAGACATTAGGCAAGTAAGATAGCGGGGATGAAATCCAAACTTTTGATATAACTTAAGGTGTAATGGGCTATCAGAACCAGTAAAAAAGCCTGTTTCTTGGATATTCCATCGTTTAAAACAATCTAAAGCTGGTTGGATCAATTTCTGGGCAATTTTTCTGCCCCAAAAATCAGGATGGACGGTTAAAGGGCCAAATAAGCCAAAACTGCCCCAATTAATCGCAAAATTTGACCCTACCAATTGCCCATCCACTTCCGCAGCAAAAGCAGCTTGAGGATCGGTGTACCAACGTTTCATAAACGTCATATCATCGGGATATTTACTAGGAGAACCAGATTTGGTAAAGGTTCTAAAAGCTAATTTAAATATTTGATCAGCTTCTTGTAATTCATCCTCTTGCAACAAACGAATTTGAACACTCATGATATTTTCTTTACTTTTTGGTTAACGAGTTTAGAGTCATTCCTCAATCAAGATAAATGTAGCCAATCGAAAGGTTTACGTAGAAGCATAAACGACATACCAGATGCACCTGCAAATTGATCAATCTCCAAACCTTGGGCCGTTTTCTCTACATTCCCTTGACCTTGAAACAAGCGATAAACACGATAGTGAAAATAATTCTTAAGCAGCTTTGGTACAGGAATCCACTGACTATACTGTTTTAGGTACAGTTCATCATTTAATCTGGGTAGTAAATACCAAGGACAACTCATTAATCGATGATGAGCATTATGGTAGTTGTTGTTGAGGAATATTGGTAAACTTAGCCAAGACCAATATTTTGGTAAAGCCAGAGAATAGGTATGGGCTTCGTCATACTCTTGACTATATTTGGGGACTTTGCTTTCTATATGAAAAGCAGAATAGGTGTGTTGAAAACACTCTGAGAATTGTATGACGTTAAGAAAGATCACATAAGAGAGAAAGTAAAGTATTACTGCTTTAGGAGAATATATCGCCAATAACAGAAATAGACTTCCACGTAATATTAAAAGCCCAGCATTTCGCCTACGTTCATCTTGACGATTTTGACTCAGAAAAGGAGCTAGAGCAATCATCCAACGAAAAAGCAGATTAACTGCTGGAATACATAACCATTCAAGACTAACAATTAGCTTTTGAACTGGTTTGGGCAAACTACGCAAAAAATCTGACATGGAAAAAGGATGAAAGGGAGAAAAATCTGCTCGATGTACATGATGAGCGATATGGTGACGAGCTAAATCCTTAAATCTTTGGTAACAAGAGCCTGTCAGAAACAACGTAATTTCGCCAAATACAATATTTAACAATGAATTAGAAAAAATATTGTTGTGAAAAAACTCATGAGCGAAAAAAGCTGACCAGGTTAAAGTATGGGCTAGTAAAACAACTCCTAGTAAATTCGACCACCAAATATTATTTGTGATTAAGAACAAAAATAATAAGTAACCGCCTATAATGTAGCCTAGAACTATAGCATTTAGCCAAATGTTGTGGTGATGTCTATAGAACTTAAGATCAGCAATTTTCTTGACATTTCTATCGAAGGAGTAGGAACTTAGTGGACTATTAGTGACGGGGATTGTTCCGGTCTGAGTTTTAGCCGGATCGATTTTTAGTTTGAACATGGTCTTAGGTTTTTTCAAATTATGCTGAATATTGACAAAGCCTGATTCAAAACCCAATATTTATTTCTTATTGATTCTGTAAATTAGACACTAGCCACTAATGTTTAAATTCTTTTTTCCTAAAAGGATATGATTTTAAAACAGAGCCGTAGATATTAGCCATTGTTCTATTTTTCAAAGGTGGCTAGTGTCTAAAGTCTTTAGAAGATGACGAAAATAAATACCGTTTCTTTAGTAATGGGAAGATTCATTACCATTGAGATTGTGGGATTCATGACCTTGCAAAGGTGGATCAAATACACATACTAAACGCAAAGTCGTTTTGGCTCTTAAATAATGCTTATCGTGTTGATCTAGAGCATACATAGTTCCAGGAGTAATAGGAAAAATCTGACCATCTTTCTCTATCTCTCCTTCTCCTTCAATGCAATAGCAAGTCTCCTTATGATTCTTGTATTCCAATAAAGACTCTGTACCCGCATTTATAATAGTGTCGGTCAGAGAATATCCCATCCCATCTTTTTCGATGAGAAATCTCCGACTTCTACCATTACCCCATTCAACATCTCTTTCGGTATTAATAATTTTGCTTAATTGATTTACAATCATTGTTGATTTTCTCCTTATGTGTAAGTTAACAGAGTATTTACTAAAGCATTTGTGAGAAATATTAGTTTATGATTTAGAGTAACTAATATTTCATAATTATTACAAAAATACTACTTATGATATATGTCAGAATATTTTTTTTATGCAATGTGAAACTAAAAAACGTGAGTTCAAAATTTTTAGAAGCAAGAAAAAGAATTTTAGTATTGCTGAAAATTTCATTTTTTTATCCTTTTTTAGTGATTTGATTTAAGAATTTCTATCCAAAATCAAATTGCTTTGCTTTTTTGTATTAGGTTCATATTTCTGAAAGAGAAAAAGGTATGCAATTTTGTCAACCAAAACCACGAACACCTTGAAAAATCGTACCTTCAACTCCTGCACACTGATTGTATTGTTTCAACCATGTTTTTGTTTGTTGTTGTTTTCGTCTTTTGGCTATGGCAAGATGCTCCTCTTTTGGACGTATAGTAAGTTTTCTCGGTTCAGTTTTAGAGCTAGTACACAAAGAGCGATTGGAACAGTTTAGACAAGCAGCTTTGGAAAATTTAACGTTAAAAACTTTGTTCCCCCAAGCATCGAGACGAGGAGACCATTTTAGATTACTTTTTTTCCCTTCAGGGCAAGTCACCTGTTGAGTTTTCCAGTTGATTTTGAATTTATTCAAATCGTAACCATCAGGATTTTTTGATTGCCAACTTAGATTTAATTGACCCAAAATAATGCTGTACTCTAATCCGCTTTATCAGATAGGCAGAAACCCTGACTTGTCCCAAGTGTGGTTTTCATCATGTTATCAAGAGAGGTTTTGATGAGACTCAAGGCGATCGCAAAAGATATTAGTGTAAGCAGTGGCAAGCTGGCTTTGATGACTTGACTGATACCATATTCGTATCCCTCTTTTGTCACTTTCGGAGACTGCGATCCGCAAGCGGATCTGGCGAAGCCAGCGCGCGGTTTACCATTACACTGAGGTTAGTTGACAGAATCCGCTATAATTCTTAATTCTTATTAGAAAATAATAAGCGCGGTCTCGCGAAGCGAGTGCTGCCGCACCGCAGTTTAGACAAGAGTTTCAGAACGAATCAAATGGCAAGGGTTTTCCCAGACTGACAAAAGAGGGATATAAGACTACTAATTTTGCATAAGGTATTTTGTTTCAGAAATATATATTTATGTCTTTATGGATCAACAAAATATTTAATTTTACGGAGCTGAATTTATTTTTAGCAAGAACAGAATTATGAATAGTTTTTTCGATAACTCAGATAATCTTTTGTTAGATTTTGAAACTGCTAGCTCTTCAAGCGCGATCTCGTTTGAAGAGTCACAAATCCAGCAAGCAGCAGCAATTAGCAGTCATATTATTGCTCCTGAGAATCAGTGGCTAACCTATCTTCAGGCCCTAGCTTGGTTAGGTTTTGAATCTTGGTTACAAGCAAGAGACTCCAAACTATCACTCAACTCAGTCAACTGTTCTTTAACCCAACCGAGCTATGCTAATTTCATTCCTGGGGTGTTTAATCTAGAAGTAAATCAGTTTAAGGTATGTCTCTTAACTCCAGGGGTAATGCTGGATGAAGTGCTTACTATTCCCAGAGCCATTTTAGATTTACCAGAATATATAGCTCATTTTTATGTATTAGTTGCCGTTGATGAGGAGAGAGAAGAAGCTACAGTTACCAGCTTTATTCCTTACGATGAATTAAAACAACGTCAGCAGTCTGTTAACTTGCAACCAGATTCTGATTGGAATTATGAGTTACCAATGGCTTGGTTTAATCCCGAACCAGACAAATTGTTACTTTATTTACGTTGTTTAGAACCAAGTGCCATAGTTTTACCTACTGTAACAGGGAGATTAATTAATATAGCTAACTTACAAACCGAACTAGAATCCCTAATCCCCCTACTAGAATCTGAAGCTACTTCTTTACAAGAGATATTGACTTGGGAACAAGCTATCCCTATCTTAACCAGTTCCGCTCTTTTAGATTGGCTCTATCATCTCAAAACTACAGCAGCAGCAAAAGATTCAAATTTATCCCCATTGAGAGAGAGTTTATCAGCAACTTTGAATCAGTTAACCAAAAGAGCGATTAATGTGGGAGCATGGTTACAAAATGAACTAGATGAAATATCTCAAAGTTTGGCTTGGAGTTTGTTACCCACTCCTGCTTTAGCTACTTCCGCTTTTCGCGATCTAAAAGCAATTGATAGGGAATCTCCTACAGAAGAATTAGCCACAATTATCACTCAGCTAAGAGATTCTGGCATAGATATCCCCCCAGAAGCTAGTAGTGCTTACCAAGACTTTACTTTAGGGGAAACAGGTTTACGTCTTTTTGCGCTGGCTTGGGAACTTACAGCATTAGTAGAAGTCCCCGAATGGAAATTATTAATAGTTTTAGGAGCGCAACCAGGACAACAGTTACCCCAAGGGCTGAAACTAATATTACAAGAGCAACAGACAATCTTAGATGAAAAACTCGTAGAAACAGTAGAAGATAGTTATCTTTACACTCTTGTCATTGGCACTCTCGAAGAAGAATTTATCCTCAAGTTTATTTTGCCAACAGGAGAAACTCTTGCCTTACCTCCTTTCATCTTGCTCAAATGATTCAAGCTGTTAGCTGTTAGCTTTTAGCCTTTAGTTTTTAGCTCACAATTGAAGAGGTAGGATTATGTTCCTTAACAAGAGTACTTACATTTCGAATACACTGGGTTAGAGCAACCCAAATTAGCTTTTTAGCTCACAACTATTCGTTAATAACTCCAAACTCCGTTTCGGAAGCCCGACTACCAAAGGTCTTTCCCAACTCCTAACTAATGTTTCGCTCTGTTTTTCGCTTAAAAGTTCAACAAGTTGATCACACTTGTCTGTTTGAATTGTCCTGGGGTAAAGGGCAACAACTGACAGCAACTTTACCTTATCCTTCAAGCCTAGAGAAATTTTACCAGCAATGGCAAAAAGCTTATCTCAATTTCTATCGAAACGCTTTACGAGGAAGAGTAGTAGTCACAGGAAAGATTACTCCCTCAGAAGAAGAATGGCATCGCCAGTTAGTACAAGCAGAAGCACAATTACTCTCTGAATTTGATCGCTGGTTGCGAAGTGAAGAACTCTACGAAATTCGCGCCGAAATTGTCCAGGCTGCTCACAATTTAACCCAACAAAAGATAAAACACACAACTACTAATAACTGCTACATCGATCTATTTTTAACCTGTAGTTCTCTGACTTTAGCTCGATTTCCCTGGGAAACCTGGGAACTGAGTACGGAGATCAGTTCTTTAGCGACTATTCGGATTGCTCGGACTCCAGTTACAATTAAAACAGCAGCTAATTTGGCTATTAATACCAAAAAACAGAATAAAGTTAGAATTCTGGCAATTTTAGGAGATGATACGGGCTTAAACTTCCAAGGAGACTTACTTGCTCTTGATTCTCTCAAACAAATAGCAGAACTGGAACTACTAAGCTGGCAACCAAAACAGACAGCAGCAGAAGTTAAACAGCAGATATGTCAAGCCTTAGAAGATGAGCGGGGCTGGGATATTCTATTTTTTGCAGGGCATAGTAATGAAACAGCCATCACAGGAGGAGAACTGGCGATCGCACCAAAAGTCGCTATTTCTCTGAGTGAAATTGCGCTTTTTGTCAAAAAAGCGCAAAAATTGGGACTAAAGTTCGCTTTATTCAATTCCTGCAATGGTTTGAGTCTTGCTAATGCCTTGATAAACTTAGGTTTGAGTCAGGTAGCAGTGATGCGTGAGCCAATTCATAACAAAGTTGCTCAAGTGTTTCTAGTTAAATTCCTCGCGGAATTAGCACAATACCAAGATGTTCATGATGCTTTAATCGCTACTTGTACCTATTTAAAACAAAAACAAAATTTAACCTATCCTTCTGCATCCTTAATTCCTTCTCTGTTTTGTCATCCAGAAGCACAACTATTTCGCCTCAAGCCTGGGGGATGGCGACAACAATTAAAACAATGGTTGCCTAGTCGTTCAGAAGCGATGGCCTTGACTGCGTTTGCTGCTGTCAGTTTATTACCGCCAGTACATAATTTTTTGTTGGAAAGCAGAGTTTTAATTCAGTCTGTCTATCGCGATCTTACAGGTCAAATACCTCCTGTAACCACACCACCAGTGTTATTAGTGGAGATTGATGAGGAATCAATTAGAAAAGCAGCAATCAGTGATCCTTATCCGATGGATCGCAGTTATCTAGCTCAGATTGTAGATCGCATTACGACTTTAGAGGCTCCAGTTGTGGGCATTGATTATTTATTTGATCGTCAACAACCAGCCAATGATCCGATTTTGGCTCAATCAATAAAAAATGCCATCCAAGAGAATAATACTTGGTTTATCTTTGCTGGAATTAAAAATCAAGGAAGTACAGAAACAGGCGTAAATCTTCAAACTGGTATTGCTGATCCTAATTGGAGTCTGCAAGGTTATACCAATGCTTTACCCCAGTATGTCAAACTACCAGAATCGACTATTTGTGTTTCCAGTTGCCCATTTACTTATCTATTGGCGATCGCTAATACACTACACCAAGAACCTTTTAAATCCAGTCTTCCCCAAGCAAAACTCAATAATCAACAAGATTTTCGCAGTCAAATAATTAATTACTTCAACCAAATAGAAACAGATAACAATACTCTTACCTTCCTTCAACGAGCATCACCCCATCCTTTGGCTAATTTCGCTCAAAGCTTTAATCGGATTTGGTTGCGCCCTATTATCGACTTTTCTATACCTCCAGATGTGGCTTATGAGGGTCTTTCTGCTTGGCAATTACTCAAAAATAAGGAATACAGCCTCAAGCAACAAATTGTTATTATCGCTCCTGGTGGATATCCTCAAGCGGGGATAACTCCAGGCTCAGATAACTTTCCTGTGCCTTTAGCTGTTGCTTATTGGCGCGAAAGATTTGGTTTAGCCCCAGGAAATCCCCATAAGTTTACAGGTTCAGAAGCCAACGCCTATATGATTCACCATTTACTAACTCAGAGATTGGTAGTTCCTATTCCCGAGCTTTTGGCACTAGCTGTAGTAGCCCTATTAGGCAAAGGATTAACTCTGCTGTTGCGGAAACAGTATCATCAAGGAAAACAGTGGGCATTAGGGTTAATAGTCATTCCAGCCATCTCTGGCTTAGTAGGATTGCAACTATATCTTTCTGCTGGAATCTTACTACCTTGGTTATTACCTTCCGCAACCTTCTTGGTTTATGTTTGGTCTTCTTTAAGGAGCAATTATGATTAATAATTTCAATTTGATATCAATGCTATCACATAAGAATAATTGGAAAATTCTTTTTGTCTTGTTCTTGACTGTAACTACTTGTAGTTGGTCTTGGAATCTAAATCGAACCCTCGCCCAAGAAAATTTCGAGTCTTTAACACAACCTAGTGAAAATGAGCAGCAGATTGAGCCAACGACAATCACTAGAAAGAGAGAACAAAATTCTATTTTAGAGACAATTTGGAAGCTATTAAGAGCCAAAAGAGAACAAGAGCCTGCTTTAAGTTCTCGCAGTAATATTTGTGAGATTACTCCTGGGTTACTAGGAGAAACCAATCTTGTTTATAGCACTCGCCCTTTATTTCTCTGGCAAGGAATGGGATCTAAACTAGAAATATATTTATACAGTCCTTTTAGTGTAGATGCACATCAAGAACTACTGTGGACTAAAGCCATCAATGGTGAATCCCAAAATATCCTCTACACAGGAGAACCATTGCAACCAGGTAAGATTTACGATTGGGAAATCGTAACAGACTCCCAAGTCAACCGCCGACGTATTTCCTTTCAAATCATGGATGCACAGGAGCGCGATCGCATTTCTGGGGAATTAGAACAACTAGAAACGGAATTAACTACCTCTGGTGCCACCAAAGAAGAGATTATCTTAGCTAAAGCTAATTACTTTGCGGAAAAAGATTTATGGTCAGATACATTACAGCAATTATCTTCTTTAGAAACTGCTTCAGGTAACACACTCGCTAATACTGAAGAAATGATGTCTTACATTTGCCAATCAGAACCAGCCAAATTTACTCAATAATCCCAAATCCTAGCTCTTCAAGGATTTCAACAATTTAATTCATAATGAAGCAGTAGAGCTGCTTCTTTTTTTGTCTCAAAATTGCATACCGTTTTTTTCTCCAGAAATAGGAATAAGTGAACGAAACAAACAAATCATAAATGGTAAGGAGACAAAAAAATAAAATGTATTTAATTGGTGGATGTTTAGAGCTTTTTAAGTGCTGGAAATCTAGAAAAGTTGATAGTAAGGGGAAACAGAAGAAGTTTAAATGCAATTTTAAGGATAATATTCTCTATCATAAATTTAGTAACGATATTCTTATTAGTCGTTCTGGACAAGTAAAAATTGACAATTTGGATAGTTGCCTCAACTTTGAAAGAGATGACTTTATCGTGTTCTAAATTTATGGGAATGCCTTGATGTCAGAGACAGCAGACCCATAATATATATTACTTACATACCACTAAATGATTACCTAACGCCCGTGGGCAAAAAACTATAAAATAGGTCAATAAAAAAATTAGCCCGCCCTTGAGTTTTACCTGCACCCCGCTCAACAAGAGTGAATATTTCCACTCGTACTATAAAACCTGACTTCAAGCTATGAAGAGAGTTTTTTGCCTATCTACTTAAATCGCTTCTATAACGAATAATATTTTGAATCTGCTGTGGTGTTTGAAGCTGATGGGAGGAAAAATAATCATCTAGTTTTACCTTCAAATAAATATTTAATAGCTATTAATCTTTTTCTCAGATAACTTTGCTGATTTTTATAGTAGAGTTTTTGCCATTCTTCCCAGTTCAATTGTTGATTTTTTTAGTCTTGTGTTGGACTTTTCATTACTATTACCCTATTTTTTCTTCTCTATTTTAGGTAATCTTCTGACGAAATGGGAGTAGACTTCTTGCATGAATAGGAAGAAAAATGAGAAAAGTAGGGTATATAAGTACCTGTGAAAATTAATTTAACATTTGGTCGAGATAGGCACTCTTGCAATAGGCAAGAGGAAAATATAAGTGAGTAGTCGAAGGTACTAATGATAGGCGGAAGCCCCCTTCGACTTCGTCAATATACAAATAATTTTGCCTACTTACATAAATAATCGAATTTGCTATAAGACCGAATCGAGGTCTTTTGACTAAGACTAGGCAGTCCCCTGTGAAGCTAGACACCGCCACGAAGCTACGCTTCGTGGCAGTAATTCATCGTAAATAGGGTTGGTAAGGGAAGCATCCATATTTTCTTGGTTTAGGGCTACGCCAAATTGGCTTTTCGCGGTAATATAAATTTTGTCGCGAAAATAATTTGTATGTACGCTACTCAAAAGAATCAACTTAGACGACAAAGGGCAGCAAGAGTTTGATGCTCTTGCTGCCCTTTGTCGTTCTCGCTGTGAATCTTTTTAATGTAGCGTTGTATGAATCCAGACAATACTTCTTTCAGGAGAGAAAACGGCTGACTTATGAATCTAACTACCATATCTGCAAGTTCAATGAGAATTATCGGTTGCTGAATACCGATATTGCCCAACAGACTATGAGGGTGGTAGATAGAAGCATGAAGTCTTTTCTGGGACTTCTTCAAGCCATAAGTATTGGCAAGTGTAACCAAAGACCACAACTGCCACGCTACTTGCCCAAGGAAGGTTATTTTCCTCTGATTATTCCTCGTATTAAGCTTAAAGATGGAATATTTGCTATTCCCATGTCTCACGAGTTTAAAAAGGAATATGGCGATGTGAAAATCCAACTGCCAGAAAGACTTAAAGACAAGAATATTAAGGAGGTAAGAATACATCCAAGGTACTCCGCTCGCTGGTTTGAAATTGAGTATATCTATGAAGCTCAAAAAGTAGAAACATCTGTCAATCCTAATAAAGCAATATCTATTGATTTGGGAGTTGATAATCTTTGCGCTTGTATCGATACTGATGGGCATCAATTTTTGATTGATGGTAAACGACTCAAAAGCATTAATCAGTGGTACAACAAGCAAAATGCCTATCTTCAGTCCAAGAAAGATAAGCAAGGTATCAAATCTTTTACCCATAAACAAGCGAGACTTTATCAGTGGCGTAATAACTGTGTTAGAGACTATTTGAATAAAGCAGCAAAGGTAATAATTGACCATTGCTCGAAGCACCAAATAGGTAAACTGATAGTTGGGTACAATCCAGGTATCAAGCAAGAAATTAATATTGGACTGAGATCTTGCACCATCCGCAATCAATCACCAAGAAATAAATTTCTTGGCTAATAGCTCAACTCCTCTTAAGAGGACTTCAATTTAATTTTAATCACAATTATAGTCTATTTGAATAGACTTATTATATTCAGTAGATCACAAAACAGGCGATCGCTAACTGAAAACTTTGATTTTTCATCC
>JAAUYH010149335.1_pt1 | contig 33583 bp, 28 predicted proteins | sample 7278061 | NCBI WGS metagenome assembly JAAUYH01 (sample SAMN14350203, study PRJNA611818) | marine sediment metagenome | isolation source: surface marine sediment (0.6m) | place: French Polynesia: Moorea | collected 2018-08 | reverse complement strand
TCTGGGTTGATTGACTTATCCCGTAATATTAACTGGGTAAAGCCCAGGATTGCGTTAAGCGGTGTTCGTAACTCGTGGCTCATATTGGCTAAGAATTTACTTTTGGCTCGATTGGCGGCGTCCGCTTCTTCTTTAGCCTGTTGCAAGGCGGCAGTGCGTTGCTCGACGTGGGTTTCTAACGCCGAGTTGGTTTTCTCTAAAGTGGTGAATGTTGATTGCAACTGACGGGACATCTGATTGAATGACTGAGCCAGAATTTCTAGCTCTTGGACTCCCTGGATGTCGAGGTTTTGAACCAAGTCTTGTGGGCGTCTAAACCGGGCATTTTGGGCGATCGCTTGGCTAGCCCGACTGAGGCGGTGAATGGGTTGGGCGATCCATCGAGCCGTAAAGGCTCCGAGGGTAGCGGCGAGACCTAAAGCGCCCAAACAAAGGAGAATGGTCGTCTGAGTATTTTGATGGATTTCCGCCATGAAATCGGCTTTGGGAATAATCACCACAATCAGCCAGTCTAATCCCCTGCCATCACTCAGAGGCGTAACTTTCACGAGCTGTTGCTGTCCCTTGAAATGAGAGGTGAATTGATGGGGCGTATTGATTCGATGGAGATTGCCAAATTCTGCAATTAAATATTGGGTTGCTCGTTGAACTAAAGATTCGTCGTTGTCGGCGGCGCGCATATCTTGTGAGGCGAGTTCAAAAGGGCGGTTGGGCGCCTCCTCAGTGACTGAAGTCGCGACAATATTGCCCGAGCGCTGCAGAATGAACGCCTGACCTGAGGGACTAATATCTAATTGACGAAGAAAATCACTGATTTGAAACAGTGTCAGATCAATGGCTAAAACCCCTTGGAATTCATTGGTCTCGTTATAAATTGGGACAGCCGGGGTAATGCCCAAGTGGTCATAGTCATAGGAGGCGAATTGATAAATAGGGCTCCAAGTCGGTTTACCTGAGGCCAGGGCGGTTTTGTACCAGGGACGATCGTGGGGATCGTAGGTTTGGGTATCCAGTAATTCCCCCCGTTTACCGTGACTATCTAACCGATAGGTTTTGCGCTCAGGCGCATCGGACTTTTGCATCCACCACAGGACAAAAGACTCCTGATCTCGCCGTTGCACCCCAATGAATTCTCCTTGGCGATTGCCAAAGTAAATGCTGCTAAAGGAGTCAAATTGCTGGAGTTGGTCCCAGAAATAATGCTCCAGCGCCGCAAAGTTATCTAAATCGAGATGACCATGTAGGGCGGCGATACGCTGCACCTGATGGACCAGGTGAGGCTGGTCAATATAGTCTCGGACATGTTGCTCAATGCGAGCTGAAATTTCCCCGCTGACCTGACTGGCTAAGTCGTTCACCGCTCGCTGGCCATTACGCAGTGAAAAATACCCTGTCAGGCCGACGGCCATAAAAATTTGGAAAAGAAAGGGAACAACCAAGATCGTCTGTAGCGGTGCTTTGCCAGGGAACCTAGCAAGTCTAGATTTAAGCCGTTTAGCGAACATTGCGTCAGGGAGTCGATACGATTGCTCCAATTTTTCCCAGACTAGCGATTAATCGGGAACATGTGGGGAAGACGGGAGGCAGAAGTCAGGAGGCAGAAGTCAGGAGATAGGATACAGAACTCAGGAGACAGAAGTCAGGAGATAGGAGACAGAAGTCAGGAGATAGGAGACAGAAGTCAGTTCTGTCTTCCGTATTCTTACTCTAGGGATCTGCGGTTAAATAACATCATCTACCCATCCACCCATCTACCCATCCACCCATCCAATGCCTTTTTGGGGACATTATTTTGACGCAGTTCCCCTACTTGACGCAGTTCCCCTACTGGATTCTCCCGCTTTAAGTTGTATCCCAAAATTACTTACTGAGTCGACGGCAATTGCTCAGGCCTGACTGCTAAGGAGACGGTTCGGCTACTGCGATCGCACTCTAGCTGAAGATTGCCGCCCACCCCGGCGGCCTCCACCAACCGTTGCACTTGATCCGCCTCGGTCACTAACTCACCGTTGATCCGCTGCACCACATCGCCTGGTCTGAGTCCAGCCTTGGCGGCGGGGGATCGGGGAGCGACCCCAATCACCAAAATGCCGCTATCGGCGCTCACCTGCAGCCGACCGCCAGTAAATCGATTGGCTTGTTGTCTAATTTCAGGGGTTAAGGCGACCATTTGCACGCCAATATAAGGATGTTCCATCCTGCCCGTTGCAATCAATTGCTGGGCCACATACTGGGCGGTGTTGATGGGAATGGCGAAGCCAAGTCCCTGGGCTCCGCCAATGATGGCGGTATTCACCCCAATCACATCGCCTTTAGCATTGAGCAGCGGTCCCCCTGAGTTGCCAGGGTTAATGGCGGCGTCGGTTTGTAGAAAGCCGACCCGTTTGTCCGGAATTCCAATCGCTGCGCTGGAGCGTTCTGTCCCGCTAATCACTCCGACGGTGACGGTTTCTTGTAACCCCAAAGGATTGCCAATTGCGATCGCCCACTGCCCCCGCTTGACTTGATCGGAATTGCCCAAGGCGACAGTCGGGAGGTTTCTTGCTTTGACCTGGACCACGGCGATGTCGGTCACCGGGTCAGCGCCTAACACATTCCCCTCTAGCACCCGGCCATCTTGGAAAGAAACGGTGACCACATCCGCGTTGTCCACCACATGGGCGTTGGTTAGGATTTGTCCCGATTTGTCGATCACAAAGCCGGAGCCCAACCCGCGCACCACCCGTTCGGTGGGGGCCATCAGTGAAAACGGGTCATAGGCGTATCCGATGGTCCGCGATACGTTGATTTGCACCACGGCTGGCTCGGCTTTGTCCACAACTTCTGTCACAAAGTTGGATGCCCCATCCATTTGCGAGGGTGCGATCGCTTGGACTGATTCAGCTCCGCAGAACAGGCTGACGCCAATTAGCAGCATTACCCCTAAGCTGCAAAGAATCAGGCGGTTTCCAGCACGCTGACCCATACCTATCAATCCAGCGAGGTAGGCAGGCAGGCTACGGCTTTCTTCTGGTATCACTCTTCTTAACTCTCCATGAGCCCTTCTATAGACAGCGTAACTCTCTCATCGAATCTTCTTATTTCGCTTATTTCGCTTATTTCGGCGTGCGATTTGAGCCGGGACAGTCCAGCAGAAAAGGAATCCAGAAGTCAGAGGTCTGTCAGGAACTGGATTATGTCTCCTGGTTTCTGCCCCAAGGAAAATTTCCCGCTTTAAGTTGATAGCCCTAATTTCCAAAGTAGAGACGTCGCAGGAGCTGTCTTCTTACAATTCAATCATCCAGTTGATAGCCGAACGGTCTTGGGAGGTTACATAAGATTGCAATGAGTGTAAGAGCCATACTGTAGTTAGAGGCTGTTTGTAAAACCCAGTATAAATCTAAGGGCTTTTTCAACCACCTTTCCAAGCATTCCACTCAGCCTGAGAGGTGACTGATATGGGTACGCTAATAACGCCAAATTTGGGGATCAAGCAAGTGGGGCAAGTCATCGCGACTATTCATGTCACTAATCGAATTGATCAGGTCCTAGCCCAGCGAGGCTTTATTTCTGCTGAGGAGGTTCGCTCCTGCGCCTTAGATGATGTTTTAGTCGATACAGGCGCAACGATGCTCTGTTTGCCAGCAGCCATCATCAGTCAGTTGGGTTTGGTTCAAGGGGGTGAGGCTAACGTTGAGACAACGGCAGGTGTTCAGCCAGGTCGAATTTTTCGAGATGTTAGCTTGCGCATTGGAGAGCGCCAAGGCACTTTTGACTGTTTGGAACTAACTGAGGTGAAGTATGCCCTATTGGGGGTAACGCCTATGGAAATTCTCGGCCTAGAACCCGATTTGCAAAATCGCAAACTGCGAATGTTGCCGATGAATTCAGAGCAAACCTACCTGAGTATTTTGTAGCCGCCGCTGACGAATGATTGCGTCAACCCTACTGGCAAGTGCGATCGCACCTCCTTCAATATCCAAGCATTGAAATATTTATATGAAAGATATTGATATAATTAGATGTGGCGTCCAATACTTCTTTACGTAAAGAAACATTGAGAGGGTTGGTGGAGTCCCTTAGCTAAGGGTGAGGCGGATGTATAGAAATTTCTACTTCATCAAGAAGTAAGCAAGGATGGACTTATCTTGCACTTGATTGCGGTCATTTGCGATTGATGACTCTCTTCAATAGCCGATAGCGCATTTGCAGTATTAGGTGGATAGATATGCTAATCAGCTTATTCGAGCTGCTTATTTGGGATTTATACATCACTTAATGGCGAACAAGTGGAAAAAGAGGCGCTAACGGTTTGGGATCATCCCATATCAAAGGTTGTTAATTGCTGACTTAATGAGTATTCAGTTAAATTTTGACTCCCTTGAGTCGACGGCAAGTGTATCCCGGCTAGTGGGGGCTCAAGGGGAACTCGGATGACTCAAAAAAAAGCATTTCTTAATTTCTGCCAACTCTGGAATATGAGCGTTGGCTTCTTCGGCATCCAATTTGGCTGGGGGCTACAGATGGCCAATACCAGCGCTATTTTTGAATATTTAGGCGCTGACGCTCACCAATTGCCCCTGCTCTGGTTGGCGGCTCCCATGACCGGGCTGATTGTGCAGCCCATTATCGGTCATCTTAGCGATCACACCTGGAGCCCATTAGGACGTCGGCGTCCCTATTTTTTGGCGGGGGCCATTTGTAGCTCAATTGCCCTTGTGCTTATGCCCAATGCGCCCAACCTCTGGATGGCGGCTGGTTTGCTTTGGATTCTGGATACTTCCGCTAATGTCAGCATGACTCCATTTCGCTCCTTCGTGGGGGATTTGCTGCCCGAAGAACAGCACACTCAAGGGTTCGCCATGCAAAGTTTATTCCATGGCTTGGGGGCGGTGATTGCGTCTGCTTTGCCTTGGCTGCTAGCCCATGGTTTGGGGATGGTCTCCTCCGATTCAACCCAGACTATTCCCATCGCCGTCCAATTCTCCTTTTATATTGGCGCTGCGGTTTTCTTGGGGGCTGTCTTGTGGACAGTGGCGACGACTGAGGAATTGCCGCCGCCAGATATGGACGCTTTCAAACGTCAGCAGCAAGCTCAGTCGGGATGGTCGAGCGCCGCCCAAGAAATTTTCACGGCCCTGCGGGAGATGCCGCCCACCATGCGGCAGTTGGCTTGGGTCCAAGGTTTTAGTTGGTTGGGCATGTACTGCGTATTTTTGTACTTTCCCCCCGCGATCGCCCACAACATTTTTGGAGCCGTTGACGAAAGTTCTGTGCTCTATACGGAAGGGATTGAATTCGCGGGTTTGTGTATGGCGGCCTACAATCTGGTCTGTTGCGTCATTGCCTTCTTCTTGCCTAAATTGGCGCAATGGCTGGGTTGTAAGATGACGCACACTTTCTGTCTATTGTGCGGCGGCGTGGGATTAATTGCCCTCTTGTTCATCCACCAGCCTTGGCTTGTGCTCTTATCGATGGGAGGATTGGGAGTGGCCTGGGCTAGCATCCTCTCCATTCCCTATGCTCTGTTGATGAGTGCTTTGCCGCCGAAGCAAAACGGCATGTATATGGGAATTTTCAATCTGTTTATTGTTTTACCCGAGATCCTCGCTTCGTTAGGGCTGGGTTGGATCATGGTTCATCTGTTGCACGAGAATCACTTGATTGCAGTGGTGATCGGCGGCGCCTGCATGTTTCTGGCTGCTTGGGCGACTCAGCGGGTGACCGAAGGAGAGCGGTATGTTCCTGAAATAGAGGAATCTCCGGTCGAGTCTTCTCGGGAATTGGTTGAAGCTGAGGGGATTGTGGCTTAATTACGCCCCGAAACAGGGACCGAGTTTCTTACATAAACCTTCAAGGTGGCCGATTAATCATGTAAGAAACCCGGTCCCTAGGTTCCGGTTATGACTTCAAAATCATTCGCCGACCTCAGGCGCTATTTCATCAGCTTCTTCCAAAGACATTGATGATTCCGATGATTCCACCTCATCAGGAGCCGCAAATGATTCTGATGCGTCATCTTCACTTTCTGCACTTTCTGCCGAAAATAGGTCGGCGGACTCCTCAGTTTCTAAGGTTTCTGGAGTTTGAGAGGGAATTAAATCCTCTACATTTGGCAGGCTATCTCGCAGTTGCTGCGCACGTGTCTTGACTTGCTGAGTGCTCGTTTGAAAGAGCGTCTGGGCTCGGTTGAAGAAATTATCCAGAGTTGCCTTGATGTCTCCAAGCGGCTGACTTGTTCCCTTTACTTCAGGGGTAGGGGGCGATACGTCTGGATTGGCGTCCGCAGCGACACCCCCAACTTCGACCTCAGTCACTGAGGGCTCCAGCTGGCTTTCTACCGCTTCTTCCGATTCGGCGGCAGAGGGAGCTTCGTCCAAAGGTGGTAACTCCGCTTCACTGTCCAGTTCCCGATCTGAAGGTTCTGTTTGAAGTGTATATCCTGCTTCCGTTTCCGCGGGTTCAAGCTCTAATTCTAAAGGCGTCTGAACATCGGGGGCAGATTCCTCAGTCAGGTCAGTCTCGATCAGGGTTTCAGGCTCTGGAACGGTCTCAGGCTCTAGAACAGGTTCCGGCTCTGAAACAGGTTCAACTTCCAGCTCGGATTCAATCAGTTCCGGTTCCAATCCCTGCTCCGGTTCTGCCACCTCTGGTTCGATAACTTTCGGTTCGATGACTTTCGGTTCGATGACTTCTGGTTCGATGACTTCTGGCTCGCCTTCAAGGGTTAACTCAGATTCCGTTTCAGATGAGGGCGCTGGCTGAGGCTTCTCTGCTTCAGGTTCGGGAGCTGGGGTCGGCTCTGGCTCTTGAACCGGAATCGGGATCAGGTCTTCGGGCGATGTTGCGGGTTCTAGTTCGATGGGTTCAGGTTCAACGGGTTCGGGCTCGGGTTGGGGCGGTTCATAATTGGGATCGACAATGCCTAAAATATCGGCGATCGCCACTTCATCCCGAATGATCTGCGAAAGGACGTCTGTTCCATTGGGCTCATACTCGATTAAGCGAACCGTATCGTTGAATACATTGGGAATCAGATTTCCCCGTTCATCAATCAGCTCTAGCTGAATCCAGTTTGTCCCGGGTTTAAATCCTTCTAAATAGATCGGCTGCCACTGATCAAAAACAAACTGCTCCCCATTGATGGTGCAGCGAATTCGCCAATCAAGCGTCTCATCTTCAGTGTCCGCTTGGGCGATCATGTGGAGGGGAGCATTGCTGAGGTAAAAATCTAGCAGAATGGGCTCTGCGCCGTAGGTTGCTTGGGGGCCGCCATAGGTCAGAAGCGGTTGGTCCGCCGCCGGATTATTCTTAGCCGTTTGCGTCAGGATATGAAAGGTGGTTTGAGCGTACGCTCCCGCATTCTTGAAACTTTCATCCCAGGGGCGAGCGGCGAATACTCGAATCGTGTGGCTACCCGGAGCAAGGCCCGAAAAGATCAGTGGTTGATTAACGTCATAGACCCTTTGGAAAGGGTGATCGTCTAAAAAAACATTTAGATGCGGCCCCAGGCCCCACTCAGGATTTTGGAAAATGGGCAGATCCCGCACTTGCAAGCGCACTGTGACGGATTCATTCCGGAAAACCTGATTTGTCCGGGGGCTCAGGATTTGAACCTGAGGTTGAAAGGGGTCAAACTCTTGCCGTAAGGCTTGAACTGTTTTTGGAGGCGCTACCTCGGCTAATCGACTAGCCAGACGGTTCGGCTTGGCGCTTTCAGGACTGAGAAGCGGTTGAGGCTTATTGAGATTGCCGCAACTCATCAACCCCAAACCTATCCATACGCTTAGCAGGGCGACTAGAACTCTCTGGCCTAAGATTCGCCACCCATTCATACCACTCATGTCAGCCCCATTAATTGTTGCAGCAAAACGATAACCATACGGACTATAGCGGATTTGGCGTCTGTTCAATGGAGGGTGCTGTCAAACCTTAACGAGATGTTTGATCCAACCCTTTAGCCCACTCATTGAATCAGAATGCAACTAGTTGAGGAGACCGAGTTATATGCTCTGGAGAAGGCTTCCGGAGGCAATCCTTAGTAAAAATTCATAAAGAGAAAATTATTAAACGTTATCTAAAGATTGGAATTCATTTAGTTCAAATTCCTGTGCATGCATTCTTTTGAATGTCAATGCTCATGGACAGTTTGAGGGTGATTGATAAACCTTGATGAAGCGCTTACTCGTGATCTGAAACGGTTCAATGGGTTATCACAGGGTGGATTTCAAGGTTAATGCTCCGAGAGGGGGGAGCGATTCAAAGAAATAGAGTCAGGTTAAGTCTTCAAGTTAACCTTATTGAGTTTTGTTAATGCCAATGATATTTAGCCTCAATTTATTTCTTGGGGGCCCCCCTTAAGCTAGACAAAATAAGGATTTACGTAGCTTGAACTATTGTTAAACCGCGTAAAAATGAGTTCACAAGCAAGACTATAATGCTCAAGAGCACTCCCGGGCCCAGCCTGTGCTGTTACTAGCTAATGTTGCCGTTGGAGACTTTATATGAGTCTCTGCATGCAACTGCTGGGGGGAGGGAATGCTCGTTCCTTGTCTAGAGAGAGGAGAGCCTCAATGACAACTACCCGGCCAAAGCCGGCGGCAGGGGCGGATGTTGATAGAGATCCAGTGGCTACTTCCTTTGAGAAGTGGGCGAAACCTGGTCACTTTCAAAAGTCTTTAGCCCGAGGGCCTAAATCCACCACTTGGATTTGGAACCTCCATGCCGACGCTCACGACTTTGACAGTCACACAAGTGACTTACAAGACATATCTCGCAAGGTCTTTAGCGCTCACTTTGGCCATCTGGCCATCGTGTTCATTTGGCTGAGCGGCATGTACTTCCATGGCGCTCGCTTTTCTAACTATGAAGCTTGGGTGGCGGATCCCACCGGGATTAAGCCAAGCGCTCAAGTTGTTTGGCCGATCTTTGGCCAAGAAATCTTAAATGCAGATGTAGGTGGCGGTTTCCACGGGATTCAGATCACCACCGGACTCTTCCAACTTTGGCGGGGTTGCGGCATTACACACTCATTTGAGCTATACGCTACCGCTATTGGCGGTCTGGTTATGGCTGGCCTGATGATGTTTGCAGGTTGGTTCCATTACCATAAGGCGGCGCCCAAACTGGCCTGGTTCCAGAATGTGGAATCAATGATGAATCATCACCTGGCTGTTTTGCTGGGCTGTGGTTCATTAGGCTGGACTGGCCATCTGATCCACGTGTCTATGCCGATCAACGACCTGTTGGATGCTGGTGTTGCGCCTGGTGATATCCCCTTGCCGAAGGACTTTCTCTTCGATAAGGCGTTTATGGCTGAGCTTTATCCTAGTTTTGCGCAAGGGATAACCCCCTTCTTTACCTTAAATTGGGGAGCTTACGCTGATTTTCTCACCTTTAAGGGCGGTCTAAATCCCGTCACAGGCGGTCTGTGGATGTCAGATATCGCCCACCACCATTTGGCGATCGCGGTCCTCTTCATCGTTGCAGGTCACATGTACCGTACTAACTACGGTATTGGCCACAGCATGAAGGAGATCCTCGAAGGCCATAAAGGGGATCCCGTTTTCCTCGCAGGTAAGGGCCATGATGGCTTGTACGAGATCTTGACCACTTCTTGGCATGCGCAGTTGGCTGTCAACTTGGCCATGTTGGGATCTCTCACCATCATCGTGGCGCATCATATGTATGCGATGCCGCCATATCCCTATTTGGCTACGGATTATCCCGCCATGCTTTCCCTATTCACTCACCATATGTGGATTGGGGCCTTTATGATTGTGGGCGCTGGCGCACACGCAGCTATTTATATGGTGCGTGACTACGATCCAGCCCTGAATCAAGACAACGCCTTAGATCGGTTGCTCCGTCACCGGGACGCCGTGATTTCCCATCTGAATTGGGTTTGTATTTTCCTTGGCTTCCATAGCTTTGGACTGTACATCCACAATGACACGATGCGAGCTTTAGGTCGTACTCAGGACATGTTCTCTGATACGGCGATCACGCTTCAACCCATTTTTGCCCAATGGATACAAGGTATCCAGGCGAATGTTGCTGGAACCTTCCAAGCTCCCTTTGCGGGCGCTGCAACCAGCGTTACATGGGGCGGCGATGCGGTCGCGGTAGGCGGCAAAGTTGCGATGATGGCGATTCCTTTGGGTACAGCGGACTTTATGGTCCACCATATCCACGCCTTCACGATCCACGTAACTGTATTGATTCTACTCAAGGGCGTTCTGTTCGCCCGCAGCTCTCGTCTGATTCCTGATAAGGGAGAATTGGGTTTCCGCTTCCCCTGTGATGGACCCGGTCGAGGCGGCACCTGCCAGGTGTCTGGTTGGGACCATGTTTTCCTTGGTTTATTCTGGATGTACAACTCCATCTCCATTGTGATTTTCCACTTTAGTTGGAAGATGCAGTCGGATGTATGGGGCACAGTCGCGCCAGACGGTTCAATTTCTCACATTGCTGGAGGAAACTTTGCTCAAAGCGCCATCACCATCAATGGTTGGCTGCGTGACTTCCTCTGGACACAGGCCTCTCAGGTGATTGGTTCCTACGGTTCGGCGTTGTCGGCTTATGGATTAATCTTCCTGGCTGCTCACTTTGTCTGGGCCTTTAGTCTCATGTTTCTGTTCAGCGGTCGCGGCTACTGGCAAGAATTGATTGAGTCTATCGTCTGGGCTCATAATAAACTCAAACTGGCTCCGGCAATTCAGCCACGAGCGCTGAGCATTACTCAGGGTCGGGCTGTTGGGGTAGCTCACTACCTCCTAGGGGGAATCGTCACTACCTGGGCGTTCTTCCTGGCTCGAACAATTTCAGTAGGCTAAGAGCGCGGAGGATTTGATAAAACTTATGGCAACTAAATTCCCCTCATTTAGCCAGGACCTGGCTCAGGATCCGACTACACGTCGTATCTGGTATGGGGTTGCCACCGCCCATGATTTTGAGACCCATGATGGGATGACGGAGGAAAGTCTTTATCAAAAGATTTTTGCTTCTCACTTTGGCCATCTGGCGATCATCTTCTTGTGGACATCCGGCAGCCTATTTCATGTCGCCTGGCAAGGAAATTTTGAACAATGGATCCAAGATCCGCTGACTGTTAAGCCCATCGCTCATGCGATTTGGGATCCGCACTTTGGTCAACCGGCGATAGACGCCTTCACTCAGGGCGGCGCATCTGGCCCCGTGAATATTGCCTATTCTGGCGTATATCACTGGTGGTACACCATCGGCATGAAAACCAATATGGAACTCTACAGCGGCGCAGTATTTCTGATGATACTGGCTTCTGTGATGCTCTTTGCGGGTTGGTTACACCTGCAGCCCAAGTTCCGTCCCAGTTTATCTTGGTTCAAAAATGCTGAGTCTCGGCTTAACCACCACCTGTCTGCTCTCATTGGCTTTAGCTCCATCGCTTGGGCGGGTCACCTGATTCACGTTGCGATTCCCGAGTCTCGAGGACAACATGTGGGCTGGGATAACTTCCTCACTGTTACACCCCACCCTGCTGGTTTGACGCCTTTCTTTACCGGCAACTGGGCTGTTTACGCACAGAATCCTGATACGTCCGGTCATGTGTTTGGGACTGCTCAAGGCGCTGGAACAGCCATTTTGACCTTCTTAGGCGGCTTTCATCCTCAAACCGAGTCTCTGTGGCTAACCGATATTGCCCACCACCATTTGGCTTGGGGTTGCTTGCTGGTCATTGCTGGCCACATGTACAAGACCAACTTTGGTATTGGCCACAGCATGAAGGAGATTTTGGATACGCATGCGCCGACTCCAGGAACTCCCTTCGCAGGCAAGATGGGTCGGGGACATGAAGGCTTGTTTGACACCATTAACAATTCCCTTCACTTCCAGTTGGGCCTCGCTCTAGCTAGCTTGGGCGTAGTGACCTCTCTGGTGGCCCAGCATATGTACTCGCTGCCGTCCTATGTCTTTATCTCTAAGGACTTTACGACTTCGGCGGCGTTGTATACCCACCACCAATATATTGCTGGTTTCTTGATGGTTGGGGCGTTTGCCCACGGCGCTATCTTCTTCGTTCGGGATTACGATCACGAAGCGAATAAAGATAACGTGTTGGGTCGCGTTCTAGAGCATAAAGAGGCGATTATCTCTCACCTGAGTTGGGTCTCTTTATTCTTGGGCTTCCATACCCTTGGCTTGTACTGTCACAACGACGTGATGAACGCCTTTGCGACCCCTGAGAAGCAAATCCTAATTGAGCCAGTGTTTGCTCAGTGGATTCAAGCTGCTCACGGTAAGATGCTTTATGGTTTTGACGCCTTTTTGTCTAACCCTAACAGTCTTGCTGCTTCGGGCGGTGCTAGCATTTGGGCTCCTGGCTGGTTGGAGGCCATCAACAGTGGAACCAATTCCCTCTTCTTGACCGTTGGACCTGGCGACTTCCTGGTTCATCATGCGATTGCCTTGGGTCTGCACACCACCACCCTGATCTTGGTCAAGGGCGCTCTGGATGCTCGCGGTTCCAAGCTTATGCCGGACAAGAAAGACTTCGGCTACGCCTTCCCTTGTGATGGCCCTGGCCGTGGCGGCACCTGCGATATCTCCGCGTGGGATTCCTTCTACTTGGCTATGTTCTGGATGTTGAACACCCTAGGGTGGACAACCTTCTATTGGCACTGGAAGCATTTGACCATTTGGCAAGGAAATGTCGCTCAGTTCAATGAGTCTTCTACCTACCTGATGGGTTGGTTTAGAGATTATCTCTGGCAGAACTCTGCTCAGCTGATCAACGGCTACAATGCCTACGGCATGAACAACATCGCAGTTTGGGCCTGGATGTTCCTCTTTGGACACCTGGTTTGGGCGACTGGTTTCATGTTCTTGATCTCCTGGAGAGGTTACTGGCAAGAACTGATTGAAACTCTAGTTTGGGCGCATGAGCGGACTCCGCTGGCGAACCTGATTCGCTGGAAGGACAAGCCCGTTGCTCTATCCATCGTTCAAGCTCGCTTGGTAGGTCTGGTTCACTTCTCAGTTGGTTACGTCTTAACCTACGCTGCCTTTGTAATCGCTTCAACGGCGAGCGCCTTTGGTTAGTGCTTAGGTTGAAGATATTAGCTTAAAAGCCTGATTGTATCCCCTGAACATTTGTTCAGGGGATTTTTAGTTCTTTTTGATTTGAAAGATTAGGCTATTAAATTTCCCAGCTGTAAAATCAATTACTGGAAGGCTAAAAGGTCAAGAATTTTCGAAACTCTGAAAATGAGCGGATCGTTAATCTAACCTATAAACTCAAATTTTTGGCATCTCACTTAACGCCCTAGACTCCATCCAGTCAATATGGTTTCAGACCTAATAGATTGCGCCAATGGCTAACCCACAGAAGTTGATTTTGTTCATTAAGGTTAGTTTATAACAGAAGACATCCTGATTCTGATGCAGCAATCATTCCTCCAATTACCCCCAGAACTCCTCCCAAAAATAATAAATTGCGAGACTCGAATAACCAGACTTCTAACAATGTTGGCGCTACATATTCCGAAGTGATGATAAAGGTGTAGTGAACTCTAAAAAACGCCACACTGAAAATCCCTAATGTTGTTCCCACTGAAGTATCAAGCAAAATCCTGAACCAAAGCTGTCCCAGCAGTACTTTTAATACTTCAGGGGCAATGATGAGAGCTAAAAGACTTCCAGCTATTCCACCTACTAGAAAACCAAAAATTAGTGCAGTCGGTGAGTGGTAATGAAGCCTTGAGGCGAGACTTAGTTTTTTCTTAGTTGAATATTTCCATGAGCATAGCAGCGTAAGAAAAGCTAATGTTCCAAATGATGCTCCACTCATTGCGCCGCTAGCCAATGTAATCCACATGCTTGCACCATTGGTAATGTTCTGAAAGTACACACACCAGGTAAGCTGCTATTCAGCAATCACTCCGATCCTGCTAGGATTAAATTTTATACGTCCTTACCCAGCTGCTAACTCCGCTGAATAGACTTAAGAAAAAGACTTCGGTCAGCGCTGTTAACAGTGCTTCTTTGTCAATGGCTCTACGGATTGCTTACTCTGCTATTACTCCATTATCTGTCCGAATGCAATTATTTATCCGTGTACAAATGCTACAATCTTTCTGACGCATTGAAAAAACACAAGCTATAGTCCCCAGTTATCGGTTCTTGCCGAATCTGGGGGGTTCTTGTTTTCGTAAGTAGAGTTTTCTAGCCCCTTTTTTGAGGGAAACTAATCATACTTGGGTCGTTCAGTTTTCTCTGCCTACAACTTCTCTAACGCGATAAATTGGGCGTCGTTGCGATTCATGGTAAGTCCGCATTAGAAGTTCAGCTAATAAGCCAAAACTGAACAGTTGAATGCCAGTTAGAAAGAGAACAATAGCCAGAAATAGGAGCGGGCGGTTTCCGATTTCTTCGCCTAAGGCGAACTTAATGAGGGTTAAATAGACGCTGAGAATAATACCGGAGACTGCTGAGACCATCCCGAAGGAACCAAACACATGCATCGGGCGAGTTAAAAATTTCTTCATGAAGAAGATGGTAAATAAGTCCATCATTACCCGAAGGGTTCTGCCAAGCCCGTATTTGCTTACGCCATAACGTCGGGCATGGTGCTTAACCGGCATCTCAGTAATTCTAGCCCCTTCAATAAACGCTAAGGCTGGCAGAAATCGGTGTAGCTCTCCATAGAGGTTCATGTCTCTTACGAGTTCTGCTCGATAGGCTTTGAGGGAGCAACCGTAATCATGGATTTTAACCCCTGTGACACGGCCAATCAGCCAGTTGGCGATTTTAGACGGTAGCAATCGGGTAATGGCGTCGTCCTTTCTATGTTGGCGCCATCCACTGACCAGGTCGTACCCTTCATTGAGCTTCGCGATGAGTCTGGGAATATCGGCTGGGTCGTTTTGTAAGTCGCCGTCTAATGTGACGATGGTCCGGCCTCTAGCATAATTGAAGCCAGCGGCCATTGCAGGGGTTTGACCATAGTTGCGCCGCAGTAGGACCACGATTAGATTTTTCCTGGTGCGAGCCTGCTGTTTGAGGAGTTCTCTGGATCCATCACTAGACCCGTCATCGACGCAGATGAGTTCGTAACTAATCGGTAGGTTTTCCAGAACATTGAAGATCGTTTCAAGCAGAGAAGGAATACTCTCAGACTCGTTGTAAATAGGCGCTACCACCGAAAGATCCAGAAGAGCGTCGAGGGAAGAGGAAAGGGTTCTGGCTTCCTGGGTAAGATGATAAGGATTCATAGGCTAGCAACGCGATATCAGGCTAGATGCGGGCAACTGATGCAAAATACAACTGCTCTTCAGCTTACCAACCTTTGGCTCCAACGCTCATCTAGCCAGACTAATCCGGCTCCGCCTGCTTCGGCTAGGGTGCTGATCAGGCGGTAAAAGGCCACGCTGCCCAGAATAACGCCAGTGGAAAGCTGGTTATTCAGCAGCGCGATCGCAGTCGCCTCAAATACCCCAACTCCCCCCGGCGCTCCGGGAACGACAAGACCGAACACCCAGGCCAGACTGAACGCACTAATGAGCGGTAAGATTTGCAGCGGGGAAATTGTTTTGAGGGCCAGTACAGCGAGGACAAACCCTAGACCCCTCAGGAAGACAAAGCCAATTTCTCCCAGTAGGGGACGGAGAGGATACCGTTTGACTTTGGGCGAGGTGTCAGGCTCGCCTAGCCCTTGCATTTTAGCTTTTGTCTGACTAATCCGAAGCAGGACGGGATTCAGAATGCGGGGGTGTATGCAGATCAAAACAGCCGCCAGAGGGATCACCTGAACGCCCCATCTTTGTTGACTACTGAGGAGTGCTATCAGGATTGCCGCCGCCGCCATCAGCATAGGTTCCATCAGGACGCTGAGGATAGCGTTTCCGGAAGAGACTCCCAGTTCTTGCACCGCCCTCACTCGACCGTAAAAATGCCATACATTGCCAGGTAGATACTTAGCGATATTCGTTTTAAGGTAAACCTGCACCCCCCATACGCCATCTGACGATTGGTTGAATTCTTCAACGATCCAACTCCAGACCCAACCAGACCAGATATGAGCCAGTAAGGTGACCCCGAGGGAAATCATCAAACACGCGAAACCGGCTCGGTTGACATGGATGGCCATCACTTCGCACCAGTTGTCCTTGAGCGCCTGAGCCAAAAAAAATAGGACGCCCCCCAGAATCACCCAACGCACGTAAGGTTTGAAAGGCTTTAGGCCGGTGATAACTCGCTGCAAAGCGGCCGCGCATTTTCCAGCTATCCGTTTAGGAATAACGGTTTTCATCATGTATGGCTTACCCTCTTGACCTGATCCTTGGAATCAGCTTTGCCTAAGATGGATTCCATCGCAGCAAGAATTCGACTTCTCAAAACTAATGTGTTCGATTGACTTAGCTGGGAAGTCTCGGCATGTTTATTCCTGAGATTCCTGGGATTCTTGGGGTGCGATATTATCCGCTTGCTGTTGTCGATTAAATGAGGCGTTGATACGATCAATCACTACTTCAGCGTCTGGATTACTGGCTGTGTAAGAGCTAAAAATAACAGCCGTTTCCTGATTCCCATAGCCTACATATGTATGGATGGCGTTGGGAAACTCTAAAGGCTCTCCCGTCAGCCAAAGCATGAGAGCCGGTTGGCCATCAACTGTGGCGGCGGTGTAGTTTCGTAGCGTTGGGCCGCCCTGGGAGATATCGCTGAGGGCGCTGTCGACGATCGCGGCAGGGTCTTCTGGAATCAGCCAGATTTGGATTTTAATATCTTCAGTCTGAGTGAGTGTTTTATCACTTGAAGGACTATAGCTTGTAATTTGCACAGATTGGTTGTCAGTACGGTCAACCTGCCAGCCCGCTGGATATTCAACCGAAAATTGTCCAGGTTCTACATAGGTTTCATAGTCAGTGGCGGCTGGATTTTCGGATGGAAGAGATTGGGCGATCTGAGCGGTTAATCCACCTGCAAGCTCAATTTCGTTATTGTTTAGCCAGGGGTGAGGTGACGCCTGCGCATTTATGTTCGCCCCCATCACCGCCCCGATTTGCAAAACACTCAAGCCGAGTATGCAACCAAGTAAACGTTGATTATGCATGATCACTTTCCAAGTTACTAAGCTGAACCAATTTCATGGATCCTAACGCTTTGCCGTCGCAATCTTTGCTCGATATTAGCCATATGAAAGTCTCTATGACAACTTTTGGACCTGTGATCTAAGACAGAGCTCCAATTTAAAGCGGGACAATTCAGTAAAGAAGGAATACAGAAGTCAGAAGTCAGTCAAGAACTGGATTCTGCCTCCTGTCTCCTGTATTCTTGTCCCGTTAGAATATCCTGACTTAAGTTGATATCGCTAAGACAGGACCATGCATTGAGGCAAGGTACACGCAAATTCCTTAATTCCGCCCAGTTGTGTTAATCGATTTTAGTCTGGCCAAAGGATAGAAGACACTTTATAGCTGAGGCAGACAGTGGGACACTATAAGGAGGGAAAAAGCCCCTCTGCAGATTAAAGCAGGGCCACGTAATGTTTCAAGATGTATGGTTGCGGTTAATCCATTTTCTTCGGGTGCATTGCCTACCGTTGTTGAAGGTTTGCCAAATATCTGTGGGTGGGATTCAGAAATTGATGCGGTAATCCAGACAGATAACCCGGTGTTTTTACCTCGCACCAACCTCAGATTAAAGGATATATCGGCTGGATTCGCGATCGCCCTTCACATGCATCAGCCCATTATCCCGGCCGGATCGCAAGGCGAGTTGATCAGTAACCTCCAATACATGTTTGAGCATCCCTATGAGGGAGATAATTACAATGCCGCTCCCTTTGCCTACTGCTATGCTCGCTTGGGGGATTTTATTCCGGAGTTAGTCGACCAAGGATGCAATCCTCGCATCATGTTGGATTATTCTGGCGTCTTGCTATGGGGATTGCAGCGGTTAGGTCGGCAGGACATTCTAGACAAACTGAGTCTTCTCGCGTGCGACGACCACTACCAGCCCCATGTGGAATGGTTAGGCACCCTGTGGGGCCATGCGGTGGCGCCGTCAACGCCGATTCCAGATATTAAGTTGCATATTCGAGCATGGCGGCATCATTTTGCCGCCTTGTTCGGCGTTAAAGCGTTGGCTCGGGTAAAAGGCTTCTCCCCGCCAGAGATGCATTTGCCGAATCATCCGGATACCCTCTATGAATTGGTTAAATCCCTGAAGGAAAATGGGTACCGCTGGCTGATAGCGCAGGAGCATACCGTCGAGACCTTAGCGGGCGAACCGCTAGCTAACCCCCATTTACCCCATCGCTTGGTCGCCCGCAATTCCCAAGGCGAAACCCTGAGCATTACCGTCTTGATTAAGACCCAAGGATCAGACACTAAGCTGGTGGGGCAAATGCAGCCCTATTATGACGCTAAAGCCTTGACCCAGATCCCATTAGGCGTCGTCGCCATTCCGCCTTTGGTGAGTCAAATTGCCGATGGGGAAAATGGCGGAGTCATGATGAATGAATTTCCCAGCGCCTTCAAACGAGCTTGGCATGAAATGCGTCAGCAGGGGGGCGGAAAATTTGGCGCAGTCGGCATGAATGGAACCGAGTATTTGGAGTTGATTGAGGCGGCAGGCTGTAAGCCGGAAGACTATCCCCCCTGTCAGGCGATTGGCCATCATCGGCTCTGGCGGCGGGTTAACCCAGAATCGACTAATTTGGAAGCAGTGGCGGATGCGATTGCCGCCCTCAAACAAGAAGACCCCAATTTTGCCATGGATGGGGCGTCCTGGACGAATGACCGCAGTTGGGTCAAGGGTTATGAGACTGTGTTAGAGCCTATGCATCGCCTGAGCGCCCAATTCCACCAAACCATTGCATCCGTTAAGTCAGCCCCTTCAGAGCCGTTCACCCGCCAGCATCGCTATCGCAACGCTCTACTCCATAACCTACTGCTCCAAACCAGCTGCTTTCGCTATTGGGGGCACGGGATCTGGACCGACTACGCCCGGGAAATCTATCGACGCGGCCAAGCGATTCTCAATGCCGATTTTTAGCAAATTGTCCTGAACAGGGCCTGAACATGACCCAGTCATCAGACAAACAGCGCTTTCGAGACCAGGTGGTGAGTCGCCTAAACACAGTTGCGCCAGTAACGGCGCGGGGCATGTTCGGCGGATACGGTCTGTATCTAGAAGGGGTGATGTTTGCCCTCATCGCATACAAAACACTCTATTTCAAGGTGGATGATGAGAATCGAGCGGATTATCTTGCGGCGGAAACGGGACCGTTTATCTATAACCGCAATGGGAAATTGATCGAGATGTCGTATTACCAACTGCCAGATGCGGTGTTTGAGGATGTGGAGGCGTTAGCAGAGTGGGTGCAAAAGGCCCATGCGGCGGCCCGCCGCTCTAAGCAGAAGAAGAGTAAGCGAAAGAAGCGATTGGCGGACTAAGAACACCGGATTCCATAACTTGGCGTGCAACTTAAGCCGGGACAATTGAGCAGAGCAGGAGTTTATGAGTAAACGGTACCTTTCACTGGCGAATCAGGGAAAAAATGCATGGTGGCGCTATGGCCTTACTATTCTGATCGTTGTAGTTTTTTGGCAGATTATTGGCGTCATTCCATTCGGAATTTTAGTGGCTTTTCTAGATCTTGATGGAGACCCCTCAACGCAATTCAATCCAGAAAAATTTCAATTTGAGGGCGTCTCCCATCTATGGCCATACCTCGCCCTTAATTGTATTTTGATTTCGCTTTTCATCGGTCTATACATTTCACTGCGCCTCCTCCATAAGCGTCCATTGATTTCGCTGATCACCTCAGGTGAGCAGGTGAGATGGAATCGTTTCTTTCAAGGATTTGGCGTTTATTTGCTTCTTTCAGCTACCGCCAGTCTTATTGAGGCTCTATCCTTTCCCGGCAGATATCAATTGGCGCTTAATCTGAGTGAATTTCTAATCTTTCTGCCTATCGCCTTGTTGATTACTCCGATTCAGGCAAGTGCTGAGGAACTATTTTTTCGAGGTTACTTGATGCAAGGAATTGGCCTAAAGATAAGAAACCCCCTAGTTCCTATTCTTGTGTCCTCGATCCTCTTTATGCTGCCTCATTTGATGAATCCAGAGGCGCAGAAAAATATGTTGATATTGGCTTCTTTTTACTTTTTGTTTGGCGTCTTTTTGGCTTTCATAACTGTTAAAGATAATGGATTGGAGTTGGCGATGGGAGCCCATGCCGCTAATAATTTGTTTATTGTATTAATCGCAAATTACTATGATTCTGCCTTGCCCTCCCCCGCCATTTTTATCTCTCATCTTCATCCGGTATTCGCTTTGATGAGTTTTATCGTAATCACTATTGTGTTTTATTGGGTTCTTTTGAAGTCGCGATCGCGCCCATCGATCTGAAATTCTGGATCAGCGGAAGGATTCAGGAACCCTATTACATCTGATTGCTAACTGAAATCGAGGCAGACTGACAAATCTTCCCCGTGTAGGTTGGGTTGAGCGTGTGAAACCCAACGCCCGCATGGGTTTCGCTTCGCTAACCCATCCTACAAATTTTCAGTGGTTTCAGGAGTTCTGTCAGTCAATCAGGGTTAGCTTCATTGTTAGGAGTCGATAGAGCCCTATCTATAGCAATTACAAAAAAGGAAATAGGTGATGAGTCAAACCTTTCGTGTATTTCATCTACGCCTCAAAAGGGAAATCGCTATTTTTGAAAGTGTAAGAAGGTATTTACATCAGTTGTACAGTCACATGTACAACCCAATTCATGCCGAAGCCCGTGTCTACACCTGTCATGAGCTTAAGAATACTACGATTGATAAAATCGTTCCTTACGAACTGCATTGGAACGACGATGACTTATTAGGTGAGCAGTTTCTAGGTGATTTTGGTAGTTGGTTTGTGAATAATGAAATTGTTGACCGAATTGAGGCTGAATTTTCTAAAGGTGAAGCAGTACGCCTATTCATATTTGATTCTGACTCTGATCTACGACGTGAGGAAATTCTGATACCCATTAACGAGGATTAATAACTTATAGTAGACACAATCAAGGAAGATAAAAAACTTATTCTCTGTAATGTTGCCAGCCAAGAAAATGTAAAAAACACTCCTTGAGGTATCCCGTGAAACATACTAAACAGGTCAAGAATTATTCCGAGAGTCACGAGACTTTAGCAGAGAGCATTGGAGACTTGTACTATGACTCACTCGCTGACTTTCTCCGGTTACTTGCTGACAAGATGTACAGAGATGGGGAAGCAGATAAGGGAAGAGGACGTGTCAAGTTGGCTGCGGAACTTTTAGCTTGCGGTCAGACCTTACGTGAAGCTGCAAAGCATATTGATATTGCTTGGAAAATCTGTAAACCCTATATGAGAGAGTAAGTTGTTTTGCTCTTTCCAGGGCGCCGTATTCGGAGTGCGATCGCTGATCTTGTAGGGTGCGCGATCTCGCCCATCGGTCTGAAATTCTGAATCAGTGGAAGGATTTAGGAGTATCAAAAGTGCTAACTATGACGAGACGCCTCTTCTTCAGAATCTTCACGTCTCTCGTCGTTGCTCTCATTATCATCTTCGCAAGCATTGGTTGGCGTATCGTGACATTTGACGCCAGCAACCATGAAGGGACGTTTGACTGCGCAATCATTTTGGGAGCTGCGGTAGACAGTGGGAGTCCTTTGCCCGTTTTCAAGGCAAGGCTCGATCATGGAATAGATCTCTATCGGCAAGGGAGCGTCAAGGCGCTGCTCTTTACGGGAGGAGTCGGCCAAGGTGACTCGACTTCTGAAGGAGACGCCGGAGCAATCTACGCGCAGAAGCACAGTGTTTCCGCCTCCGACCTACTTGTAGAACGGAAATCGAAGACCACTTTGCAGAATTTAGAGGGGGCAAAGATCGTGATGGACGATCATGGTCTGCGGACCGCGCTCATCGTTTCAGATCCACTTCACTTGCGCAGAAGCATTATCATCGCGAAATGGCTTGCTATGGATGTCGCGCCATCAGCCACTCCATATAGCCGATATGAGACTTGGAAGACCAAGCTCCCGTTCCTCCTCAGGGAGATTTACTTCACAATCCATTTTCGCTTGTTTCGTCAGTAACACCGACGAGGTCGCTAACTTACGCTTGCACCCGACCCTCCGACAACCAAAAAACTTTACAATTTTGAAATAATTGGCGCTTACGGGCGGGTGAAGCAATAGCGCAGGTGGGGTGGGCAACACTCCGTACACCAATTATCAACGCCCCATGCCAAAAACAACACTGCCCACCATCAGGCTATATCGCTACATAAATCAATGCTGTAGAGCGATCTCACTCTCTCACCTTGGTGATAGATTATGTCGTGGGCGATACCCGCCCTACCATACTCCATAAACACAGATCACGCCCATCGGTCAGAAATTCCGCTTCAGCAGAAGGATTCAGGACCTCTACTAAATCTGAGTACTAGCTGAAATCGACGCAGTCAGGATGGCTTAAGCAACGCTATGTTAGATGCTGTACAACTAGAAATAAGGATCGAGTCGGTTGCTGCTGGTACTATTTTTCAGTACCATTGTTAGATGAAGCGGAGACACCAGCGAACACTTGATCTGATCTTCTCTCACCCGATAAGCGGGAGCGTTCCATGGCGGGATATCGAAGGACTGTTCCAGGAACTTGGAGGTGAGATCAGCGAGCGGGAAGGAAGCCGCGTTGCGGTCATACTGTTCGGGGAGGTAAGGGTCTTTCATCGGCCTCATCCCTCTCCAAATACTGACAAGGGCGCTGTTGTCTCTATCCGCAAGTGGTTGGAGCAACACGGAGTTGAACCATGAACCTGATGACAGTTGAGGGCTATCACGCACGAATCGAGTACGACGAAGATTTGGATCAGTTCCGCGGTGAGATCCTTGGGCTCAACGGGGGCGCTGACTTCTATGGTTCAAATCCAAAAGAGCTTCGGCTAGAGTTCAAGAAGTCCCTTGATGTCTTCCTTGATGTCTGCAAAGAGAAAGGAATTGAACCTCGGCGGCAGTTCTCTGGAAAATTCAATCTTCGAATCTCTCCCGAGCTGCACGAAAAGCTTGCGATAACGGCCCAGGCTCAAGGAAAAAGTCTCAACAGTCTTGCACAGGATGCGCTTCAGAAAATTGTCTTGGCATGACGGAACATTCAAACTCAGAGAATGGGGTGCTTTTGAAGCAGCGATCGCGCCCATCGGCCTGAAATTCTGAAGCAGAGTCAGACTTCGGTAATCCTCAAGATCTCATTGATCACTTGATCAAGTAGGCACGATTGATTAGTATCTTTCAGTAGATTAATCTTCCCCGTGTAGGTCGGGTCGAGCGTGCGAAACCCAACTGAAATCGAAGCAGTCAGGATGGCTTAAGTACGCTATTTTAGATGCTGTATAACTCCCTGTATCGGTGTGCTTATTATGCAAAAATTATACTGGTGTCGAAATATTGCTTAACATGCTGAAAGCCTTGATATTGCGTTATCAGCCATGAAAGTAACTTGTGGTTTTGTAATGACATCAACGGCGGAATACGTGTTCTAGACGTCAACAAATATTTCGCCACCAGTATCAAAAATGATTGATAAGATCCTTATTTTCTAGATTTAACTATCAAACGTACTGGATAACAGCCTACTTCCCTGGAGTTATACAGCAAAATTTCGATATAAGTGCTATAAATTGGTTTGTTATCATACAAAAGTTCTGAATAAGATTCTGAAATTCGGCTTTTACTTAGCATATCTAACGGTGAATTACAAGTTAGCCTAAATATAATATATGAGCGATGACTGGAATCTTTTTCCATGTTCGATCGGAGAGCATTCGGCATTTATTCTCTTAGACATAGGAGCCTATGAGGTCATCGAACAAGCGCCTTCTTCGCTTGCGAAAATCTGGTTGACTTACAAATCTCCAAGAGAGGATGGATTGCCAACAAATGAGGAATTTGATCAAGTTAAAGAGATAGAAGATCGTATTGATGGATTTTCACAAAGTAATGATGATTGGTATGTTGGGAGAGTTACTGTAGACGGACAGAGAGTTTTTTATGTTTACACCTCAAGAGAAGAATCAGAGTGGAAACATTTTCTTTCAGAGGTTTCTAATGAGACGCATTATGACTTGGATTTAAGTTTTTTAGAAGATCCTTCTCATGAGATATATGAAAAGGAGTTATATCCGAACGAAGATGACTGGCAAGTAATCAAAGATTTACAAGTTATTGATGCGTTGAACAGTTATGGCGATGATGGCTCCGAAGCACGGAAAGTTGATCATTGGGTATATTTTGACGATAAGGTATCTGCTTCTGAGTTTATAAAGTGGGCGGAGTCAGACAGATTTACAGAAGATAGGAGATTCTCCACAAGAACTGAAGATGGAAATATTGTGTTCGCTTATATCATTGTGGATCGGTTTTAATTGACGATATTAGTAGCCATACGATTGCTCTTAGACGCAAAGCTAAGGAATTTGCTGGAGATTATGATGGATGGGAGACATCTGTTGTGAAATCAACGAGCTAAAAAGGCGTTGCACCTACGAAGATCTTGTGGGGTTCCTTCGTTACTCAGTCACCACCACGAGATCTTCGCAAACAAACTTGGACGTTAGTCTTAGTCTTATGAAATGCTTCTTCCCAGCTTTTAGTGGAATGGAAAAATATATCCTCAAAACCTCAACTTTATTTAGAAATAATCTGACTAAAATTCGGGCTTCCAGACCATTTTCTCATCTCCAAAACCGCCAACAGCTTGGAAGATTGCTTCTAAATGAGGATTGGCGCTTCAGACTTTGATTCGGCCGCCAGATTCTTGAGCGCTTCAGACCACCGGACCAGATCTTGTCGTCCTTTTGGTGAGAGGTTGTAATGGCCGGTCTTCACACGCTCAAACCAGCCGTAGTGATTGTCTCGTAAGATTGCACCAGCACGCGGCACACCAGTGCGATCCCTTATCACGCTAACTTTGAGCACGCCTGCCTTGTCGATTTCCCGCGCACACCGAATTGCATCCTGTCGGTAAGCTGTGAGTCGTTGACGGGAAGTAGAGCCCCCGACCTCAGGATCGCCGACGCGTTCTGCAAATTCCTTAAGCAGACGTTCTCGGCGTTGAGCGTTTGACCTAGGGCGATAAGGAGAAGGATCTAAAACAGGCGTGACGTTCCCCTCCGGAGAGACTGTAAGCAGACCCAGGCCAAGTCGACGTAGAAGGCTCATCACCTGCTTCCTTCGCGATCGCCAAGCCGCGCTTTGGCCTTTTCCAATGCGGAAAGCAATATAAACCGCTTGAGAAAGCGTCAGTCGGTCGACTGCTTGAAGAATGAGCGATAGGTTCAGTCGCTCTTTTAACTCCACAACCACTGGATCTTCGTCGCCCCTGACCGCCACAATGTCACATTGCCCAATTTCGCCCTTCACTGAGTAGCCCTGGGCTTCTAGGAAACGCTTAATCGGGCCGTAAAGTTCGACTTCAGCCATTGAAAACTAATACACTTGAACTGCTTTGCATTCTCTTTGTATCAGAGTTCTTACCAGAGGTGCAATAACCTCTGTTAGCGAGTGAAACGCCCTAAAGAGGAAAATCTGATCTCCAAATATGGACAGCTCGTTTGGCTAGCTCGTTTTGTCGTCTAGCCAATGAATTTGGAGTCCATTCTTCAGCCAAAATCTTCTGGGTTAGGGTGTAGACACTCTTTTGATAAGCTATACACTTACTTGGATAAAAATCGTTTCCCACTTGGCGATTTAGATGGGGTTCCAAAGGCGTCAAATTACCGAGGCGATATACCATGTCATCTATTTGGGCGTCAGTAAACTGTTGCCGCCATTCATCGCTGGGTGATTCGGGTAAAATATGCTCAATAGAAAAACTGTCTTCATTGACATCTATCTGGGAGGCGTCAGCCTCAAGTTTGCATAATATGTATCGCGCTAATTTCTTCTTTTGGCCTTTAGTCAAAATTGAAAGCAAGGAAAAATCTTGGGAAAACTTTTCATCTGAAACATAAACTGAACGAAGACGCTCAAACACTTGCTTGGGACTGGTGATTTCGCCCTTAGTGATGGCTATGGCTACTTTATTATAGAGTGTTTCCAATTCATTGGGATTGAGGCTGCTGACAACGGTATAGCGAAAAGAGATGACACCCACAAGTTTTAAGAGGCGCGTAAAATTTTCGGGTGAAAAACTCTTGTATGCGGCAAATAGAGTGGGGTAGGCTTGCTTGACTCTAAATAAGCCAAGTTCGTGAATATATGGCCGATGTTCTGACGTGTCTCGCCAGAAATCGTCATTAGGGTTGCCAAGAGCGACAAATAAACTCCCATAGTTTTCAAGCTGATCCAGTAAGTCAAATGCTTCCTGCGCACTCTTCACGGATTCTCGAACGAGTTTGAATAGCCTTTCGCGTCTTACCCTAGCCTTTGTAAGGCTCAAAAAATAGCGAAGAAATTCGGGAAACTTTTCCATTTGGACTATATTTATAATTCTCCGCCATTGTCTTTGTGCTTCCTGTAAATCGTCCGGACCTTGAAATAGAGAGAATAAGTAATTTTTGAGTAAATCTGTCGAACTCAGTTCAATTCCTCTAGCATTCAACGTTTCGAAGACTGTGTAAGCATTCAACTCATCCTCAACATTGATCTGGATGAAAAGGAGTCTTTGAGCAATGGTGTCTGTCAAAAGTTCAGCTAGTTTCTCCCCGCTTCGAATAATGTCTTCCAGCTCCTCTAGATGATTTGAAAAATACTGAAACGCCTGCCAGAGTATTTGATTGGATTTTGCAAGAGCACGAATATTCAGGGGTTTTCTAAGATTGATTAAATTACTTTGATAAAAGTCGTTGTTATTTTCGTTCAAAAGAAGCTTGCTTGAATATCTGAGAGACCGTGGATCTCGATCACTGAGATAGGTGCGTTTTAGAATTTCTTGCCGTTCTTGATTGGCTTCGGCTTGCTCTCCTTGCCTGACCAAGTTCTGGATTTTTTCAATAACTGCAATGGCGATAATACTGAGGGTTGCTAGCCGTTGCTGTCCGTCGATAATAGTAAATTCCTTGTCCGAACTGTCAGAATTTTGCAGGACAAGGGCTCCCATATAATGACTCGAAAGAGGATGGGTGTGAAGCGCCAGGATGTCTTGCCAAAGATCTTCCCAATTCTCTTCATTCCAAGAGTAGTCACGCTGGAAAGGAGGCACGCGGTAAATCTTACCATTGCCGATCAAGTCGCCAAAACTAGTTGTACGAGTATCCAGTAGATTGATTCGAGCCATGAATCCAGGGGAGTCAACTAATTCCAGTATGCCGGAGGATCAACGCCTGCTTGCTAGAGGGAGGCGCCCCCGAAAGGGGGAAGCTACAGGAAAAGGCAAAAAGCGAAATTCTATGCGGCGGGTTTTAGGTTAGCTTGATTCAAGCCTTTCAGCAAATCCCAGAAGGCAAAAACTGCAGGCGGGTGTAGGGCGTCCGCTAACATCGCTGCTCCAATAACGCGGACTAGCGGAACAGGTAATCGGCCGACTTTAATGCCAGTGAGCAGAGGCTCCACCGCCAAGCGGGGAAGGATAGTCGCTCCAAGTCCTTGCAACGTCATCCCCAGCATGGTGGAGTCTTCTCTGACTTCGTAAGCGATATTGATGGGGACTTCTGCGGGTTTTAGAAAGTTGCGGATTCGGGTGCCGCAGTTACCGCTGGTCGGAATGATTAGCGGATAGGTCGCCAATTGTTTCCAGGTCAGTTGCATTCCCTCCCAGGTAGAATCCGGCGGCATCAGGACTAGGTAGTCGTCTGTCAGGATTTCCAACGTCTCAAATTTTTCCCCAGCGGGCAAGTTGGTGAAGCCAATATCCACCTGGCCGTCCAATAACGATTGCTCGACTAAATCATCTAGCTCGGTGATGGCGACGGTGATGTCAGGAAAACAGCGCCGGAACTCGGCGATCACGGCGGGCAAAATGTGGGTCGCCACACTGCGAAAGGCGGCGATTCTGACTTGCCCCCCCTGTAATCCCCGGGCGGCTTTGGCTCCCTGAACAATGTCTTCCAGTAAGCTGAGAACCTGACGAGCTTGGTCTATAACCTGTTGGCCGACGATGGTGGGTATGGCTCCATGGCGGCCTCGGGCCAGCAGCGGCGCTCCCAGTTCTTCCTCTAGGGTTGCGATCGCATGACTCACCGTTGATTGGGACAACTCTAGCGCCAGCGCCGCCTTACTAAAATTGCCGCAATCAGCCACCGTTACCAGCGCCCGTAGCTGAGAAATTTTCAGATTGTAGGGGTTAGGGTGAATCACTGGAATAGGGTATAAAGGCTCTGCTGCACACTGCGTACTTTCCAGAATATCGCCATCTGTAAGAGATGCAAGCAAAGAGAATCTATCGATTTTGACCCTATCGATTCTCATCGATTCAATCGATAGAAACTATTGATTGAATGCTTTGCTGGATTTTGACGGAACCGATAAAGTCGATTTTTAGCTTCTCTTCTGATTCTGATTGTCGATATTAGCAGCAACTTGTTATGTATCGCCTCTACGACTTCCTTCCCTCCGGCAATGGCTATAAAATCCGCCTCCTGCTGACTCAATTGAAAATTCCTTTCGAGCGAATCGAAATTGACATCCTTCAGCAGGAGAGTCGCACCCCAGAGTTTCTGGCTAAAAATCCCAATGGCCGAGTGCCCGTTCTGGAATTACCCTCTGGCCAGTTTTTAGGAGAGTCCAACGCCATTCTGTTTTATCTCAGCCAAGACTCCCCCTATTTCTCCGAAGATTTCCTAGAAGCTGCTCAGATTATGCAATGGCTGTTTTTCGAGCAGTATAGCCATGAGCCCTACATTGCCACCTCTAGATTTTGGATGTCGTGTTTGGGCAAGCCCGAAGAGTATCGCGAACAGCTCGAGCAAAAACAAGCCCCCGGTTACGCCGCCCTCAAGGTAATGGAAACGCATCTTTCCACCCATCCCTTTTTTGTGGCGGATCGCTATACGATCGCAGACATTGGACTCTTTGCCTATACCCATGTCGCCCATGAAGGCGGCTTCGACCTAGCGGGTTTTCCCGCCGTCCAAGCCTGGTTAGAGCGAGTTCGATCTCAGCCTGACCATATCAGTATTCAACAGGAAACAAACCCTTAATGGCTCCAACTTATAGTGGGACGATCCGGTAGAGAAGGAATACAGAAGCCAGAAGTCAGAAGTCATGTAGGGACTGAATTCTGACTCCTGACTCCTAAATTCTTGCCCCGGTAGAATGTCCCGGCTTAAGTTGATACCTCATTAATCCCTTACCGGATCAGACCGCCGAGGCGGACGCCGCCTCCGTTGATGCTGCCGCATCAGCTTTTTGCTGACCTCCATAAAGCTGTTTTTTTGGACATAGGGATAATCGCTAACCCAGAGCTTATGGTCAGGAATATAAATATCAGAGACCATATTGATCCGGCTGAGGTCGGGGCGATTTGATAAAACCAGCATTTCAGCGAAATCGCCGCTGCGGATTAAGCGATGGTCCCGCCTCAACGGAACTTGGATCTGGGTGGTAAAGCCGGTTTTGTCTCCAACTTCTAGGGTCAGTCGCCGCTCCCGATTTTCCACAATGACCAGTTCCCCCCGCTTATTGACGGTTTCCTCTGCGCCAACGACTTCATCGGTGATGAAGACATCCAACACACGGCCTCGCCAGAAACCGCCATAGGTATACCGGCGGATTTCTCTATTCCGTTGACCCGCTGAGTACACTGGATTCCATAACCAATAGAAACCAGCGACGATGCCCAAAAGATAGGGGAGCGAATGCAGGGATTCCGGCATGAGTATTCTGAGGATGAAGACGCAGATCCCTCCAACCACTGAAATCAGCAGCCGTCGGAGAAAATCTGACGGCTTCCCCCAGGTGTATCGATATTGGTCAGCCGTTGCGATGCGAGGAATAAGTTCCTCAAGCTTTTCTTGGGTAAGCGGTATCAACATTGAGGCAATATTTAGGGTTACACCTGTTTTGAGCCTAGCACTGGAGGAGGGAATGCAGCCCCATTTAAGCTGAAGAAGGTAAATTCACGGATCTTCTCCCCAAAAAACTTTGATTTTTTCCATCAGATTGCGTAGTTCCATCGAAGATCCTAGCGGCGACAACGAAGAAAATAGAATCAATTCTGGAGAACGCGAGCAGAAAAACCAAACATCTTAGGGGGCATTTTAGATGTTATGGCGATCTGCTAAGGAAAGCGTCCTTACAGGTGAACTGCCTGATCCTTGGGGGCTTTAGGGATCAGGCAATTTTTTCTTTCTACTATATTGGCCTTCGAAGGTTTTCACTTTTGGTTTCAACTGAGAGTGGGAAATTATCTTAGAGCACTTTATCCAGGCCATAGATTAATGACTTGAGGGGTAGAATGCGGCGGATGGCGAGTAACACCCCGGGCATGAAGCTGGCGCGATCGCTGGTATCGTGCCTGAGCGTGTAAATCTGCCCTGGCGCCCCGAAAATCACTTCCTGATGCGCAATCAGCCCCGGCAGCCGAACGCTATGAATATGAATCCCATTGGTTGTAGCGCCGCCCCGGGAGCCTGCGAGCTTCTCTGTTTCTTCTACCTCAGCTGCATTGAAGGTTTTGTCCAACCCCGCTAGCATCTGAGCCGTTTGCACCGCTGTGCCGCTAGGTGCGTCAGCTTTTTGGTTGTGGTGCAGTTCAATAATTTCTACATGGTCAAAATATTGAGCCGCTTGCACCGTTGCTTGTTGCAGCAGTACCATGCCGATGGAAAAGTTGGGGACGATCAGGCAACCCGTACTGGCCTTTTCAGCAAATTCCGCCAGATCCTTAATTTGCTCCATACTCAGGCCCGTTGTGCCGACGACAGGCCGAACCCCATATGCGATCGCCGCCCGCACCGACTCATATACCGTATCGGGATGGGTAAAGTCCACCATGACCGGAAACCCTTGGCTCTGAGCCATCACCAACGTCGCCTCCAGGTCATTCATCACCGGAATTTCTAGGGGGCCGCATCCAGCCACATCGCCAATATCCTGACCCATCAACTGAGGCGTCTTATCCACCGCTCCAACCAGTGTCATATCCTCCGCTTGGGCCACAGCCTTGATCACTTCCCGCCCCATTTTGCCGCAAGCGCCATTAACCACAACCGGGATTGAATTCTGATTTGTCATACTACTTTTTGCTTGAAGATCGGCTTCGGATTTAACAAGCGCATTGTAGATCAAGTAGGTGGGGGGCAGGGGGAGCAGAGGAGGATAGGTAGCAATGTAGGACACAACATGTTGCGTCTCCGATCAACATAGGCAGGGTGCTTTGCATCGGAAGAACGGGAACGTTATGAAAGAGCATAATCCACCCATCCACCCATCCACCCATCCACCCATCCACCCATCCACCCATCCACCCATCCCTTCCATTTTCCCGACGACTATGATTGCCGAAAAGTATCTCAACTTGCTGGACGCACTGGGCGCAGGCTCCTATCCGCATTCACAGAGAACGCTAAAAGACCACCTGATAGGAACCTACACCCTGCTACTTGAGTGGGGCAATCCGGAGTACATTGCGCTAGGCGGTTTATTTCACAGCATCTACGGCACACAGGTCTACCGAATTAGCGCCGCCAGTCTTCAGAACCGACCCCGCATCATAGAGGTGATGGGAGAAAAAGCAGAAAATCTTGCCTATCTTTTCTGTGTCACCGATCGGCAGGGGTTTGTCTACGAAGTTGAAAAAAATGAGCCGGTCTTATGGGACTGTGTGCAAGCGCGCCTGGTGCGGACGACTTGCCAAACCATGCAAGATCTCCTAGAAATCGAAGTCGCAAATGATCTGGAACAACGAGACTTATCAGTCAATATGAAGCCGCGCTATTTGTCGCGTCGTCAGCACACATTATCGAGATGTAAGGCTTTTATCTCTCCATCCGCCCAAGCGGCGCTTGCGAGATCCATTGAAGAAACGCGGACTGCCAAGCTTCAACAATATTCGAATAGTCATGGGGCTGTCAGAAAAACGATCTCATTCAAACTTATGCAATCGTGAATCGCTATATATGCTGCTGGGAATCAGTCGACAAACCCTAAAATCGAAAATCCAAAATTCCCTCTACTCCTATTTCCTGTGTAGCAGGTATGGGATCACAATTTCGGGATTGAGCGGGCAATCACTACCAATCGATCCTCTGAGCGGAGTTTCATGGCTTTGTCGGGATTGACAAGGGTTTTGCGATCTCCATTTAGGTTTTGTTCGACGGCCACCAAAAGGCCGTCAAACTGTTGTTTTAATGTCTGGGAGACTTCCCAAAACGATAACCCTACCCAAACAGCGGGGACTGCGATTTTATAGATTTGATTGCCTGTTTGTACGGTGATCAGTTCCGTCAAAAAATCTACCGATCCTTGATTGCGGGCTGAGGTTGCAATCAGGTGACTGGCTAATTCAGCCGCCACAATTACATCATCAACGCCCGCTACCCGCAGCTGCACGTCGTTTTTGCGGTCCAGTAATTGGGCGCAGGTATAGATGGCTGAATTAAGTTTTTCGATGGTTAGAGCTGCGAGGACTGTCCGGGCGTCTCGGTCCTGATCGCTGCGGGGGCGAGTGGCGTCTGCTAAGAGGATGGCGCGGGAAGCGGAGTGGATGCCAATGCTTTCGAGCACGTCGATGGTGGTGTAGTCGCCATTATAGAAATAAAGCTGGGAAAGGTTGAGATGTCTCAGTTCCTGTTCAGGGGCTTCGGTGAATTCAGCAACGACGACAATGGCAAAGCGTCGCATAGCGGGATCTGCTAGCAGTTCTTCAATGATGCGATGACCTTCCCGATTCCACCCACAAATTACAACATGGTTTTGTAATTCATCGATTTCCAAGGCTTTCAGCTCCATGACGCTTTTTAGCCGCTGTGTCATCACAGCCGTAACCACCCCAGTAAATACTGCGAATAGGGTCAGTCCCCCCATCATAACCATCAAGGTGATAGCGCGACCGGCATCCGTCTGCGGTTCTCCACTAAAGGGTTCGCCCGATACCAGCGTGAAGAAGCTCCACCAGAGTGAGTCTTTCAAAGATGCAAAAGCTTGATTCCGTGACCCTTCCAGTAAATAAACCCCCAAGGCTCCTACCAGAACGATCAGACCAACAATAATAAAAATCCCGATTTGAGCGCCAATACTGGCTGCCAGCGTTGAAGAGACGCGATTGAGATTGCGAGTTAACAAAATGCCTGCCCTCAGCAATCGCAGAACCCGTAATATCCGCAGGATTCGGAAGGCATGCAGGAATGGAAGCACTGCAACGATGTCGAGCCAATAGTTGCGGAAAAAGCGATATTTTTTGCGAACGATGAAGTAGCGGGCGGCGAGTTCGACGATAAATACGCCAGTGAGAATGTTTTGGGTGAACCAAACCCAATGATATGCCTTTTCCTGCTGATCTAAAACAGCTTCTAGGATAACCAAACCCACCGAAAGCAAAATCAGCAAAATCAGCAGAGATTCTGTCAGGGGGGCGTGGATAAAACGGGCAAGACGAGACTTCAAAGCAGTCCGAACCATAACCAGAAGAATGAGTCGCTAAGGGGAGGAAATGCTGCGATG
>JAAUYH010170787.1_pt1 | contig 33591 bp, 34 predicted proteins | sample 7278061 | NCBI WGS metagenome assembly JAAUYH01 (sample SAMN14350203, study PRJNA611818) | marine sediment metagenome | isolation source: surface marine sediment (0.6m) | place: French Polynesia: Moorea | collected 2018-08 | reverse complement strand
TTCGATCGCAGCCGCTTCCTGCAGATTCACTGTCAGGTTGTAGGTATCACCCAACTCGATGAACGGTACGATGACCGACTTCGTGTTGTTGATCGTGATTTCGTAGGGGCCACCTACCGGCAGACGCGCCGCCAGGAAGACACCGCTCGAGTTCGTCGCAAATTGACGACGAATGCCGGTACGGTCGTCACGAATGACAACCTCGGCGTTAGCGACGGGAGCGCCGCTGTCGTCAATGACCTTGCCGCGGATACCGGACGTGGTCTCCTGGGCAATGGCCGGCAGCACCATGAATGCAGCCAACGCAAGCGCAGCAACCGCACGCGTGCATGTACGCCATGTGTTCATTTGATTTCCTCTGGTTCAGTAAAAATGCCGGTGCTTGTTATGTGTTTGTCAGCATCCTGGCGGAAACGATCGTCTGTCGTCTGATCGACCCTGCGTATCGTGCCCAAGTCGTGGGACAAATACAACAACAGTGGGCCGCAGCCGACAGTGCCCGAAAGAGTAACGAGGAAGTTTGACAGCCAGGTTACAGCGGAGGCGGTCTATCGAGCCGCTTTCGGTGTCGGGTAGGGGGTTGCAAGCCACACCGTAACATTCCGGAAACCATAGCTTTGTCAGTGACTAAGTACCGATTTATGATACATTTTTTACGATTAATACCGTAAGCAACTGTTTTTTATAGAGTCCTCTACAGTGCTGTTGAGAGCGGTTCTTGGCGATCCGCGCGTCTGATGCACCAATCGGCCCAAATTGCTTTGCCAGACAGCCCGTAAGTGGGTAGAAGTACGTATTTTTGAGTTCACTTGTTGCTGCAAAGCAACAGCATATCGGACTCGCGTTGCATTCCGGTTTTTGATGTTATGGGTACGTCGACACCTGGGTCCGGTGATCCGACCGATATTTCCTGTCTGCCTGGGGGCGAACGTGATTTCATGGCGCGTTAAGTATTTCAGTTCCGATTCGCGCAAAGTTACGCGGTCAATGCGCAGAACCTGCTACCCTTTTTCGCCGCAACGCCCAAGGTCGGCGGAGCCGCAGTCTGTAACGATCCAAGACCCAGCCATGAGAACGCTACTGGAGAATCGATGAACGACGAGGAACTGTTCAAAGCCGTGATGCTCGTTCGAGAGAACGCCTACTGCGAGTACTCGGGTTTTTCGGTTGGTTCTGCTTTGATCGATGACCAAGGTGAGCTGCACGTCGGCTGCAATGTCGAAAACTCTGCCTACCCCGAAGGCACCTGCGCGGAAGCTAACGCGATCGGCTCGATGATAGCGTCGGGCGGTCGCAGGATCGTGACGATCGCCGTCGCCGGCGGTCACGACGATCTGGAAATCTGCACACCTTGCGGCGGCTGCCGGCAGAAGATTGCCGAGTTCGCGGACAGCGACACGCGCATCCTGGTTATGAACGCCGAGGGCGAGATCGAAGAATTCCGAAGGGCCGATCTGCTACCGCGATTGTTCCACCTCGAGCATTGACACCACATCGCTGCGCGTCGGCAGACTCGTCTGGGCACCCGGCTTTGACGCGGCGCAGGCGCCCGCCGCGCACGCAAATCGCAAAGCGTCTGCCGGGTCCTGTTTCTCAACGAGCGCAACCGTCAGTGCCGCCGTAAAACTGTCCCCGGCCCCGACGGTATCGACGGCATGAATTCTCGGCGCGCTCGCGCGCGCGATTTCATCACCATCGAGCTCGAGCACAGCACCGGCAGCGCCGAAGGTCGTCGCAACGTAGCCGTTGCAGGCCGACAGCGTCGCGCCGTACCAGGCGGCTTCGACCTCATTGACGATGACGAGGTCCGCTCTCTGGAGGACGGCGACATCGATCTCTTTCGTCGGTGCGAGATTGACCGTGAAGAAACCCTCGAAGTTCTTTGCCGCGTGAGCGACGGTGTCCACCGGCACTTCGAGCTGACAGATCAGTGCGTCTTCGTCGTCGAAAAGAACGGAATCCATCGAGAGCTTCGTATTCGCGCCGGGTGCTACGACAATCGTATTCTCGCCGGATGGATCGACGCAGATCATCGCGACGCCTGTGGGCGACGACGGGTCGACTTTCAGCGAATCGAGTTCAACCCCCTCCGCTCTCAACAAGGCCAGCGCCTCTTCCGTGTAGGCATCCTCCCCCACGCAGCCGATCAGGCGTACGTCGGCACCTAACCGCTTCGCGGCCAGCGCCTGGTTGGCCCCCTTGCCGCCGGGAAAGCGGCTAAGCGTTGCGCCGGTGACAGTCTCGCCCGGCTGCGGCAGTCTGGGCGTGGACGCCGACAGGTCCAGGTTGATGGATCCAACGACGACGATACGGGTCATGTCTCTCCTCCGAAGCGCGCCAGGCGATCGAACAACAGCTCATAGAATCCGTCGGCGTCGACATCGTAAGCCCAGTCTACATTCACCGGTCGGCTGGTGACGTGCCAGAAGTCTACGGCCGTGTGCCCGATCGTCAGCTCGGAGTCCGTCTCGACGCTGACATTGACCGGTTTCGTCTTGAACAGCTCGGGCTTGAGCAACCAGGCAACCGTGCAGGGATCGTGCAGGGGCGCCCCGTCGGCACCGTATTTCTTCGAGTCGTGGCGCTGAAAGAAACTCAACATGCCGGCCGTCGCATCGCTGACCGCGTTGCCGATTCCCCGGATTCTCGCCACACGCTCGCGGGTCGACAACACCTTGTGCGTAACGTCCAGACCGAAGGCGGTGATCGGCCGGCCGCAACTGAAGACGATGTCTGCCGCATCGGGATCGACAAGCACGTTGAACTCCGCTGACGGCGAATAGTTTCCGCCTTCACGCATCGCGCCGCCCATCAGGACGATGCGCTCGATACTAGGCAACAACGCCGGCTCACGCTGAATGACCGTCGCGATGTTCGTCATCGGACCGGTGGGAACCAGCGTGACGGCGTCGTATTGTCGAAGACTCTCGATGATGAAGTCGACGGCGTGCTGATCGTTAAGCGGTGTCAACGGATCGATGACATCGACACCGTCGATGCCGGTGCGTCCATGCACATGTTCCGCCGTCAGCAGCGCGCGGCGAAGCGGGCGATCGCAGCCGGCGAACACCGGGACGTCACGAACATTCGCGATGTCGCACATCTGGCGCGCGTTCTGTTGGGTCAACGCAAGCGGGACATTGCCCGCAACGGTCGTGACACCCAGAAGGTCGAGTTCATCGCGTGATGCGAACGCGAGGAAAAGCCCGATGGCATCGTCCTGCCCGGGGTCGCAGTCGATGATAATCCTGCGCCTCACCGGCCTTACATCGTTGCGGGCAGCATCAGGCCGGCGAGCGCGGCGCTCATCAGGTTGGACAGAGATCCGGCGAGTACGGCTCGCAGGCCGTATTTGCCAATCAGGTCGCGTTTTTCCGGCACGAGCACGCCAAGCCCGCCGAGCAGGATCGCAATCGAGCTTAAGTTTGCGAAGCCGCACAGGGAGAAGGTAATGATCGCGACGCTGCGCGGACTCAAGCTGTCGACGTAGTTGGCGAAGTCCAGGAACGCGACAAACTCGTTCAGGATGACCTTCTGGCCGAACAATGCACCAGCCACTTCGGCCTCGGTCCACGGAATGCTCAAGAGCCACATCAGCGGCTGGAATATCTTGCCGAGAATCCACTGCAGCGTGATCCCCTCGACACCCACAAGCCCGAACAGGCCGCCGACGATGCCGTTGAACAGCGCGATCAGGCCGACAAAAGCGACCAGCATCGCGCCGATGTTGACGGCGAGCCTCAAGCCATCCGATGCGCCGTTACCGGCGGCCATGATGACGTTGGCGTGGATGCTGCCCTCGATCTTAAGCTTCTCGTGGGCGGACGGCGGCGTAACCTCTGTGTCTGGCATCAGCAGCTTCGCCATCAGCAAACCGCCCGGCGCCGCCATGAAGCTGGCCGCGAGCAGGTACTCGATCTTGGCGCCGAGACCCACGTAGCCCGCCAGCACGGTACCGGCGATCGACGCGACGCCGGAACACATGACGGCAAACAGCTGCGGCTCGGTCAGTCCCCGGAGGTAGGGCTTAACGACCAGCGGCGCCTCGGTCTGGCCGACAAATATGTTGGCCGCGGCATTCATGGACTCGATCGTGCCGGTGCCGATCACGCGGTGCAGAAAGCCGCCGACGATTCGGACCAGGTACTCCATGATGCGCAGGTGGTACATGACCGACATCAGCGCCGAAAAGAAGATGACGATCGGCAGAACGTTAATCGCAAAACTGAAGCCAATAGTCTCCGTGTTGGCCAGCGGCCCGAACAGGAAATCGATGCCCTCGCGGGAGTAGCCGATGACGGCAAGCACGCCGCCACTGATCCAGTCGATGACGGCGCGGCCGGCGTCGACGTAAAGCACGAGGGCGGCGATGACGGCTTGCAGGGCGAACGCGGCGCCAACGACGCGCAGGTTGATGGCCCGGCGGTTGGTCGAAAAGGCAACAGCGATGCCGATGAGGGTGGCGATGCCCGCCAGCCCGATCAGTTTTTCCTGCATGAAGATTCCCGGTGTTCGTTCTTGTTTTGCGTCGAATATAGCAGCTCAGTCGGAGCCGGTCAGAATTTGGTAGAGCATCGGCTTACGCGCGGGAGGCTCGTCGCCGAATGTACAGGCATCCAGCAACCGCCTGCTGGCGAGCTCCGCGTCCTCGCTGCTTGCGGCATGCACGATGGCCAACGGTCGCTCGTCGTCTACCAGGGTTCCGACCGGAGCAAGCCGATCGAAGCCGACGGTCAGGTCCAGGGCCTGGCCGACCTCGCGACGTCCTCCCCCGAGCTCGATAATCGCGTTGCCGACGGCTCGCGTATCGACACTTTGCAGGTAGCCGTTGCCGGACACCGCCGCTGTCACCGGCGCCTTGCCCAGGTGATTCTCGTAGTGGTCGACGAAATCCGACGGACCACCCATGGCCGAGACCATGCGATCAAACACGGCGGCAGCCGCGCCGCTCTCGACCGCGTCGCGGCAGCGCGCGATCGCCTTGTCGCGGTCGATTTCGACACCGCCGATTAGCAGCATCTCGCCGGTGAGCGCCAGCACGACTTCATCGAGGCGAGCCTCCCGAACGTCGTTTCTCAGGTAGCGAACCGACTCAGCGATTTCCAGCGCGTTACCCGCGGTCAGCCCCAGCACTTCGTTCATATCGGTGATCAGCGCGTGGGTTTTCAATCCCGCCTGCGCGGCCGTGCGGATAATGCTGTCCGCGAGTTCAACCGCTTTGTCGTGCGTATCCATGAACGCACCGCTGCCCGTCTTCACGTCCATGACCAGGCCTTCGAGGCCCGCGGCGATCTTCTTCGACAGGATTGATGCCGTGATAAGAGGTACAGACTCGACCGTGCCGGTGACGTCGCGGATTGCGTAGAAGCGTCGGTCGGCCGGCGCGAGGTCCGCCGTTTGCCCGATGATGCTGCAGCCCACGTCCTTGACGGTCTTCCTGAACAGGTCGAAGTCCGGTGTGGATGCATAGCCCGGTATCGCCTCGACCTTGTCGGTCGTACCGCCTGTATGACCGAGGCCGCGACCCGAGATCATCGGTACATAGCATCCGCAGGCAGCCGCAATCGGCGCCAGCAGGAAACTGACCTTGTCTCCAACGCCACCGGTTGAGTGCTTGTCCACGACGGGACCATCGAGGCTCTCCGCGGACCAATCCAGCACGGTGCCGGAGTTCGCCATCGCCAGCGTCAGCTTGCCGGCCTCGTCGAAGCTCATCGAATTGAGGAAGACGGCCATCGCCAGCGCGGACACCTGCTCGGCGGGTATGCTGCCGTCCGCGAGCCCATCGACGAGGAACTGGATCTGTTCGTCAGACAGGGTCCCGCCGTCCCGCTTCCTGCGGATTACGTCAGTAAACAGCATAACTAGGGCGCGAAACCGCGCAGCGGCATGTCGAGGCTTCGATGCAGCCAGTTCTCGGCCGGATAGTGGGCACTGCGATCGATCGCGTGCAGCGTATAGGCATGTCGGGACTTGTCAGAGTGATTCGCACTCGACAGGTGCGGCGTCCTGCCGTCGAAGATCACGAGGTCGCCCTTCTGAGCCGGCGCCGGCACCTTTCTCTCCTCGGGCCAGGGTTCGTCGACAAGTGTGACGGTCTTGAACGTGCCATCGTCCTGTCGGTAGTGCCGTTGCCGCAGTGGCTCCTTGTGCAGGCCGGGAATAAAGTGCATACAGCCATTCTCGAGCGTCGCATCTTCGAGGGCGAACCAGAAACCGATGCAGGTCTCGGGCTCCGTGTAGATGAACGTTGAATCCTGGTGACAAATCACCTCACCGCCGATGTGGGGCGGCTTAAAGATATACATCGACTGGATTACGCCGGGGTCGTTGAGCCCCAGACGACGGGCCGCCTCGGCCAGCTCCTGCGTGTGCGAAAAGGCATCGAACTCGGGGTCGAGGTCATGCATCGCATGCCCCATCTTGTTCAGGCTGTTTTCCTTCGAGGCCCTGAGCTCGCCGTCAGCACCAAACGCATCGTCTTCGAGGAAGAATCGGATCTTGTCGCCCGACTCATTGAAGTAGCTGTCGTCGATCTGCTCCTGCGTCAGTGTCGAGAACACGTGCCGAACCTCGGTCGGGTCGAAGGCATCGACAAGCTCTCCTGCTCGAGCGCGCAGCCGATCGCAAGCCTCCTCCGACGCCCAGCCCTTCAGGATGATGACGCCGGCCTCGTTGAACGCCGCCAGCATGTTGTCGGTCAGCTGACCGCCCGCAGGCGCGTCGAACTCGGGCAATGTTTTGATTTGCATGACTTTAGTCTCGGCGTCGCTATTTCTCACGGCAATGGTCACAGGTGATACAATCGCGCCGAAAGGGAATTCGAATGACAGGAATAATACAGCGCTTTATCGCGCTTTGCCTCGCGGCCCTCCTGGCCGCCTGCTCGGCCGAGGCCGACAACGCGGACATGATCATCAAGGCGGACCACGTCGTGACCATGGATGCAGACCTCTCCATTATCGACAACGGCGCCGTCGCCATCAGTGACGGCATCATTATTGCCGTTGGTACTGCCGACGAGATCGAAACCGCTTACGAGGCCGACCAGGTGATTGGCGGCGACGGCACGGTGCTGATGCCCGGCCTCGTCAACGGGCATACTCACGCCGCTATGACGCTGTTGCGGGGCGTCGCCGACGACCTCGCGCTGATGAGCTGGCTGAGCAACTACATCTTCCCGGCGGAAGTCCAGTTCGTCGACAGCGAGTTCGTGCGCGTCGGTACCGAGCTTGCGTGCTGGGAGATGATTCGCGGAGGAACGACGACCTTCGTCGACATGTACTACTACCCAGACACGATCGCCGAAGTCGTGGATGCCTGCGGACTGCGCGCCATGATCTCGGCAACGGTCATCGACCAGCGCAGTCCCGATGCGGAAGACGCCGGGGACTCGTTGCGGAAGGGCGTCGCTTTCATCGAGCGCTGGCAGGGAAAGAACAACCGCATCACCCCGATCTTCGGGCCGCATGCGAATTACACCCTCAATGGCGAACAACTGGCGGCAACGCGTGAGGCAGCGCGCCCGTTCGACGCGCCTGTCAGTATTCACGTGTCCGAGTCGCCGTTCGAATTGCAGTACTCGAAAGATAACTACGGTATGACCAGCATCGAGATGCTCGATGACGTGGGCTTCCTCGATGGCCCGACGATTGCTGCTCACGTGGTTTGGCCGACCGACAGGGAGATCCCGATCCTCGTCGACAAGAAGGTCGGCGTCATTCACAACCCGACATCGAACATGAAGCTCGCATCGGGTGTATCGCCCGTTGCGAAGATGCTGGCGGCCGGCGTTCGTATGGGCCTCGGCACGGACGGCACGGCGAGCAATAACGATCTCGACATGTGGGAGGAGATGCGCCTCGCCGCGTTATTGCAGAAGGTCGATTCGATGGACCCTGAGGTGCTGCCGGCAGCCGACGTGTTGCGCATGGCGACGAGCGGTGGAGCAAAGGCCATCGGTCTTGGCGACACGGTCGGTTCGCTCGAGGTCGGCAAGCGCGCCGACCTGATCCAGGTAGGATTTGACGACGTGCATCACGTGCCAACCTTCGACGTGATCTCGCACCTCGTCTATGTCACCGATGAACAGGACGTTGAGACCGTCATCGTCGACGGGCGCGTGTTGATGAGAGATGGCAGCATCCTGACTGTGGACACGGAAAGGGTCGAACGAGAGGCACGAGCATTCGGGGCACGCATCAAGAAAGCACTCGACGAGAGGAACCGCAGTCGATGAGCATGCTGAGAAACGTTTTCGCCGTGATCCTCGGGATAGCGACGTTTTTCCTGCTAATTATGGCCGTGCAGAAAATCGGCCATCTACTCTATGCCCCGCCAACCGATCTCGACGTCAAGAATCATGAGCAGATGCGAGCATACGTTGCGACGCTGCCGGTTGGTGCGATCCTGTTCGTCGGGCTTTCCTACATGGTTGGCGCATTCGGCGGCTCTGTTGTTGCGGCCTTTGTCGGCACGCTGAAGCCACTGTATTTCGGCGTGACAATCGGCGGCATCGTGCTGGCCTTTGCCCTGATGAACTTCGTCATCATCCCGCATCCGTGGTGGTTCATGCTCGCAGGACCGATAGCGATCATGCTCGCAAGCTACGCCGCTATTCAATTGATGCAACGATTTCGATCATGAAGGCCATCCAGGACCAGCTTGAACACAACCACTGCTACGGCTGCGGCGCGGACAATCCGAAAGGCATGCAGATCAAGAGCTACTGGGATGGCGCGACGTCAAACTGCACCTACATGCCCAGACCGGAACAATGCGCCGGACCGACGCAGTATGTGTATGGCGGAACCATAGCGAGCCTGATCGACTGCCACTGCGTCGGCACGTCGATTGCCGCACACTACGATCGGGACGGCCGGGCAATCGGAGAGGGTGAGCCCATCTGGTGCGTCACCGGCCGCCTGACGGTCAACTACCTGAAGCCGACACCGATTGAGCAGGCGATCGAACTGATTGCGACCGTCGACGAGATCGACGACAGGAAAGCCCTGCTTACCTGCAGGGTATTCTCCGACGAGATTCAGGTCGCAGAAGGCGAAGTGATCTCGGTTCGCGTGCCGCCAACCTGGCGGGCATAGCAGTCAGCTCACGGGCGTCGATTCGATACGTTTCCGACGGCTTTCCAGGCACCGCCCTGCTTCTCGTACAGCTCGATCCACGCCCAGATTGCCTCGAAGGGTACGCGCTCGCCATCGTCAGACACGGCTGATCCCTTCATCTCGACTTCGGCGATGACCCAGCCCAGCGTTCCGTCGTCAGACACCCTGATGACCGGGGGCCGGAGATCACGGTACACGTCGAAGCTTGTCGAGCTTAAGTAAGGCTCGCGACGGGCGCGCCTCTCTTCCGCGCTTGTGAACGAGATTGTTCCTCTATTCGCAGAGACGACGTTGTCTGCCTCCTGGGCCATCCAGGCATCCACGTTGCCCTGACGGTGAAACTCGAGGACGTTCTCGTGCAGCGCCTTGAGTGCGGCAACGTCACTGTCGCCTGATTCAATCGTCACACAGCCGCCGCTGACAACAGCCGTGACCGACAGCAACGTCAGCAGCGTGTATCGGCGCATTAGCATCTGATCACCCCAGTTTACCCGGCCCCGTGCCGGGTGAGACACCTGGCCGCCGGCGAAGTTCACGGCGGGACACAGACGCCACCGGCATGTCCGCGTTCAGTCGGTCTTAAGATGCGGACGCGCAGCCCGACGGCTTGAACACTCGCTTCGCGGAGGCCGGGTGTCGCCGCAGTGCATCATCGGGGCGAATGGGTCGATCGACAAAGTTGCCGCCGCAGTTCGGGCAGACGCCGTCGAGCTTGTCTTCGGCGCAGGTTCTGCAAAAGGTGCATTCAAATGTGCAGATCACCGCATCCGGAGAATCGGGCGGCAGGTCCTTGTCGCAGCATTCGCAGTTCGGTCTCAGTTCCAGCATCTGTTCCCCTCCTGTCGAAGATGGTTCCACAAGAACCGCGTGGGAACAAATGATTGCCCGGCTAGTGGGCCAGGAAAGACGTCCCGTAGTCCATGGGCGTCAGGTCGAAGAAGGACGCGATCGTTTGCCCGATGTCGGCAAAGGTCTCGCGCTTGCCAATGGAGCCCGCCTTCAGGCCGGCGCCGTAGGCAATGACGGGTATGTGCTCGCGCGTGTGGTCGGAGCCTTCCCAGGTCGGGTCACAGCCGTGATCGGCCGTGATGAACAGGATATCGTCGTCGCGCATCGCGTCGATCAGCTCAGGCAGTCGACGGTCGAAGTATTCCAGTGCGTCGGCATAGCCGCTGACATCGCGTCGATGGCCGTACAGCATGTCGAAGTCGACGAAATTCGTGAAGACGATCGAGCGATCCCCGGCAGACTCCAACACCTCGAGCGTGGCGTCGAACAGGGCCGCGTTGCCACTTGCTTTAATTTTCTGCGTGATGCCCTGGTGCGCGTAGATGTCGGCGATCTTGCCGATGCTGATCACGTCACCGCCGGCCTCAACCAGCTTGTCCAGCACCGTCGGTGCGTGTGGCGGAGTCGTCAGGTCACGGCGATTGCCGGTGCGAACGAAACTCGAGGCGTCGTCGCCGACGAAGGGTCGCGCGATGACCCGGCCGATTCGGTATTCGTCGACGAGTTCCCTGGCAATATCGCAGAGCTCGTAGAGCCTGTCGAGGCCGAAAGTCTCCTCGTGCGCCGCTACCTGGAATACGCTGTCGGCTGACGTGTAGACGATGGGTTTGCCGGTCGCCATGTGTTCCTCGCCGAGCTCGGCGATGATCGTCGTGCCTGACGAGTGGCAGTTGCCGAGCACGCCGGGCAGTTTCGCACGCTCGATGAGCTTGTCGAGCAGCTCCTGCGGGAAACTCTGCTCGCGTTTGTCGAAATAGCCCCAGTCGAACAGGACCGGTACGCCGGCAATTTCCCAGTGACCGCTGGGTGTATCTTTGCCGCTGGAAAGCTCCTCGGCGAAGCCATAAGTTCCAATGACGTTCGCGTCAGTCTCGACGCCGGCCGGGTAGTGACCAGCACTCTCCTTCGAGGCGTCGAACAGGCCCAGGCGTGCCAGGTTCGGCAGCTGGAGCGGACCCTGGTCTGACGCGGCCCGTATGCGGGCGATACTGCCGAGCGTGTTCGCGCCTTCGTCACCAAAGCGGGCCGCATCGGCCGTCGCGCCGATGCCGAATGAATCCATGACGAGAATGATTGCCCTGCCCATAGTAGTCCTTGATCGTCGAGCCTGATCGGCCTTGATTCCAGCTAGGATTCTAGCGTCGATCGGAGATTGGGACTACGACAACGACATCAAGTCGCTCAGAAGATCTGTCGAACGTCCTCGCTGACAGCCTCTCGCGCCTTTTCCAGGTCGGACTGGATGTCACTGAGTTCCTGCTCCAGCGGGCTGATGCTCATTGCCTGTTCGGCCTTGAGCGGCAGTGCCGGGAGCTCCGGCAAGACGATGTCCGTTTGAGTCGAAGCAACCGGCACCGACGCCGGGCTCGAAGGACCGCCGGTATTGACGATCGCGATGACCGCCACCGCGGCGGCAAGCCCCGTCAGGCTGCTGGCCCACCAGAATAGCGGCGAATGACGGGGCTTCTCGTCACTAGGCGCCTCCGGCGTGATGCCTGTTAGTGACGCCCGGATTCGATTATCGAGTTCGGGAGATACGTCAACGTGAATGTCAGCTGCGTCTTTGCGCAGTCTTGCAGCGAGTTTATCCATAAGCTTTGCTCCGGGAATCGTCGCGGTTCATCTCTGCCTCGAGCGCCTGGCGCCCGCGCATCAGATTGACCTTGGTCCAAGACGAGGTGCGATCCAGCGCGCCGGAGATGTCATTGACTGACATGTCCTCGGCATACCTTAGCCACATCGCGGTATACACCTCGTCGGACAGGACGCGCCTTGCGGCGCTCCACAGGTTTGTCCGCTCAGAATCCTTGATGCATGTCGACAGCGGGTCACCCTCGCTGTCCGCAATGTCTCCGAGTTCGGTGACATTGCCACTGTTGTGCCTTGCGGCATTGCGTATGGCGATCCGGTACAGCCAGGTGCTGAATCGCCATTGTGGGTCATAGGAATGCAGGTATCGATACGCATTGATAAACGTGTCCTGCAGGGCATCTTCCGCGTCCGCGAAACTGGCGCAGCGGGTGACGAGGAAACGCAGCAACCGCTCGCGGTACGCGTGGACGAGTTCCGTGAACGCGTCCACGGAACCGTCCCTTGCGGCTTCAATAAGTTCCAGGTCAGTGGTCACCGGGACCCCAGGTCAGACTAGTTCAGCGAATCAACGACGACGTTCGGATCGAGCGCAATGCTGATCGACAGTACGCGGTCCTTCACGTCGACCCGTGTCTCCTTCAGCATGGTTGCGAGTTCGGGGTCGAGCTCCTCGTTGAACACCTGCAGGCTGATCAGTCCACGCACGATGCTGGCCAGAGACTCGGCCATCTCAGGCTCCTTCGAAACGAGCTGTGCCTCGACGCCCAGCTTGCCCTTCGCGTCGGCGATCATTAGCGCGGCCTCTTCGGTGTTCTTCATGATGTTCGAATCCCAGTCCTCGCTCGCGTCCGGCTTGGTCTCGATTCCGGCTTCCATCAGCGTGTTCTCGGCGCTGAACATGATCATTGCGCGCGAATTTCTCTTCTTCAGCCTGCCGCCGTTGTCGAGCATCGACTTCATCTGGGACTCGGACGACGTCAGGATGACCTTGTCCTTGACGTCGAAAGACAGGAAGGCCCCTTCTTCGAACGGGTTCTCGTCATCCTCCGTCGCACCCGGGTCACCCTCGATGAAGTAGTACTGCTTGCGGCCCGCCTTTCTCGGCGCCAGGTCGATATTCTGGATAGCGGCGATCGCCATGATCTGGTCGCGTGTCTCCTGCCGAACGGTGCCGTTCATGACGACGATAACGCCATCGTCACCATCGGACTGAGCGATGAGCTGCTCGAGGTCCTTGTCGAGCTCAATGCCGGATTCCTCGTTGATCTCCCGGAAGACTTCTTCCTGCATCCATTCATACAGCGGCTTGCCGGCTTCCGTCGTGCGCATCTTTTCGAAGTCGGCCTGGAAGTACCAGTTCGAGACGCCACCGACGCCCTGGATATTGATGTCGGCCATGGCTGCAACGGGCAGCAGCATGAGTGCGACCAACAGCTTCAGATATTTCATGTCAGAGTTCCTTAACTTTGGGTGTTATGCCCGCTTATAGCGCCGGCCTGACAAAAGGGTTACAACCGCGGCCAGGTTTTTTTAGTGGCCGAGACTGCCGATCGGCGAACCGGGCGGCGGCTCGACGATCTCGAGCTGTTCGACGCTGGCCGGGTCGCTGAAGGCCTGCTCGATGCGCTGCAGTGCCAACACCCGCATCGCGCGATAGCCAGCCGGCGTGCTGACGTTCTGGTTCTTGAGGAAACGCTCGATCTGCTGCACGCCGTCCATCGCGACGGCGCGTACCATCGGGTCGGCATCGACGTCGAAAGCGAGTCTCAGCAGGGCATCAAGTGTCAGCAGGTTCGTCTGCTGGCTGATATCGTCGAAGCGAATCGTCAACCACGTATTCTTGATCAGGCTATCGACGACCCCCTGGAAGGTCACGTTGCTCTGCCGCTGCAGACGCGCGGCCCGCTCCGGGTGCAGCAGGACGTTCAGCGTCAGCGCAACGGAGGCTCGCGCGGGAGATAGCGGGTCGAAGGTATGTCCGGTTGAGCCTGAAAATGACTCCCGAGTCTTTGGCACGCCGGGCGGCCGGGGCACGATCTGCCGGGCGAGATCGCCAGGCAAGGCGAGCAGTTCCGGCTGCAGCGTCTGCATCAGGGCGTCGATGGCGGCGAGCTGACGGTCCTCCGCGACCGGCGTCGATGCTCTCTGACCGTCGCCCTTCAGCGTGTAAGTGAAATACGACCCGCCGATCAACTTGCCGACAGCCTCAATCTGGAAGCGGTGCAGCAGGTAAACAGGTACGAGCGCTTCCTCGATCAGGGCCAGCGAGCGACCCCGCCGGATATTGTCGTCAGAGAACCGCGCCAGCGCGTATTCGCGAACGGCAAGCAGATGCTCGAGTTCTGCAATGGCATCCTCGCCGTTGTCCCACAGGTTGCCGTCCGGATGCGCCGTACCGACGCTCCTGGAGTCGGCATCTGAGACATAGGCATAGCCTTCGGCAATCGTCTCTTCGAGAATGGCCTGGCGCCCGGCATCTGCGTCAACGCCGTCCGGAAAATCCTGGTACGCAAACAACACCGTGCGTATGTCCCAGCTGCCGATCTTGTCATCGTAGGCCTCGGACAGATCCAGGCCGTTGTCAGCATCGAAACGGATCAGCGGAAACGGGTAGTCCATGACCGACGAGCGATCCTGCGTGCTAGCGGCGAAGTTGTGTTCGAAGCCGATCGTATGACCGATCTCGTGTGCGGACAGCTGGCGGATCCGCGCGAGCGACATCTCGATCATGTCTTCCGGTATATCGTCGCCGCTATACGGCGCCAGCAGCCCTTCGGCGATCAGGTAGTCCTGCCGCACCCGCAGCGAACCCAGGCTGACGTGTCCCTTCAGGATCTCACCGGTGCGCGGGTCCACGACGGACGAACCGTAAGACCAGCCGCGCGTCGAACGGTGAACCCATTGGATGACGTTGTACCGGACATCCATCGGGTCGGCGTCCTCGGGCAGCATACGAACCTGGAAGGCGTTCTTGTAACCGGCGGCCTCGAACGCCTGGTCCCACCACATCGCGCCGTCAATCATCGCGCTCTTGACGGGTTCAGGCGCGCCGGGGTCGAGATAATAGACGATGGGCTCGACGGCCTCGCTCACCTCCGCCGACGGATCCTTCTTCTCGAGGCGATGGCGCAGTCCGTAGTTCACCGCCAGCGGCTCGCCGACCGTTGACGCATAGTCGAAGTAGCCGTCGTCCCCGTAGGACAGGCCGATGACGCCGGCGCGCGGATCGTAGGGAAGTGGCTCGTAGCCGTCGTCCGGCAGCCGGATGAACGAGTGATGAGTATGCAGCGTGAAGGACGTTGGATCGGGGGCTACGGTTGGCAGGTAGGTGCCGGTCGGCTCACCGGTGAACGTGATCGTCGCTTCGATTTCGGTGTTGTCGGGGAAGGCGCGTGTCCGCGGCAGATAGATCGCGGAGCGGCTAAAGTCGACCGAATAGGCGCCTTCTTCCATCGCCGCGAGCCGCTGGCCGACGCCGTGCGAGTCCCTCAGGAAAAATTCTGTGCCATCGACCAGCACGGCGCCGCCCGACTCGGACTCGACGGTGAAGCCCCACAGCACCGAGCTCGCGAACGAGTCGGCGACCGCCTGACGTTCGGCAGCGTTGTCGCCCAAGGCCCGGTAGTCGGTATTGACGGCGACCAGTAGGACCTTGTTGCCGGAGCGAACGAACTTGACGAGCTGCGTGTCGCCAAGCTGTCCGCGATCCAGGCCAATGTCGTTGGAGCCGAGCCCACGCGCCAGCGACGCCTGGTAGATGAACTCGCTGTCGAAGTCGTCCACCTTCATCAGCAGCCGGCCATCGGCATCGTTCCAGAACAGCGTGATGAAACCCTTCAGCGAGGTGTACTCCACCTTATCCGGTGTGGGTGCCGGCTCTTCCGAGCAGGCTGCGAGCAGGAACAGGCTCAGGACGAGACTTAAGCGCATAGGAACTCCGGGTGTGTTTTCAGGCGCAAGTCTGGCGCGCCCGAGCGATCAGGCCGGATCGGCCTGCGTTTTTACGAAGCGTCCGGCAATGATGCCGCCGACCAGCAACAGGACGCCGATACTGAACAGGTACTCCGGCCACGTACGAGTGATGCCGCAGTAAAAAATGAGCGCGATGTTGACGATCTGAAAGATGTTGAACGCCAGGTTGTCGCGCAGACCGGCTTTCGGAAAACTCAAACGTGACACCATCAGGATCGCCAGCACGAACATCAGTATCGGCAGGTAGAGGTGCAATGGCAGCGACAGCGCAAGCTGCTCGTGATAGATCAGCACCAGCACCAGCGATGACAGCAGGCCGCCGCCGCAGGCTGTGATCGGCACGCCGATGAACCAGCCTTTCGGTGGATTCGTCGTCGGCAGGTTGAATCGGGCCAGCCGCATTGCACCCGCCAGCGTAAAGACGCCGCAGGCGACCGCCAGCAACGTGAACTGCTTGCTGCCGAGCTCGACGCCGCCGACCTGCAAACCCGCGTTGAGTACGAGCATCGAGGGCGCCACGCCGAATGACACCAGGTCGGCCATCGAATCGAACTCGGCACCGAAACTGGATTCGGCTTTAAGCAGCCGCGCGGCGACGCCATCCACGGTGTCCAGCAGGCCGCACCATACGATCAGCCAGGCCGCCTGCTCCAGCTCACCGAGCTGGCTCGTGACGATAGACGCGATGCCCAGCAACAGGCTGAGTGACGTGACGGCGTTGGGAACTGTGTATCGAAGTATCGACAATGGCGTGGCACACATGTATCAGGCGCACCATTTTGAGGCCGCCAAGCATTTTTATCCAGTGTTGCGGAGGCTTAGCGTCCCCTGCTGGCCATGACGCCGAGCGGACCGCGGGGCACGGTCACCTGCAACGGCGCGCCATCGCGCATCACGTCAATGACGACATTCGCACCCACATTGTCCTGCATCTGCAGGCGATTCAGGTCACCCAGGTTGAAGACGCGCTCGCCGTTGTAGCGCACGATACGGTCGCCACGCTGCAGCCCGGCCTCGGCCGCCGGAGAAAACTCCATGACATTGTTAATGCCAATGGATGTGGAGCGGTTGGATGCCTCGAGGTATTGCTCGTATTCCGTATCGCCGAGCTCTGCTCTCAAGGTTTGGTCGGCACCCATCTGGGCCTCGAAGAAGTTCACTGGCTCGCCTGACTGCCGCGCCTCGAACCGGGCCTGCATGGCCTCCATTCGAAGCTCGGCCTCGCGGCGCGCGATCGTCTCTGCGCGGTCGGGACTGAAACCGCCTGCAACGAGCTGATCGGCCCGGGATTTCGGGTCCCGGCTGCGGCGACCGTCGAAGCGATTTTCCGCTACCGCGGCCTGAACCGTTTCCCGCCAGTCCTCATCCCCGTCATCAACCTCGTCATTGCTGCCGCCCTCATCATCGTCGGATCCGGCAGCCCCTTGCAGTCGGTCTACCTCATCGATCAGGCGGAAGAGCTCCTCCTCGAGCAGTTGCCGGGCGCGACGCTCTTCGTCGAGTGCCGACTCGAGGGCAAGCAGCCGCTCCGACGGCGGTGCGTCAGCGTCGAAGCCTGTCGGAGCGGACGGACTCATGAGAAAGTACGCGAGACCGCCCAACGCGAGGCACGCTCCCAGGCTGGCAGCAATCAGTGATTTAGGCATAGGCAAACTCCGCCATCGGGAGTTTAGGCCAATTCCGGTCCAACAGGTTCATTCTGCCGGTCTTCAGCGTTGCCTGATGCTAGCCAAGTGGCGGGCTGGCTGGGTCGGTCTGACGATGACCTGGTTGATATTGGGCTGCAGATTCGGCCGGGAGCTGGCCTGCAACGGGCGGGCGGCCCGGGGTGCTCGCCCCACGCTTCATTCCTCTCAGAAGAGCAGCTTCGCGCCGATGCCGAACGTGCGCCCAACCCGCTGGTCAATCAGCACTGCCTCCTGTCCGGCCAGGTTGAGCTGCTCGAACCTGTTTTTCTCATCGAGGAGATTGTCGATGCCGACATCGACCTCGACATAGTCAGTGGGAAACCACTTGTAGACGATTCCAAGGCTGTGAAAGGGTTGTTCAAAGGCGTCGTCGTTTCCCGAGATGCCGCCATAGAACACCCGCTCACCAAAAACGTTGTAGTTAACGAATGCGCTGTGTCTGCCGGATTCCGCGTCAAACCCGAGCGTCGCATTCGCGACGAACCTGGAGTGCCCCGTCAGTCGGCGTTCCGAGTTCGTTGGTGCTCCGGTTATGCCAGCTGTATCGATTTTCAGGTTTGAGTCACTCAGCGTCACGTTGCCGGAAACGAAGAAACCGGTCACGCCTATCGTCTTCAGCCCTTCCATTTCAACGCCGTAGACCTCCCCGGACTCGGCATTCGTAAACGTCAGCTGGATGTTGTCGTCAGACCCCGCCGTACGAATGCGTTCAATCGGGTTCTCGATCTCCTTGTGAAACAGCGAAACGGTAAAGTTGTCACCGTTGGAGTAGTAGAATTCGCCGCGCGCCTCGAAATTGTCGATCGGCGACGTCAGCAACAGCTCGTTGCCGGCAACGCGAATGCTCAGCTCCGGATCGATATAGACGACGTCCGAGATTTCACGCAGGTCGGGACGCACGACGGTTTCGCCGTAGCTCAGTCGGAACTGGTAGTCATCGGCAGCGAACAGACCCGACCCCATGTACGTGACGGCCAGCGACAGAAAAGTGTCATCTTCGCGGATGGCCAGGCGCTGGTCAGGATCAGCCAGTCGCTCATTGATCTGCCTTACCGAGTTGCCGCTAAAGTCGAGCAGGTCGACCGGCAGAATCGCCTGCTGGTAGTCCTCGTACCTTACGCCGCCGCTGAACCGCCATTCAGTCAGCTCGACGTCGACCATCCCGTAAAACGCATCAACCTTCTGCGCCGCGATGTAGGACTCCGTTCCAAAGTTCGAACCAAGTGACAAATTGAAGCCGTTCTCAACCGTCAGTCGATCTTCATTAAGAACATCGGCAGGGCCACCGCCGAGCAGGCCCGAACCAATACCCACCGCATTGAGGTTTACGTTGTAGCCATAGTATTCGCGCGTCTTCTTGCTGCCCCACCAGCCACCCGACACGGTCAAAGCAGCGTGGCCTGCCTCGATGGGGAGCGATAAGTTGCCACCCCAGCTACTCAGATCATCATCCAGTTCCAGAAAAGAGAAAATACCCATGGATGTGGATGCCAGCAGCTGTCGCGAAACTTCCTGACCGTCTTCATTCAGGACGGCTGAGCCAGAGAAGTCAGTGCTGTTTGGTAGTTCCGTGGTCGCCGTCGAATCGGACCAGTACCAATCGAACTCGAGATTGGCCAGGCCAAAGGCGTTCAGTGCACGCGTGGCCACTGGCGTCTCTATAAACGTATGATTGCCGGACAGCTGAAACAGCTGCAGCTCTCGCGATTCGAAGCGTGTCCGGTAACTAAGCTTTTGGTCGCCGTCTTCCTGCAGGTTATTCTGGTCGAAACCACGCGTGAAGTCGGCTCGTGCTTCATCGTTGACGAGCTGGTAGAAGCTTGTCCCAAGCGTGTGGTCCGCCAGCCAATCAACGCCGAGATTTAATGAGGCAACAGTACGTTCCTCATAGATCGTCCGGTCTATCTCGACAAACTGGGTCTCGGGATTTCCGATCGCCTCACGACGCTGGTCTTCGTTACGAAAACTCTCGTTGTAGCTGCCGTCCAATAGCACACCTACGCGAAGCGCCTCATTGTCGCCGAGGTACCAGGAGTTGCCGAGCGACAATCGCCCGCCGAAATCCGGCGTATTGTCTCGATAGCTCGCAGCAACATCGGTGTTCAGACTGTCAATCAGCCCCTGGTGTATTCCGCGCGCCTCAGCCAGGCTGGCGTCTCCCTCGAAACTCATCGTGTTGAAAATATTTGTGACCGAGATGTCGCCTCGATAGGTATTGATCGCGGTGTCGATAGCAGCGGGCAGACGGCTGGACCCATGATTGAACTGGAGGCCGGCGCTATCCCCTTCGCTGTTGAACCCAGTGCTGACGCTGAGTGACGCGACCAGCTCGTCGGGAACGCTCTTGGTACGAATGTTCACCGATCCGCCACCAAACGCAGCAGGCTGATCCGGAGAAGGTGCTTTCTGAATCTTGATCGCCTCGACGATTGACGTCGGAAAGAGGTCCAGCGGTATGACGCTGCGAGTAAGGTCCGGCGAAGGAACCGCTGCGCCATTCACCTGCACGCTGGAGTAGCGCTCGCCAAGCCCGCGCACATAAACGAATTTCCCGTCGATGACGGTGAGCCCCGGCACACGACGTAGTGCTGCGGCGATATTGGAGTCCCCCGCGCGCGATATGGCTTCAAAACCGAGGTAGTCCGCCGAGAACGGTACTTCCATTCGCTCATCGGTAAGCGCGGCGGCACCGCTCTTCAAACGTCCGAAAGTAATGACCTCTTCTATAGACTCGTCAGCCAATTCCTCAGCGACGCTTGTTGGTGCGATGGCGATACCCGTGCAAGCGAGCGCCACACTGAGTGCGTTTGTGGTCTTGAAATACATAATGGTCAGCCTCTTTGGTTGCTGCGTGCTGAAACGCAGGGCGAGGCACCTGCGGGTGCCTCGCGCTTGTGTTGAGTCGCGTTGTGCTTCGAACGCATGTGTTGACTACGGGTCGAGTGGTGCATTGAGGCCGACCGTCCAGCCGGCCAGCCAGTCATCGGAGCTGTTGGCAGCGCCGAGAAAGGTTGGCGATTCGAAGTAGTCGTCAACGCTCGAGACATCGAAGAGATCCGTAGACTGATCGAATACGACCGCGCTGGTCGAATCCGTGATCGTGTCCGCCGTGAGGTAACCTCGTGTAGACGTTCCGCCAGTGATCAGGCTCGTGTACTCGATATTGCTGTTGTCGAGGACGTTGTTGGTATTGCTGCCGGAAGTGAGGAGCGCGAGAAGCTCGGCGTCTTCGATTGCCGCGTTCGCAAATGAATTTGGCGATGACTTGATGAAATCAGACGCAGCACAGGCAACGACGTTGCTGGCCAAAACGGAGGTGCCATTCTCAACAGCATCAATGGTCTCAGGGCCTTCGGAATCGGCCACTTCGATACACTCATTCGATGCGTGGCCAGGCGCGTTCGACGTCACAATCGAGTTGTACATCTCGAAGTACGCACCTTCCCTGAACAGCGGACCTTCCGAGTCACCTTTGGACGACGGACTGGTGCCGGCACCCTCATCGATGTTGGACGTAATACAAGTCAGGTTCGAGATTACAAGCTTTGTCGTCGGTGTAATTCCGTCGCCTCGACCGCCTCCGGTGTTGTCGCCCTCGATGCAGCGATTGCCGCCCGAGGTATGCAGAACGACCGCATATTGGATATTGCCGTTGTAGCCTTCGGAGTAGTCAATGGAATCGTCGCCAACGTTTACGGCAACGATATGATCGAGGTCGACGGCGCCGCCAAACATCTCGAAGCCATCGTCCAGCGTCGTATACACCTGCACGTGACTGATGGTCGTCCCGCTGCCGACGCCGTTGAGCGTAATCGCGTTTAGCTCATCGCCATCAACAACTTCGAAGCCGGCGTGTTTTACGACCACATAGGTGAGTACGCCGGAGTTCTCGGCGTTGTTATTGCCGCCATAGGTTGCCGGCCGGCCCTCAGCCGTTGCATGGCAGCTGTGGACGTTGTTTGACGTTGCCGCAAACTGATCCGGGTCGCCGGGACTGTTACCCGTAGCAGTACCGTCATGACATTTGTTTGTGCGGCCATTGCCGTTAATCTGCAAGCCGCCCCAAAGACCGCGATCAGTCTCGGCTGCGACAGCCTGGATTGCATCTTCGTCTGCCGTAAAAGTAATCGGCTCCGAAAGGGTTCCTTCCGCAAAGACTTGTGAACCCCTGGCTATGCGCACATAGCTGTCAGCCGCCTGAAAAACCATCGTGTTGCCCGCATCGATTACGAGGCGAGTACCCTCACCTTCTTGCGGTATGCGGAGACCGGTAGACGCCGCGGACGCATCAACATCTTCACCGATGAACAGTGAGTCTTCGAAGACATGCAAACCACCGAAGTTTGGAAAACGAATCGTCGAGACAGTGATTGGCCGCGTGTCCGACACGAAGGACGAATCGTAGACGCAGTTGCCGTCCGCGTTCAGTGCACCTTCAAATCGCTGGCCTGCTTCTTCGTAAGCGGCGCAGGGGTTGGCTGTCGTCGCCGGCGGATTGGTACTGGTGTTGCCCTGGTTTGAGTTGTCCACCGTTGTCGGGGCAAGAGTAATGTCGCCGCTATCGCAAGCAGCAAGTGCGGCCGCTGCCAACAGGGCAGCAGTCAGCTTTGAGAGTTTCATTGTCAGTCTCCAGACCAGAATGGTTGTTTCGATGTCCGCGCGCTGCGGAATGTGCCGAGCATCGTGCTCCCGGGTTGCGACGCATACGTACGCGCTACGCGTCTCGGGTCGTTGTCTTTCGTGGCAAAGTAGTCAGGCGATGTTGAGATATCGTGACAATCTGATTACGGGTATGTAACGAAGCTACGGGCTGGTCTTCGCGGGACAAGCGATATCCGCCCCGATCGGATCTACGGGCTAGTCTTCAAGTGAGAATCGATACCCTGACCCGCGTACCGTCTGAACGTACCGGGCATACCCGAAAGGCTCGAGCAGACTACGAAGTCGTCTGATGTGAACGTCGACCGTCCTCGGACCTACCGAGGCGTCGCGATTCCAGACGTGCATCAGTAATTGCTTTCGGCTGAATACGCGGTCCTGGTTGCTGATCAGGAACTGCAACAATTGGTACTCGCGGGGCGCGAGCGAGAGGGCCTTGCGATCCACAGTAACTCGGTGGCTTAATGAATCGATCAGGATTCCGCCAGCACGAATTTCCGGGGCAGCCGTCGTGTTGGCAGGTCTACGAAGACAGGCGCTGATACGGGCGCTGAGTTCCAGTGAGTCTATGGGCTTCCCTATGAAATCGTCGGCACCGGACTCCATCGCCAACATGACTTCCTCAGAGACACCTTGTGAGGATGTCACCAGCACCCTGACGGACCGCAATCGATCGTCTCGCCGTACGTCGCCGAGCAGATCAATGCCATCGACGTCGGGTAGCGCAAGGTCGCAGAGCATAAGATCCGGGCGGCTTCGCTGAGCCGTTGCCAAAGCGGAACTTGCGTCTCCACTCACCCGAACTCGATGCCCCAGTGCGCGGAGCGCGTCAGCGGTGCGGTGACGCGACACCGCATCGGCATCGACCACCAGGATGGAGGCTAGCGCCATGAAGATTGCTCCGAAGAATTCTGACGCTAAGAGAACACGCTCGTATTACAGGCGATTTACGCGTTTGTTTCGGTTCTGTTACAACCCTGAACTTGCCTCAGGGACGACGAACGATTCAGAAATAGCCGGCAAGCTGCAGGAAGATGCCGGGGCCAGCGGAGAACTCGAGGTTGGTCAACGGCACCTTGAGTCCACCGAACTCTGTGCCAGGCGGGCCAACCGGGACATTCAGGCTGCCAAGCAACACGCTGTTGTCCGACAGGCTGTACTGGCCGATCAACTGGAACAACGCGCTGCCGTCAGAGAGGTTCGTAAACAGAGTAGGCGTCACCGACAACAACGGCGTCATTTCGACAAGGACGTTGCCCGCCAGGTAGTGGCGGCCAATATTGAACAGGTCGCCCCGCAGGAGTTGCTCGGACAACTCCGCATTGGCGGCGACGTCCGTCGTCAGGACGTCGTCATCGCCAAGTCCGAACCCGGAATAGAAATACTCGACGGACCCGCTCATGTTCTTGCCGAAGGCGATCCAGGACAGGCTGCCGTTGAGCAGAAACCGGGTCTTGTAGCCGCCCCCGGAGTCCGTCACTGACACGTCGCTTCTGATCACGGCACCGCCGACGCTCCTGGCTAACCCTAGTCCGAACACCGGTTCGTCGTAGTGCTTTCCGAACAGGATATCGAGCTCCGATGCACCGATGAACGCATGGTATTTCAGCAACGCGCTGGAGCGGCTGGAACTCACGTTGCCGGTGTCCGGTTTCCGCCGGACCACGAGTGCCGCCTGTAGATCGTTGCCGGTCTCGAAGAGCCGCTGTGCGTAGAGCATGTCGTCGCCCGTCTTGTACTCGGTATCGATCGCGGCCGGGTCGAAAGGATTAACGAGGTCCAGCGATGAGAAAAACAGGCCGTTGCCCCACGACAGCACCTGCCTCCCGAGCCGGATGACGAAGTCGTCGCTCGTATAGCCGATGGCAAGCCTGTCCATACGATGCAGCGCTAAACGCTTCCCCGAGTCCTCGAAGACGTGTGTCAGGTCCAGCAGGCGTGTCTCGTCATCCGGGTACAGGGGCACGCCGTCGGCAAGATCGCGTCGATAGGCGACGCGGTCTCCATGCAACAGGAACAATGAGTAGGCTGCCTCGGCTCGCCATGCGCCTCCCGATGCCCTGAAGTTGAGTCTAAGCTCCCCCTCAGCGTCGAACGGGACGGAGGGTGCAACCGTTCGAATGATGCTGTCGCCGGGCAGAGCATTGGCGACCCCCCGGAGCTTGCCGTGACCGCCGAAGTCCGTGTCCGCAGCTGAACCCGCTGCAAGAAACAGGAGCAGCAGTGTCAGCTCAGGCTTGCGCAATATCGTCAACAATGCGCCCGTCCAGCATCTTAATCAGTCGTTTCGCATAGCTCATCACGCGACGGTCATGCGTTGCGATGATGAAGGTCGTGCGATGGTGGGTATTCAACTCGGTGAACAGCTCCATCAGCTCATCAGACGTTTTGGAATCGAGGTTCGCGGTCGGCTCATCCGCCAGGACCAATGCCGGCCTCGACACGATCGCTCTTGCGACGGCAACCCGCTGCTGCTGCCCGCCCGACATCTCGGCGGGTCGCCGTTCCTCGAGACCACCGAGCCCGACCTCGTCGAGGATGCTCATCGCCAGCGAACGTCGCTTGTCCGCTGCGACGCCCTGGACCTGCATGACGAACTCCACGTTCTCGCGCGCCGACAGCACGGGAATCAGGTTGAACGCCTGGAACACGAAGCCAATCTTCTGCAGCCTGAGAGCGGCGAGCTCACCTTTGTTGAGATTGTCGATGCGCTGCTCGTCGATATAGATTTCGCCGGAGTCGGGCACGTCCAGCCCGCCGATCGCATTCAGCAAGGTCGTCTTGCCGCCGCCGGAAGGCGCCGACAGGCAGACGAAACCGCCGTTCGCTATCTCGATACTCACATGATCGAGCGCGTGAATATCCTCGTCGCCCTGGCGGTAGGTCTTGCACACGTCAACACAGCGTACGGCACTCATCAGTCCACCTTGTGAATAGCTTCAATGGGATCATATCGGGACGCCCGCCAGGCCGGCGAGAGGCTGGCGAGGAATCCCAGTATCAAGACGACGCTGTTGGCCAGCACCACGTCCTGCAGGCGCAAGTCCAGCATCAGGATCGACGACGCACCCATCATCTCCATGCCCTTGGCGACGATGGAAACATCGATACCGTCGGGAAATGCGCTGACCGATAGCCAGGCCAACACGTTGCCGAGGGCAAGCCCGATAATGAGCAGCAACATCGACTCGATCACGATCTGACCGAGAATGCTCGACGGCCGCATGCCCAGTGCCAGCATCAAACCGATTTCTCGCACGCGCTCGAACACGGCCATGACCAGCGTGTTGACCAGGCCGAACGACAACGCGAGAAAAATGACGACGACCCAGACCAGCGTGAAACCGTCCATGACCTCGAGCATCGTACCGAGATAACGATCCAGCTCGGTCCATCGCTGCACGGACACGGAGTTGTCGAACACATCGCCCACTGAGTCAGCCACTTCGTCGACCTGGCGGTAGTTGTCACCGAACACGATCGCCTCGGTGACCTGGTCCGGTACGCCGAGCATGGTTTGCAACGTCTCCTTGCCGGTCAGTACCCAGGTTTCCTCCCACAGCTCCACCTTCGCGTTGAAGACGCCGACGATCCGGAAACCGCGGTCCGCGATATCGTTGTCGGGCGTCTGGCTCATCAGGACGATGCGATTGCCGAGCCTGGTCTTGAGACGTTCCAGCAGTTTGGCGCCGATCAGGACACCCTGGTCCGAGACGCCTTCGAGGTAACGTCCGTCGATCGTTTCGAGATCGACGAACGTGAAGTCCGCCTCGCGCTCCGGGTCTATACCGAGCAATGTGACACCCCGCGACTCGCGTTCGCTGGAGATCACCGCGGGCACGCTCAATCGCGTCGACCACGAGCTGAAGCCGCGCCCTTCGAGCCGCCCCGCGATCCCGCTGTCCGGCACAGGCAGCAGGTTATTTACGGTCGGATCGTCGCCGTAGTTTGGGTTGCGTGCCTGCACATGGCCGGGGATCACACTGATGCCATCATGGACCATCTGCGACACCATGCCCTGCGTCATCGCCGTCATGAAGATCATCGCCCACACGCCGACGGTGATCGCACTGAGCATGATCAGCGTGCGCCGGTGATTGCGAAACAGGTTGCGCCAGGCGAGTTTGATCAGGATGCGCATCGTTGCCTTACCGTGCTCATGCCGCGCGCATCGCTTCGACGGGCTGCAGGCGATTCAGTCGGAACGCCGGGTACAGCGTGGCCAGGATCGACACGAGAAAGACGACGAACGGGCCGGCAAACAAGGTCACCACGCTGATGCCCGGGTACAGACGCGCGGGCAGGTTGAATCGGACGGCCATCTCCTCCATGCCGGGCACGACAAAGCCGGTCACACCGAAATAAGCGGTCAGGATGCCGCCGAGCAGCGCGCCCAGCAGGATGCCGATCGCCCCCATCAGTGCGGTCTCGAGCAGCACCAGCCTGCCGAGGCGCCCCGGGGCAATGCCGAGCGCCATCAGGATGCCGAATTCCCGCGTCCTCTCGAGGACCGACATCAATCCGGTATTGAGCACGCTGAATGCGACAAGGATGACAAGCACGCCGTAGACGAAGAAGCTGGAACTCAGGTCGGCCGTGATCGCCTGCTTGAGACCCGGCTGCAGCGCCGTCCAGTCGTGCAGCTCCAGATCGTCGGGCAGCAGCGCCCTGATGCGCTGCCGGTAGTCCGATGCGGAATCGATCGTCGGCGCGTTGATCACGATTTGGTGACCGCTGCCCCGCATGTAGAACACCTCCTGGAACGTGGCCAGCGGGATCTCGGCAATGCTGCGGTCGAGATCGGGGATGCCGCTGTCGAAGATGCCGACGATAGTCATAACGGCTGCGGCGAAGGAGCCGTCCCGCCCGCTGCCAAGCATCGTCAGTTCGTCGCCTACCGAAACGCGAAGGTTCCTTGCAAGCACCGTTCCGATAATCACCTCGTCGCCGGACTCGACGAAGCGCCCGTCGGTCACCAGCCCGGGAATGCTGGACGCGCTCGGCTCGAATGCCGGTTCGACGCCGTACACGGCGATGCCGTAGGAGCGTTGCTCACTGGATGCAAGGACGAACCCGCTTGCTCGCGCCGCGATATCGGCGTCGGGAAAGTCCTGTCGGAGTCTTGACGCAAGCGGCACGATCTCCGCCACCGTCTGTCGCATACTGCCGTCGTCGATGTAGCCCGGTGCCTGTACCTGCATATGCCCGCTGAAGGCGCGCAGCGAATTGTTGATCATCAGGTCGTAGACAGAGAACTGGAACGAGATCATGAAGACGAGTAGCACGTTCGAAAAGACCATCGCGCCGATCGTCAGCCAGGTGCGCCTCGCGTGCCGCCACAGGTTTCGCCAGGCCAGTCGGAGTGTGAGTATCAAGTGACTACTCTCTGGGATTTCTCAAGTTGGACAGCGTGAACAGGCTGTCCGTTACGTCAACCTCATACTCGACCTTTTGCACGCTTATCTCGGTCCACTCGTCGGCTTCGTCGGTCTTCTGCATGCGCTGCCGGCTGGCGACCGTTCGGCCACCCATATCGTCAATCTCGAGCGTAGTCAGCGCCTTGACCAGCGCGCCATCCTGGTCGTAGAAACGATGCTCGAGCACGACATGGTCTTCGCGAATCATCAGCACCTCACGTCCCCAGACAACCGCCGCATCCTCGAACGGCACCGACTCGATTTCATAGACCATGAGTTCGTCACGCTCCGTCGTCGAGATCAGGGTGTGCGCATACTGGTCGACGATGTCGTCGGCCCGGGCGACGTCCTTGTTAGAGAAGTCCGAGCCCATCCAGCTTTGACCCATCATCGACGACGGGATCTTGATGACCCGGTTAATGCGCGGCGAGAAGGTCCACATCTCGTTGTCATTCGTCAGGGTCGCATTGCCGCGGTCCTTACGCGGCTCGGTGACGCGAACCAGGGAACGCTCGTCCCCCTTGGTCCACGCTTGCATGGACATGCTGCGCTCCCAGTCGGGGCGATGAATGACCATCGTCATCTCGCTGTAGGAGGAAATGCCACGCCAATGATCGACAGCCGCCCTGACAATGTCGGTGGCCGACGCCTGTTCTTCACCGGCCAGGGGCCAGCAGGCAAACAGCAGCACGCAAATGAATGAAAGGCGAAGCATGCGGAAAAGGATGCGCTTGCCGAACAGGCACCGCAATACGTAGTGGCCCGCCCGCGGCGGGCCAGGGGAAGAAGGTTTTATTGAATCGCCAGGACGCGTTGCTCAGGCGACGACTTTGCCGTCAGCGGCGGTTTCCTTGTCCTTCAATCGGCTGCGATTGGTCACCATCCGGTCATACAGGCCGGTGATGCACTGGCTGCCGGTTTTCTCGAACATGAAGGGAAAGATCGCGTGAACACCGCAGCAGAACGCGGCCTTGAACATCGACAGGCTGAATCCCATCGCCGAGGAAAAGTGCTCGGTGTAGGACTCTCCGACGGTAGCGGGATGGTCTGTGAACCTGTCTTTCAAAGCCATATGCATCTCCTTTTCCGAATTATCGGCAAATTCGCGAAAATCATTATTGCGTTTTCTTATACAATTTCGGCTAGAATTTGAACATACGTTTCATAAGATACTTTATATCGGAACTAATGGACACAAAAGACCGCCAAATACTCCGAATCCTCCAGTCAGACGCGGGACTTTCGATGGCCGAGCTGGCCGACCGCTGCGCGCTGTCGAAAACGGCGGTCTGGCGGCGCGTCCGTGACCTCGAGAAGCAGGGCATCATCCAGTCACGAACCACTGAACTGGATGCAGAGGCCCTGGGGTTCAGTCTGACGGTGTTTGCGCTGGTCAGCACAAACCAGCACAGCGACGAGTGGTTCAGTCGCTTCGAGAAGGCCGTGAACTCGATCCCGGAGATTCTCGACTTCTACCGGACGAGCGGCAGTATTGATTACCTGTTAAAGGTCGTGGCGCGCGACGTGCGGCACTACGATGAGATATACAAACGCCTGATCCGCGAGGTCGACTTCGCCGACATCAGCTCGACGTTTGTGATGGAGACGTTCAAGTCAGGGCATCAGCTTCCGATCTGATCCGGCACCGTCTCCGACTCCGACTCCAACTCGTCGATGTCTTCCTGTCTTCGCTCGGCCGCTTCGTGCTGTGCATCGCGCTCGGAGCCTATCAGGATCGCAATCCAGCGCGTACTCTCGTCGCCCTCCAGCCAGAGTTTCAGCGTCATCGTCAACGGGACTGAGAGCAGCATGCCGACCGGGCCAAAGACCCAACCCCAGAAAACGAGGCCGACGAACACAATCAGCGGCGAGATGCCGACGCCGTAACCCATCAGCCTCGGCTCAATCAGGTTGCCGAACATGATGTTAATCAGGACGAAACCGATCATCGTCGCGGTCGCTGCTTCCGGCCCGATCTGCACGAGCGCCAACAGGATCGCGGGAACAGCCGCAATGATGGATCCGATGGTCGGGACGTAGTTCAGCAGGAATGCGAGCATGCCCCAGAGCTGCGGGAAATCGAGACCGATCGCGCTCGTCAGTCCCCACGCGAGCAAACCGGTCGCGATGCTGACCAGCGTCTTGATGCTGAGGTACCGCCCAAGGTTCGACAGGAACAATTTGGGCTTCTCCAGAGACCCTTCGCGGGCGCCGAACGCGGCCTCCATCTTGGTCCGCAGCGTTGACGCTTCGAGCAGGATGAAGACGACGGTGAAGAAGATCAGGAAGACGTTAGTCAACACGTCCCTGACGCCGTTCAGGATATTGGCCGCGAGGCCCATGGCCCATCCCGGGTTCACCAGGTCGCCGAGAGTATCGACGGATTCGTCTACGCCGAGGTGTTCGACTACAAACTCCAGGACGCCCCTGACGATACCGTCCAGTCGTTGCTGGTATTCCGGCAACGCGGCGGTGAATTGCGCGACCGAACGCCCGACGATGCTGCCGACAAATGTCAGCATCATCATGATTACGATGACGATGATGAGAGCCGCCAGCACCGCAGGCACCCGCTTCTTCTGCATCCAGAGCATCGGCCGCACGGTAATCAACGCGATGAACGTCGCCAGCAACAGGGGCACCATCAGCACCTTCGCCATTTGCAGGCCGTAGACAACCACGATCACGGCCGCGAAGCTGATCAGTGCGCCGGCTTTGTCGGTAGTCTGGACGTTCAAAGGCTTACCTCGAGATCAAGGTCGTGATCATCGCACAAGCGATGCGCTTCGCCTACTTGCCTCGGGGATGGCCCGGCGCGACACTGTCGCAACCCCAACAGACGAGAGATAGAACATGGCCGCAGTCGAATCACAAATGCTGGAACTCGGGACATCAGCACCGGCGTTTTCGTTGCCCGACCCTGACGGCAACGTGCATGCATTGCCGGACGACGGCAATCCGTTGCTCGTTATGTTCATCTGCAATCACTGTCCTTTCGTCGTCCACGTCCGGGAAGCCCTGGCGGCCCTGGCAACCGACTACCCGAATGTGAACATCGTCGCGATCAACAGCAACGACGCCGAGGCCTACCCGGCAGATGCGCCGGACAAGATGAAGCTTGAAGCGGTAACGCAGGGCTACACGTTCCCCTACCTGTTCGATGAGGACCAGTCCGTCGCCAAGGCCTATCGCGCCGCCTGCACGCCAGACTTCTTCCTGTTCGATGGCGACCTGAAGCTGGTGTATCGCGGTCAGCTCGACGACAGTCGCCCGTCGAACGGCAAGCCGGTGACGGGCAAGGACCTGCGCGCGGCGATGGATGCTGTACTCGCGGCACGCCCGGTCAGCACGGAACAGGCGCCGAGTATCGGCTGCAACATCAAATGGAAGCCCGGCAACGCACCGGACTATTTCGGATAGTCCTTAAGTGCCTTAGCGAATGAGGCCCGGGACCGGCTCGGGCGGACGCCTGGGCGTGTAACGCTCGATTTCATCGTCACTGATCGACTGGATTTTGATTCGCCAGCGCCCCAGCGTCGTGCTGATGCGCAACTGGTATCGACCGCCCTGCTTGAAGAGCTTCAGGCCGTTACCCTTTCTCTTGGTATGCAGCACGCGACCGACGTGCGCGCCTGTGCTCGCATCGATCAGCGTTATATCGAGCGCAACAAGCGACTCGTAATCGGCATCGAGCCGCCAATCCAGCAGCCAGGCGCCGTCGACCTCGAACGCCTGCGTCGTCGTACTCTTGCTTCCGCTGAACTCGCGGACGAGCTCCCCCGCATTGGCGAGGGGCTGCAGTAACAGCAGGATGGCCGCGGCAATTAACACTCTCATTGATGAATCCTTCCCTAGACGTTCGGGCTTTTGCATGCCAGGTTTCGACTGCGAATTATGCCGAACGTTCGATTTCTTCGCACGCAGAGTCCCACGGCGTTCCGGCGGCATACCGCGCCGCGAGGAAGTCGATGAACGTGCGCACCCGGTATGACAAGTGGCGAGTCGGCGGGTAGACCGCGTAAGCCGGCGTCACGGGCCATCGGTAGCGTGTGAGTATCGGTACCAACCGGCCCTCACAGATGGCATCGCTGGCCAGGAACGTAGGCTGGACGATAATGCCGAGGCCCTCGGCGGCACATTCGCGCAGAAACTCGCCGCTGCTGGCTCGCATACCGATATTGACGATGACTTCCCGTCGCGCGCCGTCGGCATCCGTACACACCCAGCGCTCGGGCTCCGCGAGGTTATCGTAGACAAGACACGGGTGATCGGTGAGATCGTCGAGCGACTCGGGCTCGCCGTGCTCGGCGATGTAGCCCGGTGAAGCGCAGACGACGGTCCTGGCATCGAACAACTTCCTTGCAATCAGGCTCGAATCCGTCAGCTGGCCGATACGTATCGCCAGGTCGGCGCCCTCCTCCAACAGGTCGATCTTGCGGTCGTTCAAGTCCAGGCGAAAACGCACTTTCGGGTGCTCGCGAGAGAACTGCGCTATCGGTTCTGACATGTGCCGGACGGCAAAACCGAGCGGCAGTGCGATGCGCAACTCGCCTTTCAGCTCGCCGTGCTCCTGGGCAACTGCAGACTCGGCCTCGTCGAGGTCCGCGATGATGCGCGCCGCACGCTCGTAGAAACTCTGCCCGGAGTCTGTCACGTTGAGCCGTCGTGTCGTGCGCCGAATGAGCTGGACGCCCAGCCTCTCCTCGAGCCGCGCCACGCGGCGGGAAACGGCGGACTTGGCCATGTCGAGTCGATCCGCTGCAGCGGTAAAGCTTCCTGCCTCGACCACGGCCGCAAACGCCTGCAGATCTTCAAATCTATCCATTGTTGCGATTTTAGCAACATTTATGTCCTTTTTGTGCTGTTTATCTATCTCAACGGAACGTAGAGACTGCACCCATCGACAATCAAGGAGAACGACATGACCAACATCCTGGAGATCAGCGCCAGTGGACGGACGCAGGGTTCCCTGACGCGCCAGCTCACCGGAGAGCTGATCGACACGCTGGGCAATCCGCTGGACGGCACGAATGTCACGCGTCGTGACCTGGCCGCCGGCCTGAATTTCGTCGACGACCGGTGGATTGCGGCGAACTTCGCGGCGCCGGAGGACAGGACCGAGGCACAGCGTGCTGCGCTTGCTGAATCTGATGTACTGGTGGACGAGCTCAAGGCAGCCGACATCGTCGTCATCGGGTCGCCGATGTACAACTTCGGTGTACCCGCCGTGCTGAAAGCCTGGATCGATATGATCGCCAGAGCTGGGCTGACGTTTCGTTACACAGAGAGCGGTCCTGAAGGCCTGCTCAAGGGCAAGAAGGCCTATGTCGTCGTCGCGTCCGGTGGCGTCGCGATCGACAGCGCCGCAGATTTCGCGACGCCCTATCTTCGCCATGCACTGAGCTTTGTTGGCATCGATGACGTTGAGGTCATTTCGGCCAGCCAGGCGGGCAAGGCTGCCGACGAAGTTCTCGATGCTGCTCGCACGCAGATCGCCGAGCTCGCTGAGGCGGAGCCTGCGCGTCGCGTCGCCTGACGTATCCCAACCAATCCCCTGATCAAACAAACCTGAGGAACACATCATGAATTCAAATGTTGATTACGCCGCACTCGTACTGAGACTGGGTCTCGGAACGATGTTTATCGCCCACGGACTGTTGAAGGTAATGGTCTTTACGCTGCCGGGAACGGTCGGCTTCTTCGAGTCACAGGGCTTCCCGGGCTTTACAGCCTACCTCGTTACCGCAGCTGAGATCGGCGGCGGCGCGCTACTGATCGCCGGCATCGGCACAAGGGCCGTTGCCGTCGCGCTGATCCCGGTCCTGCTCGGTGCGACGTACGTGCACTGGAGTGCGGGCTGGCTCTTCTCGAACGAGAACGGCGGATGGGAATACCCCGCATTCCTGGTCGTCGCGACGGTAGTCCAGGCCCTGCTCGGCCCGGGTCGCTTCAGGATAAAGCTGCCGGTCGCACGACGGCTACAGCCGGCAGAGGCCTGATCGCCTCGCCTGAAGCGGTATGGCAAGATAGGGGCGGTTCAAACGAACCGCCCTTTTTTCGTCCTGGACTCCAACATGCCGACACCCCGACTCCTGGCGTTCTCTGGCAGCGCGCGCCGGGCATCATTCAACC
>JAAUYH010058348.1_pt1 | contig 33608 bp, 26 predicted proteins | sample 7278061 | NCBI WGS metagenome assembly JAAUYH01 (sample SAMN14350203, study PRJNA611818) | marine sediment metagenome | isolation source: surface marine sediment (0.6m) | place: French Polynesia: Moorea | collected 2018-08 | reverse complement strand
TCTTAATCTTTGAATCATTCATAATGATTTATTAACCCTGTCCCTACTTAATTACTTTGAAGTGCAAATAACTTTTTGTGCAAAATAATGTTTTTTGTCAGAGAGACCCCGTCGTTTTACGGCGGGGTCTCTCTGACTTCGTAATATTTCTTGACGAAAATAGTATTTTCTGGAGATGGACTTGAATGGGTCAAGAAATGAGAATAAATGATTTTGAGCTCGAAAGTGGTAGCTTGAGTTGAAGATTTATTGCGATCGCATTTTTAATGAACGACCTAAACGCGATCGCCTAAACTTGTTAAAATCCATATACTCGCTATTATGAAAAAGCCAGCCTTAACATTCTAGTGGTTTATTTGTAATAGCTATGGCTATTTTAGTCTGCCATGCTAGAGATTTAGAGCTTACTATTCAGGAGCAGGAGAAGTCTCCGCTCCTTGAGAAATCCTAATGACCGTAACTAATGCCCCACTAGCAATCAGTCTCACAACATATAAACTACATAGTAACCTTTAATCGATTTATGGGAATCATAAATTGGGTAAGGGCTAAATAACAATCTTATTATTTATTTGACTGTCTAATTTTAAAAAAATTAGAATCATATTAGGCATTACTTTTATATTTAAATAAATATTCTGAATTGAAATCTAACAAGTAAGTCATGGAATCAAGGGAGAATGGTAGTCGCGTGAACAAGCACAACAACTCAGATAATCGTAAGCCTAGCGATATAGACAAGAGAACAATCATCCAAAATTTTGATGGGACTGCCATTCAACCGCCAGACGAAATTCAGAATTTATTGGAGGATCACAGCTCGGAAGAAGAAAACTCTTTATCTCTTGATGATCTGGATTTATCCGCCAAATCTTCGGATGATGCCGAAGATTTGTTACCTTTTATACAAGATAATAGTGATAATGATATAGAAGACTTAGGACTCGAACCAGAAATCGATGATTCTCTAGATGGCCTACTAGATTCTGATTTAGATCCTGAAGTTGAGCTTGATCATTTAGATGAGCTTGATGATTTAGTCTCAATGAATATCGACCTTGATGGGACAGATACATCTAGTGAACTAAATGACTTAGATAATCTTTTAGATGACTCTATAAACGAGATAGATAATGATAATATAGATGAGCTTCATGATCTCGAAGGGTTACTAGATTCAGATTCTGACTTAGATAACTTACTAGATTCTGCGCCAGAAAAACAGCCATCTCCTACTGTTAAGACTCCAGCTCCCAAGGCTAAAATCAAACCTTCTCGACAACCAGAAGCTCCCAAAGGAAAAACTTTTGATCAGACAATGCGGGTGTCAGTCAAAAAACTCGACAACCTCAATAATATGATTGGAGAGTTGGTAGTCAAACGTAATCGTTTAGAAGAAGATCAAGAAAGGTTACGCCGCTTCCTGGATAACTTATTGAATCACGTGCAATCCTTGGGAGAAATGGGAGCAAAAATGCATGATCTTTATGAGCGATCGCTTTTAGAAGGAGCCTTAATTGCCAGTCGTCAACAAAATCAAGTATCTTCCCGTAAAGTGTCTGGATTTCTTGATCCTAGTATGCAAGAGGAAGAAGATGACGAACTCAACGCTTTAGAATTAGACCGTTTTACCGGATTCCATTTACTTTCTCAAGACATTATCGAGCTAATTGTCAGGGTCAGGGAAGCAGCCTCTGATATTCAGTTTGTAGTTGACGAAACAGATAAAGTTGCTCAGTCATTACGACAGGTAACTAGTCAGTTGCAAGATGGCATGAACTCCTCGCGGATGGTTCCTTTTGAACAAACAACAGATCGTCTCCCCAGAGCAATTAGAGATATATCCCATAAACTCAAAAAACAAGTCGAACTTAAAGTTGAAGGCAAGGACGTTCTCATTGACAAAATGATTGTGGAAAATCTCTACAATCCGATGACTCATTTAGTAAATAATGCTATTACCCATGGAATTGAATCTCCAGACGAAAGAATCCAATTAGGAAAAAGCGAACAAGGAACAATCCAGATTAGAGCTTTCCTCCAAGGGAACCAAACCGTAATTAAGATTACTGATGACGGAGCTGGTATCGACCCGGAAAAAGTAAAAGCCAAAGCTGTCGAGAAAAATCTAATTACCTGGGCGCAAGCGCAAAATCTCTCCAAGCAAGATGTTTACGACTTACTATTCCATGCTGGTTTTAGTACCAAAGATCAAGCGGATGACTTCGCAGGGCGTGGTGTGGGCATGGATGTGGTTAGTACTGATTTAAAAAAGATTCGCGGTACGATCAGTATTGAATCAGAAGTTGGTAAAGGGACTGTTTTTACCATTCGATTACCTTTAGTTCTTAGTATTTGTAAAGCTTTAACTTGTGTTTTCAATGGTACTCGGATTGCCTTTCCTATTGATGGGGTTGAAGATACTAGGGAATATAATTTAACCGATATTCAAACTAATGCTAACGGTGTCAAATCTATTTCTTGGAACAATAGCCTGTTACCTTTCCAACCTTTAGATAATTTACTTTCTTACAATCGTCGGATTAGCCGAGCGGGTATCTATAATGTCAATCAGGAAGAAGACACTGTTTCCATTATCATTCTTCGCAGTACTGATAACCTACTAGCACTAGAGGTAGATCAAGTATTAGGAGAGCAAGAAATTGTTATTAAACAAATGGAAGCCCCAATTCCTAAGCCAGCAGGGATTGCGGGGGCGACAGTGCTGGGTGATGGCACCATTATGCCTATTGGGGATGTACTGGAGTTAATTGAAATTGCCCAAGGCAAGAGAACCATCAATCTGGGCTTCAATATCTGGCAAGGTGGCAAGGCCGAGAAAGAAGATAAGATTGCCCAAGAACCAATGGTATTGGTGGTTGATGACTCCATTACAGTGCGAGAATTGCTGACTCTTAGTTTCAATAAGTTAGGTTATCGTGTTGAACAAGCCCGAGATGGACAAGAGGCTTGGGATAAACTTCGTGGGGGATTGCCCTGTGACATGATTTTCTGTGATATTGAAATGCCGAGAATGAATGGATTGGAACTATTATCTAATATCCAAAAGGATGAAACACTTAAACTAATTCCTGTCGCGATGTTAACTTCTCGTGGGGCAGAAAAACATCGTAAAATGGCTACTGATTTAGGCGCTCAGGCTTATCTAACCAAGCCTTATACGGAAAAAGATTTAATGGATGTAGCTCAAAGGTTAATTGAAATTAATCGAGCCAACCAAAAAGCAGAATCAATGCTAGCCCATACTGAAGCTGAATTAAATATTGATAATGACAAGACAAAATTGTCAGTAAATGGGAATCCTGTAGTGTTAATTATTGATGATTCTGTAACTGTGAGAGAGTTGCTGGCTACAACTTTTGCGAAAGCTGGTTATCAGGTAGAAAAAGCTAAAGATGGGCAGGAAGCCTGGGATAAATTAAAAGGAGGATTAGAATGCGACCTGGCTTTTTGTGATATTGAAATGCCTAGAATGAATGGTTTAGAGTTATTATCTAATTTACAAAAGGATGATAATTTTGCTTCTTTCCCCATTGCAATGTTAACTTCCCGTGGAGCCCAGAAAATGCGCAATATGGCAGCAAAAAGAGGAGCCAGAGGTTATTTTGTGAAGCCCTATGTAGAAGAAACTTTATTAGATGCAGCACAAAAAATGATCAATGGGGAAATTTTGCTGGAGCTAGATACATTGGATGATGAGGAAGAATAAGTAATAGGTAATGATTTAGAAATAACTCTTCAGAAACTAAAAAATCAATAGAATAGACTGAAAGTCTTGCTATGATTAGTTTCTGCCCTTTTTATTCGGAGAAATTAATTTATTTTTGAATTTTGAATTTTGAATTTTGAATTCCCCGTCAGGGGCTTTTGACTTTTCCTCACTGGGGTTAATAGAAAAAACTTTATTTGTTTTTGCCAGAAATTAAACCTCTTCTCCCATCGGAGCTAGAAGCCTGAAGAAAATGTCTTAGGTTTTGAATCTGTTGACTGGGCTCAAGTAAATCTAATTTTGCGATCGCACTTTCTAGGGTCAGACCTTCATGGTATAAAATACGAAAGGCTTTTTTGAGTTGCCTGAGATCCCCTGGGGACAAACCTCTTCTTTTTAAACCGACAAAGTTCAGAGAGCGCACTTTGGCAGGATTCCCTTCTACTAGCATATAAGGTGGGACATCGCGATTAATTCGACTCATACCTCCCACCATTGCCATCTTGCCAATATGGACAAACTGATGAACGCCTAAAACGCCACTGATGACAGCTTGAGATTCGATACAAACATGACCAGCCATCGCCACACTGTTAGCAATAATCACTTCATCCCCAATCAGGCAATTATGAGCCACATGAGCATATGCCATCAGGAGATTATCATTACCAATGACAGTCGCTTCCCCTTCTTCTGTGGCTTTGTTAATGGTGACATATTCCCGAATTTGATTATTATTTCCTATTTTAACTAGACTATTGGCCCCTTTATATTTTAAGTCTTGGGGTTCTAAGCCAATAGCTGCCCCAGGAAAGATCTGATTATTAGACCCGATTTCCGTACAGCCATCAATTACAGCATGGGGACCAACGATAGTATTGGCTCCTATTTTGACTTGAGAGCCAATGATGGCATAAGGAGCTACCCGAACTGTAGGATGCAATTGGGCTTGGGGATGAACAATCGCAGTAGGATGAATTAAATGACTATCTAACATAGCTGAAGATTTGATTGCAGAACTCATAATGCCTAATTTAAACCGCGTTTAATTTGAAATATATCGTTTTGGTGATTGTTTAGGGGAAAGTTAAAGGGGAAAGGTTTTACAGAATATATACTTTGCAAAACTTCAGTTTTGAACTTGTACACGATTTATTTAGTCGATCAGAGAAAATAACATTTCTCCTTCTACTGCTAGTTGACCATCTACTTCTCCTTTTCCTTTCATTTTGGCGATTCGATTGCGTTTTAATGCCAGAAGTTCGACAGTCATGATTAATTGATCACCAGGAGTTACTGGGCGACGAAAACGAACTTTATCAATGCCAGCAAAGGCAAACAACTTTCCTTCTAATTCTGGTATTTGCATTAAGATTGTGCCTCCTACTTGGGCCATAGCTTCAATTTGTAGCACTCCTGGCATTAAAGGTCTACCTGGGAAATGTCCAGGGAAATAAGGTTCATTAAAGGTAACATTTTTCAATCCTACTGCTTTTTCTTGGGGTACATATTCGAGAATGCGATCCACTAAGGCAAAAGGATAGCGATGGGGCAATAGTTGATGTATTTGTTCTACGGTTAAAACAGGCATTTCATTTATTATTTATTTATCATTGACGAGCGACCCTGCAGATTTTTAATCTGCTAAGGAACGCGCGAGTTATCATTGACTAATTAGCAAAGAAATTTTTTTAGCTAATTGAATATGGAGTTTGTGACTAGCTTTATAAGCTAGAAAATGAGCTTGGGGAAAGGCGCCGAGTAAACTCAGATCCCCTACTAAGTCTAATAGTTTATGACGGGCTGGCTCGTTAGTAAATCTTAAGGGAGGATTTATCCAACCTTGATGGCTACAAACCAAGGCATTATCCAGACTTCCCCCTTTAATCAAACCAGCTTTTTGTAGCTGTTCAATTTCTTCAGCAAAACCAAAAGTACGAGCCGGCGCGATTTCTGTGGCAAAATCTTCTCTATTGAGAGTCCAACTATGCCATTGGTTACCAATCACAGCATAGGGAAAGTCAATACCATAGGTAAAGCGAGTCTCCGACGCTGGCATTGCTGCGACAAAAGCATCTTGTTCTTGCACTACTACGGGTTGTTGTATTACTAAAGGAGGAGGGGAATGATGTTCAATAGTTTGATTGTGACAAATATTTTCGGCTATTGCATCTGCCCATAATTTTGCCGAACCATCGAGGAGAGGGACTTCAGCACCATCGATTTCGATCCGGGCATCTTGGATGCCACTAGCAGATAAAGCAGCAAGCAAATGTTCCACGGTTCGGACTTTAACCACAGAGCCTGAGGTCGTTTCCTGGGCTAATTCTGTGGACAGGGTAGTTTGACTAACCGAGTCCAGATTAGCTGGAATAATTGGCTGTTGGGGTTGATCCACTCGCACAAAATATCTACCTGCTCCTGGCTGTGCTGGCATTATTTTGACCGTAGTAACCAATCCCGAATGTAATCCCACTCCCGATAACGTAAAAGCTGTGACAGCTTCTGGGAGATTTTTCAGCATAATTTTTTTTCCTCATCACTGATACTTTTACTTTTTCCCTTGTAAAATCTACCAAACCAGTAAGTAAATCAAAACATGGCAACAACAAATAAATTTTGGCTAACAAATCTGATTCTGACAATTTTCTTGGGGAGTTTGCTACTAGGAGGTTGCACAACAGAAGACTCTTCCCAGGCGACCTCATCATCTGATAACCTTACCCCAGTACAATCTATAGTCAACAAAACCAGTAGCGCAAAAATGTTTGATAACTTACCAAGACTCGAAGGCATGGCGAAAGTAAAATTAGTAGTGAAAGGTTCGCCGATCATTATTGAGGTTAATGGTATTGATGCACCAATAACTGCTGGTAATTTCGTTGATTTGGTACAACGGGGAGTTTATGATGGTTTAATTTTTCACCGCGTCATTAAATCACCTCAACCTTTTGTGGCTCAAGGGGGAGATCCTTTAGGTAATGGTACAGGAGGTTTTGTTGATCCGGAGACTGGCAAAAAACGTTCTATTCCTCTAGAAATTAAATTAGCAGATGATGATGAACCTACTTATAGCAAAGGTTTAGGACAACAGTCGGGCATTATGTCTCCTGATGTAACGCTCAAACATAATCGCGGTGCAGTAGCGATGGCTCGTTCTCAGGCTCCTGATTCTGCTTCTTCTCAGTTCTATATTGCTTTAGCTGATTTGGATTTCCTTGATGGAGATTATGCCGTTTTCGGTCAAGTGTTAGAAGGCATGGATGTGGTCGATAGCATCAACCAAGGGGATGTTATTGATTCTGCCGAAGTCATCGAAGGCGTAGAAAACCTGAAACAGTAAACAGTTATCAGTTATCAGTCGATTATAGTGATAAGTATTTGTGCAAAATTAATCACTAGCGTGAAAATATACTACTTATTACTTATTACTTGCATAGATGGATGTTGTAGTTACGGGGATTGGCTTGCGGACTAGTCTTGGTTCTTTGACTGCAAGCTGGCAAAGTTTACAGGCAGGAAAATCAGGGATTCGATTAATGCAGCCTTTTCCTGAACTACCACCCTATCCTTTAGGTATGATCGGCGATTCTCCTGCAGATTTGGCTGATTTAACCAGGATTGTGGTGGAATCTGCTTTACAGGATGCAGGTTTAAAAACACCTCTGCCTGATTCTGGTGTAGTTATTGGTTCTAGTCGCGGTTGCCAAGCCACTTGGGAAAATTTGGCAACTCAATATTCTCCCAAGGCTCATTGGTTGGATAGTTTGCCCCATCGTGGAGCAGTATTGACAGCCAGACTGATTGAAACCAGCGCCCCAGTTTTGTCGCCGATGGCTGCCTGTGCGACAGGAATTCATGCGATCGCCAGAGCCTGGGAATTAATCCAAACTGGTAGCTGTCAAAGGGTAATTGCCGGAGCGGTAGAAGCGCCGATTACCAGATTGAGTTTGGCAGGATTTGAACGCCTCGGAGCCTTGGCGCAGACTGGTTGCTATCCTTTTGATCGAAAACGAGAGGGTTTGGTTTTAGCGGAAGGAGGGGCAGTTGTGGTTCTAGAAACGGCAACTTTAGCTCAGAGCAGAAAGGCTCATATTTACGGTCGGATCTTGGGCTTTGCTTTAACTTGCGACGCGCAAGCTATTACTGCGCCCGAGTCCAATAGCCGCAGTGCCGCGATCGCGATTAAGCAATGTTTAAAGCGTAGTAAGATCAAGCCTGATGAGGTGGATTATATCCATCTTCATGGCACTAGTACTAAGTTAAACGATTTGCATGAAGCCAAATTAATCGAGCATTTATTTACCCCTCAAGTTTCCGTCAGCTCAACGAAAGGAGCTACAGGACATAGTTTAGGCGCATCAGGAGCGATCGGCGCAGCCTTTTGCTTAATGGCTTTAAACACTGGATATTTGCCTCCCTGCGTCGGATTAAATGATTTGGCATTCCCTTTAAATGTGGTGCTCAATTCCTCAAAAAAGACCCCCCAAAACACTCTTTGTTTCAGCTTTGGTTTTGGAGGTCAGAATGCAATCCTAGCGATAGGAAAATAATTATAGGGATTAAGGAGCAAGAAACCATGCAAAGTTAACTACTCCTTTACTTGAACTTTCTTTAATCAGTTGATAGCTAACAGCTTAGAGCTAATCGCAAAGCAATTTTAATTCATATATGAAGATAATTAGCTTCTGCTTCTAGTTGCCTAACTAGTTTATCGTTACCTTGAGCTCTTGCTGCTTCTAGGCGATGTTCTAAATTTTTGCGGAGACTTTCACGGTAAGTTAGCGCTGCTTTGGCTAGTTTTTCTTGGCGATTTTGGTTCATAATGGACTCTTTGATCAAAAAATAATGCATATATTGGTATTTACTTAAGATAACATTTTTATTTTTAAAATGTATTCTTTGTAACAGAAATTTTACGGGAACTTAAAATTCTGCTTGTTGAGCCCAAAAGATTAATTTATGTATTATTTTTTCCAATTTACTTGTAAGGTGTTGTTTTAATGAAGAAGTGATTGCCTAGTAATCATGAAAACTGTACTGCGGTTGACTTAAAACTGTACTTTTAACAAAATACTAAGATTTTGTTAAATCAAAGCTTTGATCAGTTTGGAAGAAGTTAGAATTTCTTGTCTCACGCAGTATATTCTTGTCTGAGTGCTAAGAGATTATCAATCCCCAAAAATTCTCATGACACAAATCATAGAAAAAACTACACAGATCATAGAAAAAACTACACAGCAAATAGAAACTCTTTCGTTCGAGACTGGTATAGCCGATGGCAACAAGCCGAAGGATATCTATCTTAAAAAACTTCAAAAGTTTCAGGATGTAGCTATATTGAAACAAATCAGCCGTTATTTGATTGTCTTCGTTATGGTGATCTTGATGGGGATCACTACTGCAGTCCCTGCCAATGCCGCAGCTCAAACTCAGCTTTTTAACTCGAATCAAGTCCGTTTAGGAATTACCCCCACAGGTTGGAGTAACAGTGATGATCTGACGATGGATCTCAATCCTCCTATTTCCTATAAACAGATTATCAGTGAAATCGCACTATCAGGGTTTAAAGGAACTCAAGGAGCGCCTAAGTTCCCCAAGGATGTCGCCGTGTTGAAAAAGGACTTAGAGGATCGGGGTTTAACCATTTCTGAACCCTGGGTCGGGACTTACTTCACCATTGGAGCGGCAGATGATAGCCAAAAAATCTTCGAGAATCAGATGGCGTTCATGGAGAATTTTGATAGTAACGTCATTGTAGTTGCTGAACTCGGAGGGGCTGTCCATCAACAACCCACCGAACCCTTAGCAAACAGACCTATTTTTACTAATGATCAATGGGATGCTTTAACTGAGGGACTAAATTCTTTAGGTATGCAAGCCGCGGCTCAAGGCATGGTGCTGTGTTACCATCCTCATATCGGAACAGGAGTGGAAACGCTAGCGGATATTAAGCGATTGATGTCAAGTACCGATGATAGCGTTAAATTACTCCTTGATACTGGTCATCTTTACTATGCAGGTGTTAGCCAGAATGAAATTTTGGCTCTGATAAAAACCTATGGTCAGCGCATCAAGCATGTTCATCTCAAAAATATTCGCCAAGATATCTTAAATCAAGCCAAAGCAGAAGAGCTTAGCTTTTTAGATGCCATTCGCGCTGGGGTCTTTACTGTTCCTGGTGATGACGCAGGAATAATTAAATTTGAGCCAATTTTCCAAGCACTGGCTAATGCCGACTATAAAGGATGGTTAATGGTAGAAGCGGAACAAGATCCCAGCAATACTACCATTAAGCCTTTACGTGAACCGTTAGAGTATGCTCTGATGGCTCGCAATTATCTTCATCAAGTGACAGGTTTATAGTTTTCCATAAAGCATTTGTTCATGAATCACTTTGCTAAGAGGTAAAAAAATGTCATCTAGCGATCGCGAAGAAATTAGAAAACTATTTGAGGAAGTCTATGCCGAAAATGTGAGAACTAAAAATCTTCAAGGTTACGGTGATATGTACACTGACAGCGCCCTTTGGATGGCTCCTAATGTACCAGACCGCTGCGGTCGAGAAGATATTCTCGAAGGGTTTGCCCAGAGCATTGCCAACCAAGATATTGATCCTATTTTCACCGCTGATGAAATTAAGGTTATGGGAGATTTTGGTTATGTAATTGGTATTTCGATCGCAACCATTTACCCCTATGACGGTAGTCCATCTAAAAGGGTCAAGTTTAGAGCTTTATGGTTAATGAAAAAAGAACCCCAACAGTGGAAAATTGACCGTCAAATTTGGAACAATAAACCGCTATCAAAGCTGTAAGCTTCAAGCTGGAAGTAAATAAAGAAAAAAAGCTAATCTCTTTGCTCAGCTTGGATTTACCTAAGTTACATATTTCGATTGCCTTTTCGAAATTCTGAGGATAGAGTTTACATGCGTCTGAGCCTAATTTTGTATTTTGTAAATTTTGGAGATTTGTAACATGGACCAAGAACAATATCACGCCATACTCAAAGACTACTTTAACGCTTTCAGAACTGGTGATTTTTCCTTAGTAAAGTTCTCTTCTAAGATTCAATTTCTCAGCCCCATTAGTCAAAGTACCTTCGACGGCGTTGAAGCCGTTGTCAATTTTGTGAGCGATGTTTCGACTCGCGTTACAGAAGTAACTATTCTCTCAACCACTGTTGACTATCCGACAGCAAGTGGTGTCTGGCAGATGAAGACAACTAAAGGGACTCTTTATACCCTCAACAATTTTTTCCGTCTTGACGAAGAAGGAATTGTCTATGTTTGGCCTATGTTCGATCCTAAAGCCATTGTTGAAGATCCAGAAGGCTTGATTCCTTGGCTGACAGGCAAGGGCTACTAAGTTTCAGTTATTCAGTAGGGGTGAATGACCGTTCGCCTCTACAACAGTTATCAGCTCCTGAGGGGGGAGTTATTGAATTTTTTCTTTTCTTACCCTGCTTCCCCTTACTTGGATGGAAAAGCTCTCTTAATAAAAAGTGACTATATAAGATAAGGACAACATGAGTAACGCTTCATCTTTGCCCGATATTTACCTCAGCTTTTTTATGTTTACCACGGACATGAAACCCGATGATTTAGAATATCGGCAAATCGTGGTTGCCCATATTAAAAAGCTAAAAACCTATGGTTATAGTGGGTTTGAGTTTCCCATTGCCCCCAGCTTTGCTCCAGATTATGGCCAAACTCCAGATTATGCTAAAGATCTAGAAAACTATACCAATCTACGCCATTATTTGGACTCCGAAGGATTGGCCGATGTGGCGATCGCGACTAATGTCGGGGCAACACGAACCTTCGACCCCAGTGCTCCCTATCCCCAACAAAGGCAAGCAGCCTTGGAATATCTTAAATCAAGAGTCGATATTACTGCAGCTTTAAGGGGGGAAATTATGATGGGTCCGATCGTGATTCCCTATGGTGTTTTTCCCACCACAGATTTTAATGAGCCTATTTGGAGTGATCAACTACAGGAGCAGTTAGCGATTCGTTATCAAACCGCTCAACCTATCCTCAATGAATTAGGGCACTATGCAGAAGGGAAAAAAGTTAAATTAGCCATTGAACCAATCACCCACTGGGAAACTCCTGGCCCCAATAAATTATCTCAGTTAATTGAGTTTCTTAAGGGGGTGGAGAGCAAACAGGTGGGAGTTGTGATCGATAGCGCCCACGAAACCCTTGATGGAGATGGCCCCGAAATCTTTAAAACCCAAGTTGCCTATTTAGCCGAGCAAGAAAGGCTTCATTATATCCAGGTTTCTCCTCCAGATCGCGGAGCTGTTCATACTAGTTGGCTACCCTGGCAACCCTTCTTAGAACCTATTTTACAGGTCTATCAAGGGCCAATCGCCGTGGAAATTTTTAATGCTATTCCCGCCTTTATCAACTCTCTACGGCTGTCACGACGCAAGTTTTGGATTCCAGGCGAAGATAAGCCCAATCCCTATCCCAGTGCCTATGATATTGCTGATAAAGCTATCCACGCAACTCAACAAGAACTCCAGCAAATTCTTAATGCTAAGTAACGAGATTTCATCACATATGCCAGCAAAGTCATTAACTTCTAGAATAAGAATTCTCTCAATTTTTCTGACCTTTGTCCTCGCCTTCAGCCTAGTTTTTGGCGGCGTAGCGCAGGCGATCGCGGATACGACAAGTGGCCAAGAAGCAACTATGGGTGTCTGGGAAACAATTCCCCTGCCCCCTCAGAGCGATCGTATCCAGTCTGTCCATACCGTCCTGCTGCCTAATGGGAAAGTTTTAATGGTTAACGGTAGTAGTTTTCGCAGTCGCCTAGTGGAAGAGGATGGAGAATATAAATTTATTGAGGGTGTGGATCTGACTAACTACGATATCATTAACAATAGTGGGTTACTAGATCCGGAAACCGGAGAATTTGAACGCATCCCCTCACCTCCTGCTCTCCTATACGATACAGAGCTCCAACACAAGACCACTAACGATCTCTTTTGTGCTGGCCATATACAATTAGCCGATGGGAATGTCTTATTTGTGGGTGGTACAGGACGCTATTACCCTGGAGGAGCTTTTACTGGCTCAAAATGGTTGAACCTCTATAACTGGCGCACAGGAGAATGGACCGACCTGGGACAGATGAAAGATGGACGTTGGTATCCTAGTCTCATTACCCTAGATGATGGGAAGATCGCGATTTTTTCTGGTTTAAGATTTGCCGAACCCAACCAAATTAATCCTAGTTTAGAAATTTACGATCCCAAGACTGAAAAACTTCAGTACATCGATCTCCGATATGTGAAAAACAGTCCCTTTAACACCAAGGTAGAAGGAGAAGATGTTTATGATAGCATCGACCTTTATCCCCGCGTCTTTCCCTTAGCTGATGGACGTCTTTTAATCACTGGAGATGAAGCGGGTATTGCTGGGGTATTAGTCCCTCATTACAGCAAAAAAAGCTATCTCATGACCATAGAAGAAACAGCATCAGGGGAATCAGCTGTTAGTTTTGAACCAGGCCCAGAAAGATCAGAAACCTCTAAAGCTTACGGGACTGCCCTGCAAGTTCCCAATTCCGAAGATGTCTTGTTATTCGGTGGGATTATCGGCACCAATAGCATTAGTTTTGGACGGGAGGGCAATACTGACGGATTTCCAGAAGGTACGAGGATAGCCACCAGTTTACAACATTGGATTTCTCCAGAAAATAGTGGCGAACCTAATGGTAAATGGGAGATCTTTGATGATTTTCTTCCTCAACCTAGAGCTAACTTACAGGCTGTGATTTTACCCACCCAAGAAATTTTAGTAACTAATGGGGGTCGATATCCCGAATATCAACCGATTTATGAACCTTTATTGTTAACCCCTGACCAAGCTGTAGCAGCAGGCTATACAACTCAATCACTTAATACCGCCAAATTCCCCAGACTTTACCATAACGGGGCAGTTTTATTACCTGATGCTCGGGTGCTAATCGTCGGAGGAAATGCCAACCGAGCTGCCATCGAAGAAGATGGAACGATTCATGTCGATGTGCTGGGTGATCCTAAAAGATTTTTCCGTATTGCCAAGTTAACGAATAAATCAGGTGAGCCTGAGGAATTTGACATCGAAACTTTTTACCAAGATCCCCAACATTATTTTGCTGAGGGCGATCCAGAACCCTTTGTTCCCGCAGAAATCTGGCAAGGTGAGATCTTTAGTCCTCCCTATTTATTTAAGCCGGGAGCACGTCCAGAAATTCTGAGTGCGCCCGAGATCCTTAAATATGGTCAATCAGGCACTATTACAGTTAAAGATGGCACAGAAAAAGGTTCTTTAGTTCTGAATAAACTCGGTTCAGTTACCCATTCCTTTGATTATGGACAAAGGTTAGTGGATTTACCAATGAAAGTCTTAGCTGATGGGTCATCAATAGAATTTACTGCTCCTACCAATGCCCATCTCTATCCACCAGGATATTACATGATGTTTTATCTCAATGACATTGGTAAACCCTCCCATGCCAAAATTATCAAGCTTGAAGCTTAACAGTCAGCTGAACTCAAGTTAATTGTCTTTCTTGTCTTGATTATCAGATTTTGCAAACTTTAAATGACAACGGTATAAGTTAATGGCACTAACAGAAGCAGACTTAAAAAATCTTCCTGAAACTGGCATTGATCCAGTAAATCCTGGTAAATATCAAGGTTTACTTGAAGATCTACAGGGAAATATTTTGAAAGGACATGGGCGAGAGCATAGCGTACATCTTTTTGTTCAGTGGAAACCTGGGCAGATTCAGGGAGCCAAGGAATGGATACAAGCTTTTACTCGAACCTATGTAACATCGGCTAAACAGCAAGCAGATGAAGCCTTACGTTATAAGCAAGAAGGAATAGCTGGAACTATCTTTGCCAATGTTTTTTTCTCTCGCAAAGGCTATGAAGCACTAGAATTTGAACCTTTTCAAGTTCCTAAAGATCAGCCTTTCACTATGGGAATGAAGAATAGTCAAATTAGAGATTTCTTAGGCGATCCTGAGGTTAAACAATGGGAAGTAGGCTATCAAAATGAAATTCATGCCTTAATTCTCATTGCTGATGATCATCTTCTTAAGTTATTACAAGCGGTCAATCAAATTACTGCAAAACTACGTCAAGTTGCGATCATTCTTCATCGAGAAGATGGCTTTATTCTCAGAAATCAAGCGGGGCAAGTTATCGAGCATTTCGGTTTTGTAGATGGAGTAAGTCAACCCTTATTCTTGAAACGAGATATTGTCAAAGCTCAGACTAATGATTCTGATTTTAGTCAATGGGACCCCAGGGCTTCTTTAGATATTCTTTTGGTTAAAGATCACAATGGCAAGACAGAAGATAGTTATGGCAGCTATTTAGTCTATCGCAAACTAGAACAAGATGTTAAAGCATTTCGTGCAGATCAGCAAAAACTTGCCCAAACCTTAAACATTAACAATGATTTAGCTGGAGCCTTAGTCATGGGTCGTTTCGCCGATGGAACTCCAGTGACCAAGTCCGATATTCCTACCTACGCTGTTACCCCAACTAATAACTTCAATTACGACGCTGATGTTGACGCTACGAAATGTCCGTTTCACGCTCATATTCGAAAAACGAATCCGCGAGGAGATACAGGTAGAGTAGAATCTTCCCCTGGTTTTGATGAAGCTTTAGCAGTGGAGAAAAACCATCGTATTGCCCGTCGAGCTATTAGTTATGGAGAAAACGATACCAACCAAGCTCCCCAAACTGGGTCAGGATTACTGTTCCTTTGTTTCCAAGCTAATATTGAAAATCAGTTTAATTTTATGCAAGCGAGATGGTCCAATCCCGATCGCTTTGTGCAAGTCGGGGTAGGCCCTGATCCGGTCATTGGTCAGCCCGAAGGAACTCAAAAATGGCCTAAAAAATGGGGTGAAGCAGATACTCAAGAATATGGGTTTAAACTCTGGGCCTTTATGAAAGGAGGAGAATATTTCTTTGCTCCCAGCATCAGTTTTCTCACCCATTTAGGTTAAAACTTATTGGTTTGATTGAACTAGCACCGTTTGGCATGACAAGCGTGAACTTCTACCAGTACCTTAGGGAATTGCGATCTCCAATGGGTAACGGTTGCATAAGATTATATAGCGCTACGCGCAAGTCCTAAAGGATACCGCTCCGCATATCAAAAGTCACCCACCCCTAACCCAACCCACCCCTAACCCAACCCACCCCCAGCCCCTCCGAGGAGGGGAGCAGGAGGGGAACCAAACCAGGAGGAGAAGTCAAAAGTTTACTAATCATAGGCTTGGGCGTTTACTAATGTCCTAACCTTGGCACATCAAATAGAAAAAAATTATGAAAACCTTATCTGATACCTTAACCGTAGTGGCCTCCTTGCCTGTGCCGCCAGGGAATATTACCTTAACGCCAGATGGTCGAATTTTTCTGAGCCTGCATCAGTTTTACAATCCGGAAATTCGCGTAGCCGAACTAGTTGACGGGCATTTAGAACCTTTTCCCAGTGGGTCTGAGTCCCAACTTATTACCTTTGACGCTGTCTTAGGAATTCAGGCTGATGCTAATGGTTATGTCTGGATACTGGATAACGGAAATCAAAGTAAGTCACTGCCGAAACTGGTAGCTTGGGATACCCGTAAAAATCAACTGGCACGGGTAATTTATTTACCTCCCCCCATTACCTTGCCTAACTCCTTTATTAACGATTTAGCGATCGATTTGACCCGTAATGTGATCTATATTTCCGATCCCATAACAGGTCCCGAATCAGCGCTCATTAGAGTCGATTTGCAGACAGGATTAGCTACACGTATTTTACAAGGACATCAAAGTGTAATCCCAGAAAATATAGATCTTGTCATGAATGGACTTGCCGTAAGCATTAAGCAACCTGATGGAACTTTAATTCGTCCTCACTTGGGAGTTAATGGTCTGGTTCTCGATGCTAAAAATGAATGGCTTTACTTTTGCCCGATGCACGGCACTGGTATGTATCGCGCCAAGAGTGCTGATTTGTGTAATCCCTATTTAAGTGCAGCTGATCTAGCCAGTCGAGTTGAACGATATAGCGATCGCCCGATTTGTGATGGCATTTCCATTGACCAAGATAACAATCTCTATCTGGGAGATTTAGCCGCCAATGGGATTGGCGTAATTAAACCTGATCGCTCTTACCAAAGGTTAATCACCGACGAAAAATTAGCTTGGACAGATTCCTTTAGCTTTGGGGCAGACGGTTATTTATATTGCAATTGCGATCAGTTAAATATGTCAGCTCCTCTTAATGCGGGAGAAGATACCTCTAGTCCGCCCTATTACATTTTTCGGCTTAAGCCCCTCGCACCCGGAGTTGCAGGTCGTTAAATCGAATAATTATTAAGAGAAGGTAGGTGGGTGGGGAAGGGGGAAAATTGGGATTTCTGTAGGGTCGAAGAATGCAACAATCTTGCAACGGCGACTGCTACTGAAGCTTACGTTAACAATTGTGCTGAGCACAAGTTTCAGAGTTACTTAGGAATACACTCATGAACATCAAACGTTGGTTATTTATAAATTTGATTGTCCTTTGCATTGCTTGGTTCTTAGGAACTAATACTGCTTGGGCAGTGGGAGGGGGTCAAGCTCCTGGTGCACCAGGGTCTACCTCCGTTTGGTCCTATGCCGGAAAGCAAGGTATTGGCACCTCCTATGAACAGTATGTTGATCAAAAATATCAGGATGGTGGTCCAACTAATACGATCTCTAAAGTTTGGTTTTCTCTAGCCCAAGGCATTGTCACCGAAACTGCCTATGGGGAAATTGATCGAGCCCAAATCAAAGACTTAGAGTTCTTAGTGACGGGCAATGGTTTTTTCGATGAAGAAAAAGTTGACACCGATAGCACTGTAAATTACATAGACACTGATAGCAGTGGCCGTCCTCTTTCCCCTGCTTATCGTCTTGTAAATACAGATAAAGACGGCAAATACACCATTGAAAAACATGTTTTTACCGATCCAGATCGCCAAACTTTGTTTACCAGGGTAATTTTTACGGCGAAAGAAAACAATATTACCCCCTATATTCTGGTTAATCCTCATATGGAGAATACGGGCACAAACGATGTGGCTTTTGTTTCTAGAAACAGTCTCAACGCCCGTGAAGGGGAAAATGTTTATGTGAGCGTTAAAAGTACCACTCCCTTTGTAAAAACTTCGGCTGGATATGTGGGTAGTAGTGATGGTTATCAAGACTTAGCTGATAATGGGTTCATGGACTGGACTTATGACTATACCGATCAAAATAATCCAGGAAATGTAGCCATGATGGCTCAGTTACCAACTATGAGTGCCGGTCAAACCGCTACCTTTGATCTAGTTGTGGGATTTGGCAGTAACTATGAAGAAGCGACTGCTCAAGCTGATGGTTCTCTAACTGAAGGTTATGACAGTCTGTTAGCTAAATACAATGGCACAGGTTCTGCTGTGGGCTGGGAAGATTATTTAGCCAGTCTTAGTAATGTTCCTGCCATGATTGCCAATACAGGGGATAACGGGAAACAACTCTATGCCAGTGCTTTCGTCTTAAAAACCATGGAGGATAAAAGCAATGCAGGAGCCTTAATTGCCTCTTTGTCAGTCCCTTGGGGTGATACTGTCAATGCGGATAGCTTTGCTACAGGATATAGAGCGGTTTGGCCGAGAGATTTCTATCAAGTAGCTATGGCTTTGTTAGCTTTAGGAGATACGGAAACTCCCCTAGTTGCCTTTGAATATTTACCCCAAGTTCAAGTGAAAAACAATCAGTTTGGGGATAAGGGTTGGTTTTTACAGAAAACCCATGTTGACGGCACTTTAGAATGGGTAGGGGTTCAGTTAGATCAAACTGCCATGCCCATCATGCTAGGTTGGAAATTGTGGAAAGCAGGTATTCTGTCTGATAGTCAGATGCGCAACGCCTACAATAACATGTTGAAGCCAGCTGCAGAATTTTTAGCTAAGAACAACACGATTAACAACGGTCTTCAAGGTGGTCCTGAGATTATTCCTCCCTATACTCAGCAAGAACGTTGGGAAGAGCAATACGGTAATTCTCCTTCTACTACTGCAGCGATAATTACAGGATTGGTCACAGCAGGGGATATTGCTAAAAATGCAGCTGGTGATTCCGATGCTTCTCAATCTTACTTCGGTAAAGCTGATGAATATCAGAATCATGTGGATAAATTTATGTTTACCACTTCTGGATTAACTGATTTCTGTAATCACTCAGGAGACTATTTTGTCAGAATCACCCAAAATGATAATCCGAATGATGGGGCTAATATTCTGGGGAGTAATGGTAAAAATGCCATTAATGAAACATTTGTTATAGATGGCGGATTTTTAGAATTAGTCCGCTATGGAATTAAAGCCGGTAATGATGCCAACATTGCTGCTACTGTCTGCGAACTTGACCATATTGAGAATACTTCGCAAACTCCAGACATTGATCCAGATAACTTAAAGATTAGGTACGATTTCACCTTTGATGGTAATCAGTATCCAGGTTTTAGACGCTATGGCAATGATGGTTATGGGGAACGCATTAACGATGGTGGCGGCTATATCGGTGGAGATATTCATCAACGAGGACGGGTTTGGCCCTTCTTTACTGGGGAACGAGGTCATTATGAGCTTGAGTTAGCTAAGGCTAACAATGGCGGCACTATTAGTGATGCTGAGGTTGCCCAGATCAGTGATATCTATGTTCGAGCCATGGAATATTTTGCCAATGATAGTTTCATGCTTCCTGAACAAGTTTGGGACGGAGTAGGTTCTAATGAAACCTATAACTATACCCTTGGTAAAGGAACTGACAGTGCAACTCCCTTAGCATGGACTCATGCCGAATATATCAAGTTAGTCAAGTCCTTAACTGATAAGAATATTTGGGATTCCTACGAAATCGTTAGGGCCAGATATTAAAATCCCTTAGCGATTAGTTCTTGTAGGGTGGGCAATGCCCACCTTGCCCAATGCTTATCAGTTTGTCAGTAATTTTCTAGGATTATTAAAAATGACAAATCTATCAATTTTATTGTCTGAAACCACCAAAGATCTAGAAGTACTGAGGGAAAAAGATAGTGAATATGAAGCGAGATTTACTGTTGAGCAGACAGGAAACACCAGACGCTTTTCCATTCACACCAATGCCCCCTTTGAGCAGAAATTATATGATCAGCAACGTCAACTTTATCAAGAATATTTAGTCAATCCCAGGGAAATTGTCGAATCAGGAGATTATCCTACCCTTGAGAGTAATCATATTTGGTTTGATGGGCTTTATGCCCTGGCTCTCGAAGAAGTTCGTCAATGTTCAGTATCGGAGATTCGAGATGGTGCCTATCTTGATGGACAAGCGATTCCGGCTCCTGAAGGCGGCTATTTTGAGACGGGTTTATTCTGGACTTATGTTTGGACCAGGGATATTTCCTATTCGGTGAATCTGAGTTTAGCTGTTGTTGACCCGATGCGAGCCTTAAATTCGGTGAATTTTAAACTCTCTGAACGTCGGGAAGGGGGCAGCCGGCAAATTATACAAGACACCGGCACGGGAGGGAGCTATCCCATATCAAGCGATCGCGTTACTTGGTCTTTTGGTTGCCAGGCTTTGTTGCGACAACTTCAAGGTAACACTCGGCGCGATTTTGCCCAACGTTCCTATGAGGCTCTCAAAAATACTATTGAACAGGATCGGCAAGTGATCTTTGATGTCCGAGATGGTCTGTACCGAGGCGAACAGTCCTTCTTAGATTGGCGCGAACAAACTTATCCCCGATGGGTGGCAGCAGATCCAGTGCAAATTGGCATGTCCAAAGCCCTGTCAACTAATTGTTGTCATTATAATGCCCTCCGCTTAGCTGCTACTCTCGCTGGAGAATTGGGCAACAGTGCTGAACAACAAAAGTATCAGCAATGGGCGCAGGATTTACGGCAAGCAATCCGCACCCAGCTCTATTTACCAGAGCAACAACTTTACTCGACTTTTATTACCACCACCTTTGCCCCTGGGGCTGCCTATCAATATGATTTATTAGGTAATGCCTTGGCGATTTTGCTAGATATTGCCGATGAGGAGCAAGCCCAGCAAATAGTTGCTCATTATCCTCATTTACCTAAAGGCGCTACTGTTATTTGGCCGCAACAAAGGGATACTCTTATTTATCATAATGGAGCGATTTGGCCTTTTGTGACGGCTTTTTGGCTCAAGGCAGCTCAAAAGGTGCAAAATGATCAAGCTGTTACCTTAGGGGTTAGTTCTCTAGTGCGAGGTGCTGCCCTCAGTTTATCGAATATGGAAAATTTCGATGCTGTTACTGGGCGAGTGGAAATAGATTCGGAACAAAAGGAACCCCAGGTAAATTCTCCCCGTCAACTCTGGTCAGTGGCTGGTTATTTATCGATGATCCATGAGGTGATTTTTGGCCTTACTTGGACAGATTCTGGAATTATTATTGCTCCCTATATTACTCGTGAATTTCGCAACCAGCTGTTACCTAAATCGAATCAATTAGTCCTCAAGGGTTTGCTCTATCGAGGTCATCGACTGAATATTACGCTTAATTTACCCTCTGTAACTGAGGAGATGGGGGGAGCTTATGCTATGGGAGCAATTCGTCTTAATGGACAAGGGATTACCTCAAAGATTACTGAGTCAATGTTGATCGAGAATAATATTATAGAAGTTGATTTAGTCGAGGGTAAGACAGAAACTTCTCCCCTTAATCTGGTAACTAACCTGGCAGATTATCGCTTCAGGTTTGCCCCGCGACCACCGATAGTGGAATCTATAACCGCGATCGCCGATCAATTAGAAATAAGGTTTAATCTCAATCAAGAAAATCCTGATGAAGTAACGGTTAATGTCTATCGAGATGGCTCACTAGTGGCTCAGGGACTCCCAGGTTATCTTACCAGTTGGCGCGATCTCAACACCCAAGGAGCGCGATCGCCTAGCTATTGTTACAATCTAGAAACAGTTTATATAAGTAGCGGCACAACTTCCCAACGTTCCCAACCCTTCTGTTATTGGGGCCCTAATAGCGATCGCATTTATGCCGTTAATGCTGATCAGTTTTCTGTCATCGGCGGTAATCGGTCTTTTACCCATGGGCGAGAACATTTCGACAATTGGGGCGAACCTGGACATACTATTACAGTAAACATACCAGCTCAGTTGAGCGGTCCTCATGCAATTCAGGTGGTGGCAGGAAATGGTGCAGGGGCGATCAATACGGGAATCACTTGTGCAGTTAAACATTTGCAAATGAGGAATTTACCAAATAATCAACTAGTTGCCGATGGTTATCTAATCATGCCCCAGCTTGGAACTTGGGAGCGCTGGCTAGAGTCTTCGGTTATTTTTACCCAAGTTGACTTAGTTGCTGGTCAAGATTATGAAATTAAGATTTTTGGCGATGAGCAGGCTATTAATATGTCTAGTTTTGCTCATAATGCAAACTATACAGGTGGTAATGGAGGAACCACAGGAGTCTACAATTATGTGAATATTGCTCAAGTAAAGTTGAATGCTTTAAGCTAAGAATTTTTGGCTTTTTTTCTTCAAAAAATAATACTGTAAACAGCAAAGATTTGGAAAATTAACAAGATTTGTTGGTATTTTTAGGCAAAAAATTAGAGCTTTTTAATGAAGATCTACATTTTTTGCTTCTCAGTATTAATCCTGTATTAACCACAAATTTATTACAAAATCATAACTCAAAAATATTTACGAGTAATAATTAACAATTATTAAATAAACAAAAAGTATTGATGGAGAATTAGGAAAAAGGTTTATTGTACTAATGATCAGTTAGTCAAAATGCAAATTATCAGCTATGGGTTCTAGGGAAAACCCATCTAAACCCTTGTATAGTCAAGATTTTCTCAATTCACTAAACATAGCACCTGAACACTGAAACTTTTTTATCCCGTCTGCTTTTCCTAACACCTAAGATTAGGTTTGCCCTAGCATGAGCCAGATTGCTATAACTGATTACCCCAGATGGATAAAAACCTAGAGTCAAGATTTGATTTGAGTTTACCTGGAAACATCAAGCCTCAAATCTTGAAAGATTAACTTTGAAGGAGAAACACATGAGCCAAAGTCAAACGACTGTGAAATTGGTTGATTGCCAGACTGTCTCAGGAACCACCTACGATGCTGTTATCGTCGGAGCAGGAGTAGCTGGAGCGATCGCCGCTAAACAATTAAGTGAACAAGGAAAAAAAGTTTTAATCCTTGAGGCCGGTACTGGCAAAAGCTTAACCCTAGAAGGCTTTCAAAGCCATGTTGACACGTTTTACCGTGCAGTAACAAAGAATGCTAACGCCCCGTACCCTAAAAACCCCAATGCGCTGAGCCCCACTGATGGTGCTTATTATTATTTTGAAGAGCAAGGTCCTCTTCCCCTGAGCGGTTCCTATACTAGAGTTTTGGGGGGGACAACTATGCATTGGGAAGGCAAAACTCTCCGAATGTTACCTGAAGATTTTGAGTTGCGGAGTAAGTACGGACAAGGTCTGGACTGGCCGATTAGCTATGAAGAATTGATGCCCTACTACCGCCAAGCGGAGTATGAGATTGGGGTGTCTGGAAGTGTAGAAGGACAAAAAGGTCTGGGTATTCCCTTTACTGAAGGTTATGTCTTTCCTATGGAAGAGCTTCCCCCCTCTTACTTGGATCAAAAAGTTAGGGAGAAAATTCATGGTACTACCGTAGATCTCGATGGCGAGATTATTCCCTTAGAACTTAGTACCTTTCCTCAGGGTCGTAATAGTGTACCTAACCCTGATTACAAATATTCCAATCGTGGTCGCGAATTCGTGCCTCAGGGAATTCCCACTCAAAGTACTGTTGAGTATGGAGAACGGTGTCAAGGAAATGCCAATTGTGTACCTATCTGTCCAGTTCAAGCCAAGTATGATGCTCTAAAAACTTTAAAAACAATAGCCTTTCCTGAAAATGTACATTTACTTTCCCAAGCTGTAGCCTATAAGGTGGAAGTTGGGCAAAACGGTCGGGTCACTGCGATTCACTATAAAAAATATGAAAATAAAAACTCTGCCGAGCATACTACTGAAGTTGTCAGAGGCGGCGACAAGACTATATTTGTTTTAGCAGCCGGTGCAGTAGAAAATGCCAAGCTGATGCTGGGTTCGGATTTGTCTAACCTCAATCCTTTGATGGGCTGCCATCTCATGGATCACCCCTTCCTCTTAGCTTGGGGTTTGATGCCAGAAGTGACTGGTACTATGCGAGGTCCTCTAGTGACATCAGGAATCGGAACATTTCGTCGAGGTGCTTTTCGTCACAATCAATGTGTCTTCTCGATGGATATCCATAATGATGGTTGGGGATGGTCAGGTACAGGTGCTACTGATATAGTACGAGACGTTGTGGATCAAGAAGAGAAGTATGGCTCCGTCCTACGCCAGGAATTGATCAGTCGTATTTCACGGCAGATCCTACTAGCTTTCATGTGCGAATTACCAGCTAATCCTAACAACCGAGTTACCATTGATCCCCAATATGTAGATCAACTGGGTAATTATCGTCCTGTCATTCACTTTGACGTACCTGATTACTGCAAAAAGACCTTTGCTTACTGTCGAGAGCTTTCTAAGACGATCTTCGCGCGTTTGGGCGCGGAAGATTACACCCACTACGATGACACAGATCCTGCCTACTTTGAGTATGAGGGTGAAGGCTACTGGTTCCGAGGAGGAAACCATTTTTCAGGAACTCATGTCATGGGCACGACTCCAAGTAACTCAGTGGTTGATAGTAATCTGCGTTCTTGGGAGCATGAGAACCTTTATATGCTCGGTGCAGGAAGTATGCCTTCTATTGGTAGTGCCAATACTACATTGAGTCTCGCCGCCTTGACCTTTAAAGCTTCTGAACAGATGCTTAAGGACTTGAACACCTAAGATTTATAGCAACAAAGCGTACTGATTCCATAACTCTTGAAAATATTGCCAGCAGAGGTACTACTAATGACTACTGATACTTTAGAGTTGATTACGACGGTTGAAGACCTGCATTATTATCTGACCCAGGCTATGGCCATAGAACATGCAACCCTTCCTCCTTATTTGACCGCCCTTTATTCCCTGAAACCAGGATCGAATCTAGAGGCTTTCCACGTTATTCGCTCCGTTGCTGTGGAGGAAATGCTCCATCTAACTCTAGCAGCAAATGTGTTTAATGCTGTGGGAGGAAACATCGAAGGAGTGTTAACCAACCCTGACTTTGTTCCTACCTATCCCACTTACCTACCCACAGGAGAAAGGGAATTCACTGTTCCCTTAAAGAAGTTTTGCCTAGAAACAGTAGAGACTTTTCTCAACATTGAAAGAGCTGCTCATAGTGCTGAAGATAAACCATTAGTAGCATCTCGACCCGCGCAAATATTGAAGCATAATTTTTTAAAATTTCTCGGTCAAAAAGATGACCTGAGCTACTACAGCATTGGATTGTTCTATACAGAGATCATCCGTGGCTTAAAGGCACTCGATAAAAAGTATAAGGACGAGGGTAAGAATTTATTCATTGGTGATCCTAACAAGCAAATTACCCCTGAATATTACTATGATGGTGCAGGAGATATCATCAAAGTGACCGATCTTGAATCTGCGATCAAAGCCATGTACGTCATTCAAACCCAAGGAGAGGCGTCTGGAAGTGAAACGATCTATGATTCGGAAAAGGAACTTTGCCATTACCGTCGCTTCCAACAATTAAAGTTAGGGAAATCCTATGTGATAGATAAGGAAGACCCTCGAAATTCTGATCTGCCGGATCAGCCCACGGGTAACGAGTTTACTGTAGATTGGGACGCTGTTTATCCGGTTATGGAAAATCTTACTCTGAGTAAGCTAAGAAACTATTGTGATCCAGATTCAGATTTATATCTTCATGCGCTGGAGTTCCAACAAGCTTACAGTGACTTCCTCGCAGAGATTGAATATTCCTTTAATGGCAATCCTGAACAGTTGCTTCCTGCTGTAGGAGGAATGTTCCGACTCAAAGAGTTGGCTAATAGTTTGATTCGTAATCCTATTCCAGGATTGGAAGGGGTTAATGCTGGCCCGATTTTTAAATTTGAGTAAAAAGCAAAACTGGGAAGTCAGCCGTACTCCGCCGTCCCGCCAAGCGGGATCGAGATAAAACGACGGAGTCTACACTGACCGCATTCCCATTGGTAAAAACCCAATCGAAGATGAGCAAACCAAAGCTAAAAATTTTGTGGAGGTAAATAACGAGTGAGTATTGATAAATCTGATTTGATGGACTATTTCCTTGATTTCTCCGCAGTGGTCACGGGATTTTCTCGGTTTGATCTTGAAGGAACAGGTCAAGCTGAACTCTATTTTGACACCATTTGGGGAATCATTGGTAGCGAAATACTTGGAGAATTGCTAGAGATCTTTCATGATCTCGACAAGAGGGCAAAAAAGAAATATGACCCCTCTATTTTAACCGAGGGATTGAGTTCTAAGATTTTGGCATCGGCAAAACGAGGTCCAGTTGCCCGTAATATCATCAAACTATGGTATACATCCACCTGGGAACAACTTCCCCCTGCATGGCAGAATTGGTATGGTACTGGTAAAGATGATAAGACCTTTATTCCTAGTGCCCAAGCCTATCCTGAAGGACTTGTTTGGCGAGCAGTTGGGGTCAACCCCCCCGGTGCAAAAGCTCCAGGCTATGGGACTTGGAGTGACCCTCCTTCTGTTAGCCTTAGTTAATTTGGACAGGACTGACGCATAACTTATTAATGTAGTTTAAAATTGCTTTGCCATTAGCTTTTTTACGGGCACGATGGGGGAATTAAATAGTTGGTAGAAAGGCTAATTTTGATAACTATTGCCTCTGCTTCCTCTTGCTTGTCTAAACTAGCAATTTTCCTTACCCCAGCAGTATTGATTAAGCATCTACAAATATTGTTACTGCCTAAGTCCTGTGAGATTTATTGCCTAGAAAATACCCTTAATTAGAAGTGAAATATGAATATTAAACCTTGGTTTCGTAAAGTTTCTGCTTTTATCCTCACAACTCTCCTCAGCTTGACGCTGTTTAGTTTTCCAGCCAATGCTTTTGTTAACCAAGATTACATTCACTTAAAAGCGACAAATGAATGTAATGGATGCGATCTAACAAACGCCGATTTATCGGATATAGATTTGTATGGCAGTGCACTCCTTGAGGCGAATTTATCGGGAGCTGATCTGTCGGCAAGCTTGCTCAATGAAGCCAAGCTAAACGGCGCTAATCTAACAGGAGCTAATTTATCAGAAGCTTTGATGCTAGGGACAAAGTTAAACAATGCTATTCTGACTGATGCCGATCTCTCGGATGCAAAATTGAATAATGCCGAGATGAGTGAGGCAATCTTGTCTGGTGCGACTCTAACAGAGGCTGAACTAGAATATGCGATCGTCACTGATGCGGATTTGTCTAATGTTGTCGCCCAAGAGGCAGATTTCTACAACGCCTATTTATCGAGCTCTAATTTGTCCAATGGGGATTTTTCTGATTCTTTGATGGAAAATGTGAGATTATCAGGGGCTACTCTGACTAATACTAATTTCACTGATGCAGATTTATTTAAAGCGAGGATGCCAAATGATACGATCTATAACGGAGATGTCTCCCAGTTTGGTGCCTATGATTAGCATTGCCAATCAAGCAAAAATTGTAACCATCTAATCAGGATAAATTTTGCCAATCTAAACTGTTCTAAACTTTCGTTGGGTTAACGTTAAGTTAACCCAAACCACTTATTTAAATATTAATAATTGATATTTATTAACGGAAAAAATCTCTCAATCAAAGAATTTTTAGATTACTCCGTTTTATGTTCTTATTTCATAATTGGAATATTGTGGTTTATGTATGAGAGTCACCACTCCCATTATGAAACAATAAAATTATAATTGTGATAAGTGATCGCGCAGCGCCTCGCTTTGCGAGACCACGAGGAACGAGTGAACCTCTCGCCCTTGTTAACCTTATTATATTAACTAAAAAAATTCAGAAACCATAAAACTTTCAGCCTCTTGAACCATCCCTATTACTCATAAAGTAGCTGTGCCGAATAATATAGTTGCTCTTTTAACTGACTTTGGCTTGCAAGATGTTTATGTTGGTGTGATGAAAGGTGTAATCGCGAAAATCAATCCTCGCTTATCAGTCATCGATCTTAGCCATAACATTCCGCCTCAAGATCTGATCGCAGCCAGATTTTCCTTACTCAATGCTTATCGTTATTTTCCAGACAATACCGTTTATGTTGCGGTAGTAGATCCAGGAGTTGGCAGCGATCGCAGAGGAGTAGCGATTCAATTTCCGCAAGGGTTTCTCGTAGGACCCGACAATGGAATATTTACCGGGATACTAGATGCTAGCCCTGGGATCAAAGCAGTAGAATTAAATAATAGTAAATATTGGTTAACTCCTAATCCGAGCCAGACTTTTCACGGCAGAGATATTTTTGCCCCAGTTGGAGCTCATTTAGCTGAAGGGGTTGCTTTAGAATCATTGGGGGAAGCCATATCTCTAGAGAGTTTGGTTACTTTGCCTTTACCTGCATTACAAGTAACAGAAACTTCGATAACTGGTTGTATTCAATATTGCGATCGCTTTGGTAATCTTATTAGTAATATTCCTGTGGATCTGATTAGCGATCGAGACTGGACAATTGCAATTGCTAATCACAGAATTCCCTCGGCAAAAACTTACAGTGATGTTGCTAAGGGAGAGCCCCTAGCTTTAGTGGGAAGTCATGGTTATGTAGAAATTGCGGTGAATGGTGGTAGTGCTAGAGAGCAATTAAAACTTACAGTCGGGGAGATAATTTTACTCTTTTAAAAACCCTAAGACCTAATCGCACTTTGAACCGAAAACTTCAGAAACCTGAGTTTAAAAATTTTTTGGCTGAGCTGATTTTAGCAATTTGCGATCCGCTACGCGGGGCGCGAAGAGATCTGCTTTGCAGACCGCGTAGTGCCAGGTTTTGCCTGATCGCGCAGCGCCTCGCTTTGCGAGACCACGAGGAACGAGTGAACCTCTCGCCAAAGTCTCTACATTTCCGATAATATTGAAGGCTGCTTTGATTAACTAGGAGGAACTAACCAAGAAAAAATTGGGTTAGGAATATTCCTCAACAGTCCATAAACTAAGCAAACAGTTATAGTTACTAATATTTGTTTATTTTTATGATAAATAGAGTACAAGTTTACTCCATAAAAATACTGAAAGAAATAGGGTATTATCCAATAAAAAAAATAGGGTAAGCATATTATAAATAATGGATTAAGCCTTAAAGCTGCTTGCCAGTTTCCATGTAGTAATTGATGTAAAGCTCTTAAAATTCCGCAACCAGGGCAATAAAATCCTCCCCAGTCTCTAGATAAACTTGGAGGATAAATATTACTATGATCAGCTGGATTAAAACTATATAAAATCGTAACTACTAAAGCCGTTAAAAAATATATTAATGCTAGTTGAACTTTTTTGTATGACATAACGACAGATTCGATTTAATTTTTCTAGTATAGTCGCTGAAGACAAATATCAATTTGTCTGAGTATACTATTGTTCGATTAAAGTAATCCATTAAAAATTAGTGAGGAAAAACTATGACTAATCCCCAGAGTGTAAATGTTAGTGGGAAGAAGATTGCTTGTGGTATCTGTGGTATTCTCTTAGGAGCTTTAGGAATTCATAAGTTTATTTTAGGTTATACTACCGAAGGATTGATAATGCTATTGGTTAGCGTTTTAACCTGTGGCATTGGCTCACCAGTCATGGGTATCATAGGTTTGATTGAGGGAATTATGTATTTAACTAAATCTGATGATGAGTTTTACAATATCTATATGGCATCAAAAAAAGGTTGGTTTTAGTGACTAATGCTTAAATTTAAAAGAGTTACGAGCAAAGTTTTCTTTGTAGCTTTAGGAGCGGGTTACTTTTCCATGTTTTCTAATTTAGATATTAATATATTCCTTAAAGGCTATCTGACAATAGTGCCAGTACAAATACTAGTACTGATATATGGAGTTTACTTAATACACAGTAAAAAGCAAAAGTATAGCCAAAAATCTAGAACTCATAGTTGAGTTTTCTAGTTAACACAATTTCCTCAATTACAGTAGTGTAATCAGGTAAGATATTAGAAAAATTATCAAGAAAGAACCTCTGCTAAGGATTTAAAAGTTTTCACTAATTCTTGGCGACTAAAGAATTCGAGTGGGAAAAGAAACATTGCCATAATTTTTTCCCACTTCTAATGGAAATATCTCATCGCATCCCAAAGAAATAAAAAAAACGCAACTTTGAAGATTTACCAAACCGCTACAATATTCTATATGGAAAGCTTCGTCTGTTAAAACAACATGTTCAGGAAAAGCATTTGCGATCGCTTTTCTAATCGCCCTATCGTCCTAAATCCGATTCTGAAAGGACAGTTGTTGATTGCCAGTTTTAAGTAGGCTAAAAACTTTCTACCGTCTGCTTTTTCTAAGTAGGGAAACAAATTTATTTGTATATTTTTCAAATCTAATAGTAAGTCTTTCTTTTAGGTATTTATGGCTTTAGGGGTTTCAAACTAGACGCGGTTTAGATCCTTAGCTTTTTAAATCTCGTTCCTTGTTCTTCCTTTCTTTCATTCTCCTCATCCTCAAGACCATCTATAAAATCAAAAAACGAAGACCGATCCCCTGATATGATAAGAGTGTGAAGGATAAAACATACCGATTGCATTCATTAACTGAGGGTAACTGGTTCAAACTAATTTGCGGAGCTAGTTATCAACATCTTCCTGCAGTTCGTAGTTTAGCTTTGATTTATACCCTAGCAGGAGTTGACTGTATTGATGTCGCTGCAGATTATGCTGTAATTACCGCTGTCCAAGAAGGTATCCAAGCAGCTCAAAATTGCCCAGATCTCGATCGGGAATTGAAGGGCAAAAACAAACCCTTGCTGATGATCAGTATTAATGATGGAGAAGATCCTCATTTTAGAAAAGCAGAATTTGATGTTACCCAATGTCCAGCAGAATGTTCTCGTCCTTGCGAAACAATTTGCGGTGCCAACGCGATCGCTTTTAGTGATGTCGCCACCGAATTCTCTGGGGTGATCGATCGCCTTTGTTATGGCTGTGGTCGTTGTTTACCTATTTGTCCAGAACAATTAATTACAACTCGTTCCTACGTCTCTACGCCGCAAGCAGTGGTTTCTCTGGTTGATGAAATGGGTATAGATGCGATCGAAATTCACACTCAAGTCGGGCATTTTGCCGATTTTAAAAGATTATGGTCAGAAATTTCTTCGGGTATTGATAAGTTACAAATACTTGCCATTAGTTGTTCTTACCATCAGGATGCGATTCCCTATTTACAAGCTCTGGTTGAACTGATTCAACCTTTACCTTGTCCTTTGATTTGGCAAACTGATGGTCGTCCTATGAGTGGTGATATTGGCATGGGAACGACTCATCTTGCGGTGAAATTCGCTCAAAAAGCAATCCAAGCAGGTTTACCAGGATATATACAACTAGCAGGCGGTACAAATGATTACACTGTAACTAAACTCCAAGCGGAAAAAATGTTAAAGTACCAAGCAAAGAGCTTTGAAGTCACTAATAGATGGGTTTCGGGAGTTGCCTATGGTAGTTATGCTCGATCTTTAATCTCACCAATTTTAGAAAAATTAGAAATGATTAATTATTCAGATAATCATTCCGCCAAACAGTTAGAAAATCATCCTGATTTACTAGAGGAGTCAGTGGCAATCGCCCATAATCTAGTTTCCCAAATTAAATATTCTCCTTTACTAAAAAACTAGTCCCCAGCCCCTAATACCTAGCACTTTTTAAAAATAATTTGAATGACACAACAGCAAATTCCTGCTCACAGAATGCAAACTACTGATAACCTCGACGAATTGTTGAGGATATTTCCTAAAGTGATTCGAGACAAGATCGAAGTTCATCCCCAAAAAGATAACCTGATCGAAGTCGTGATGGATTTGGGAAGATTACCTGAAGCTCGTTTTCGTAATGAAGTCTGCTATTTGGGGTCAGAGTCGATATCAAAAGAAGATCTGCAATATTCTATCGAAAGAGTCGGGATGTTTGGTGGTGACAACCGTGCCGGAATCGAAAGAACTTTACATCGTATCAGTGCTATGCGTAATCGCGCGGGAGATATCATCGGTTTGACTTGTCGGATTGGTCGAGCGGTTTTTGGGACGATTGTGATGATTCGCGACTTAGTAGAAACTGGTGAGTCAATTTTGTTACTAGGTCGTCCAGGAGTTGGCAAAACCACTGCCTTACGGGAAATTGCTCGGGTTTTAGCTGACGATCTCGAAAAACGGGTTGTGATTATCGATACTTCCAACGAAATTGCGGGAGATGGCGATATTCCCCATCCGGCAATTGGTCGTGCCAGAAGGATGCAAGTAGCTCGTCCTGAACTGCAACATCAGGTGATGATCGAGGCAGTGGAAAATCATATGCCGGAAGTAATCGTGATTGATGAAATTGGCACAGAGTTGGAAGCTTTGGCGGCTCGCACCATTGCCGAAAGAGGAGTCCAATTAGTGGGCACAGCTCATGGTAATGCCCTGGAAAACTTGATTAAAAATCCTACTCTTTCTGATCTGGTTGGGGGGATTCAAGCCGTTACCCTTGGTGATGATGAAGCTCGTCGTAGACGCTCTCAAAAAACAGTTTTGGAGCGGAAAGCGCCCCCAACATTTGCGATCGCGGTAGAAATGCTGGAGCGTCAAAAATGGATTGTCCATGAAGATACCGCTCAAACCATCGATAGTCTGTTACGGGGCATTCAACCAGCAAGCCAAATTAGAACTGTAGATGATAGTGGGAAAGTTTCCATTATTGAGCAGGAAGCTGTGACTCAAATCAATGGCGTTTCGTCTCGCACTTCTTCAATTGTCGCGCCCCTCAGTCCTAGAGGTTGGCGTGCTTCGGGTAAAATGACGCCGATTGCCCCTTTAAGTAGAAAAAAAAAGCACAAAACCAATCCTGAATTTGAAATTATGCTGGAAGAGTCTTGGCAAACTCAAGACCCTAACAGTAGCAAAATTAGAACCCCAGGCCCTAATGGGGAAGATTGGCCTGTTTATATCTATCCCTATGGCATCGGTCGCTCTCAAATAGAACGAGTCATCGAGGTCTTAGATTTACCTATTGTCTTAACCAAGGATTTAGATAATGCCGATGTCGTCGTAGCACTGCGATCGCAAATCAAGCATCATTCTCGACTGCGACAACTAGCTAAAACCCGTAATATTGCTATCCATGCCGTGAAATCTAATACCATTCCCCAGATTACTCGGACATTGCGTCAATTATTACAGCTCGAAGATCCCAATATGCCAGAGGCTACTGACGCTCGTTTGTTTACTCAAGCTGGCAATGATGATGAAATCGAAGCCTTAGAAGAAGCTAGATTGGCAGTAGAACAGATAGTTATTCCCCAAGGACAACCGGTAGAATTATTGCCTCGTTCTTCTAAAATTCGGAAAATGCAGCATGAGCTTGTAGAACATTATCATTTGCAATCCGATAGTTTTGGAGAAGAACCCAATCGTCGCCTCAGAATTTATCCAGCTTAGTTATTGTGACTGATTGTTAGTTCTTCCTCATCCTTCATAATTCATCCTTCATCTTTAAAAATATTCCCCTTGCAAAAAAAATAAAAATGATTAAGATGGAGAAAGTTTAACTACTACGTTGGTGACTGCCTCCATAGTTTATGATCTATGCTTTATTTTATAAGGGCTTGAGCTTGATATTGTGGAAGTAGAC
>JAAUYH010111347.1_pt1 | contig 33652 bp, 28 predicted proteins | sample 7278061 | NCBI WGS metagenome assembly JAAUYH01 (sample SAMN14350203, study PRJNA611818) | marine sediment metagenome | isolation source: surface marine sediment (0.6m) | place: French Polynesia: Moorea | collected 2018-08 | reverse complement strand
CTTCGCCACCGTTCCCACCAACTTATCCACAGGCTTTGCACATCAGGTTGTCAACAACCTCACCAATTTATCGAAGTCCTCCCGCAGGCGCCCATCGGTCTCCTTCAGTTCAGCAATCTTGCGACAGGCATGCAGCACTGTGGTGTGATCACGACCGCCAAAAGCATCCCCAATTTCCGGCAGACTGTGGTCAGTGAGGTCCTTGGAAAGCGCCATGGCCATCTGCCGCGGCCGGGCGATGGAACGGGTGCGGCGCTTGGACAGCAGGTCGGATACCCGGATCTTGTAGTACTCCCCTACTGTTTTCTGAATATTGGGTATGGTGATCAGCCGCTCGTGCACCGTCAACAGATCGCGCAGGGTTTCGCGGGTGAAATCCAGCGAAATTGACCGGCCCGTGAAGCGGGCGTTGGCACAAAGGGTGTTGAGCGCCCCCTCCAGGTCCCGGACATTGGACCGGATCCGCTTGGCGATGTAGTGGGCGACTTCGTCACTCAGCGGCTGACCGGCCAGTTCCGCTTTGCTGATCAGTATGGCGACCCGGGTTTCAAAATCCGGTGGCTCAATGGCCACGCTCAGCCCCCATCCGAAGCGCGATTTGAGGCGCGCCTCCAGGCCGTCGACTTCCTTGGGATAGCGGTCGCAGGTCAGCATGATCTGCTGCTTGCCCTCGATCAGGGTGTTGAAGGTGTGGAAAAACTCTTCCTGGGAGCGCTCCTTGCCGGCAAAAAACTGGATATCGTCGATCAGCAGGGCGTCCGCCGAGCGATAGCGCTGCTTGAAGTCATCGATGGTGTTGTGCCGCAGGGCATTGATCATCCCGCTGACAAACTGTTCCGAGTGCAGGTACGCCACCCGCGCCCGGGGATTCTGATCCTGGATCTGGTTGCCCACGGCATGCAGCAGGTGGGTTTTGCCCAGGCCCGTACCGCCGTAGAACAACAGTGGGTTGTACGACGCATCGCCAGGGTTTTCAGCCACCTGCATGGCGGCAGCGCGGGCCAGTTCGTTGGATTTACCCTGGACAAAATTGTCGAAGCGATAATGCTGGTCCAGGTTGCTGGGTCTGCGCTCGGGCTCCCGGGTCCTGGCTGATGGCGCGTCCGAGGGTATGGGGCCGTCAGCCGAACCAATGTCCAGGTTCACCTTGATCGGCCCACCCGCCAGGTGATCTATGATCTCGGTGATACGCTCCAGGTAGCGGTCGCGCACCGCATTGAGCACAAACGCATTGGGCGCCAGAAGATGCAGTCCGTCCCCATCGGCCAGGGTGTGCATGGGCCGGATCCACATGTTCATGTCCTGGGCGGAAAGCTCCGTCTCCAGCCGGTTCACACAGCGTCGCCACAATTGCTGATCGGCACTCACCAAACGCCTCGGTATTCTCCAGAAATTGCCGGTTGCCCGGTCCCGGCCAAGGCGCAAGTCTAACCGTGAAGACCAGACTTATCCACAGGCTGCTTGAAGCGGGTCAAAAGCGGCTGGATTTGTTGACACGACACGGCTGCCGCCGGTATATTTGGCGGCCTTTGTCACGGCTCCCCGGGGTCGTGTTTTTATTTGTGGCCATCTAACCATATGGCCGGGCTGAAGACGACCCGACGATGAAAAGAACATTTCAACCCAGTAATCTGAAGCGGGCCCGTAATCACGGGTTCCGGGCGCGTATGCGCACCCGCAGCGGCCGAGCCATTATCAATGCCCGCCGCGCCAAAGGCCGCAAGCGCCTGTCGGCGTAGCGCCGGGCCTTCGCTGCGCCTCCGCCATAAGCGGGACTTCGACCGCGTATTCAACCAACCGCTGCGCTCCGCACGACGGCACTTCACCGTGCTGGCCCGATCCAACCAGCTGAATCACGCCCGGCTGGGACTGGCGGTCTCGAAAAAAGTCGACAAGCGGGCCGTGGTCAGGAATCGGATCAAAAGAATGGTTCGGGAAAGCTTCAGACTGGATCCCATAGCGGCAGCCGCGCTGGACGTGGTGGTCATTGCCCGACCTCCGGCCGCGCTGGAACAGCCCCGGGCGGTGCGCCGGGAACTGGCAGACCACTGGCAGCGCCTGATGAAGCTGGCCGAGCAGGCTGATTGACCGATTGACCGGGCAGACCCACGAGAAACATCAGGACTGATCACCCATGCCTAACACCCGACTCTTTCTGATCGTGGCCATCGGGGCGGTAGGCTTTCTGCTGTGGCAGCAGTGGCAGATCGATTACGGCCAGCCAGCGGCACCGCGCACCGCTCAGCCAACCGTGGGCCAGGACGTCAACCCTGCCGCCGACGGCACCGTGCCGAGCGTTGCGCCGCCGAGCCAGTCTGGTTCGGATACTCCGTCGTTGCCGCCGCCCAGCTCTGGTGGCCGGACCCCGGACCCGGCTGACGGCGGCCAGGTAATCCGCATCACCACCGACGTCCTGGACGTGGAAATCAGCACCACCGGCGGTGAGTTGCAGCACGCCACGCTGCTGGAATACCCGCTGGAGTTGAAGACTCCCGAAGCCAAGGTCGAGCTGCTGCATACCGACTCAAGTCGGTATTTCGTGGCCCAGAGCGGTCTGGTCAGCAGCACCCATACCAGTGCAGATCATCGCCAGCCCTTCATCGCCAGTCGCAACGAGTATCGCCTGGGCGACGGTGACGACGAGATCCTGGTTCCCCTGACCTGGGAAGCAGACGGCATCACGGTCACCAAGACCTACCGCTTCCAGCGGGGGTCATATCAGATCCAGGTCGATCAGGCCGTCAGCAACGCATCGGACAAGGCCTGGGTTGGCAGCCCCTATCGTCAGCTCCAGCGGGTGCAGCCGTTCATAGACGATGACTCATTCACCAACCCGGCCCGCTACAGTTTCCTCGGCGCAGCCTTGTACAACCCGGAAGACAAGTACGAAAAATTCGAGTTTGAGGATCTGGGTCGGGGTGAGCGTCGCGAGTCCGCCAATGCCTGGGCGGCCATGGTGCAACACTATTTCGTGACGGCCTGGATCCCGCCGCAGCAGGAGAACCAGGTCCTGGAGGCGGCCCGGGTACCCAGCACCGATCGTTTCCTGGTGCGCGCCACCGGGCCCGCCGCCACCGTGGCGCCCAACGAAAACGGCTACTTTCCGGCTACGCTGTTTGTAGGCCCCAAGCTGCAGGACCGCCTGGAGACCCTGGCGCCGGGTCTGGAACTCACGGTGGACTACGGCATCTTCACCCCGCTGTCCAAGGTGTTGTACTGGCTGCTGGAGAAAATCCACGCCCTGACCGGCAACTGGGGCTGGGCCATTGTGTTCCTCACGGTGCTGGTTAAGGCGGTGTTCTTCAAGCTGTCGGAAGCCCAGTACAAGAGCACGGCCAAGCTGCGCAAGCTGCAGCCCCGAATCCAGTCGCTGAAAGAGCGTTACGGCGACGACAAGCAGAAGTTCAACATGGCCATGATGGAGATCTACAAGACCGAGAAGGTGAATCCGCTGGGCGGCTGTTTACCGATCCTGGTTCAGATCCCCGTTTTTTTCGCCCTGTACTGGGTGCTGCTGGAGAGCGTGGAACTGCGCCAGGCTGACTTCATGCTCTGGATCAATGACCTGAGCTCGCCGGATCCCTACTTTGTGCTGCCCATCATCAACGGGGCGGCCATGTATATGACCACCAAGCTGTCGCCCAACCCGGCGGCGGATCCCATGCAGCAAAAGATCTTCCAGGCCATGCCCCTGATCTTTGCCGTCATGTTCGCGTTCTTCCAGGCGGGACTGGTGTTGTACTGGACCGTCAACGCCGTGCTGTCTCTGGCACAGCAGTGGGTGATCACCCGACGCATCGACGCCGCTGATTCCAGCGGGTAAAAGCCCCATGCGGCGGGACACCATAGCCGCCATTGCCACGCCGCCGGGCGCCGGCGGTATCGGGGTGCTACGAATCTCAGGACCCGGCGTTCCCGACTGGCTGACGCCGCTCACCGGCAGGACCCTGAAGCCCCGGCGGGCCGAACTGGTGGGATTCCTCGACGACAACGGCCAGGTCATCGACCGAGGCATCGCCCTGTATTTTCCCGAACCCGGCTCCTTCACCGGCGAGGCCGTCCTGGAGCTGCAGGGCCACGGTGGGCCGGTGGTGATGGGCATGCTGCTGGAGCGGGTGCTTTCCCTGGGTGCCCGGCTGGCCCGCCCCGGGGAGTTCAGCGAGCGGGCCTTTCTCAACGACAAGCTGGACCTGGCCCAGGCTGAGGCCATCGCCGACCTCATCGGCAGCGCCACCCGCAGCGCAGCCCGGGCCGCAGTCCAGTCCATGGAAGGCGCGCTCTCCCGGCAGGTGGCGACCCTGCAGCAGGAACTGGTCAGCATCCGGGTGTTCGTGGAGAGCGCCATCGACTTTCCCACTGACGAAATCGACTTCCTGGGTGAGAGCGAAACCGCCGACCAGGTCAGATCCGTTATCGGCACGGTGGCGGATCTGCGGGCCCGGGCCCGCCAGGGTCGGCTGCTGCGCGACGGTCTGACCCTGGCGCTGGCGGGCCGCCCCAATGCCGGCAAGTCCAGCCTGCTGAACGCCCTGAGCGGTCGCGACAGCGCCATCGTCACGGACATACCCGGTACCACCCGGGACCTGTTGCGGGAGCGTGTGGAACTGGACGGCATACCGCTGCACCTGGTGGATACCGCCGGGTTGCGCCAGTCCGACGACCGGGTGGAGCAGGAAGGTGTTCGCCGGGCCAGGCGGGCGGTGGAAACCGCAGACCACACGCTGCTGATGGTGGACGACAGCGCGCCGGCCGGGGAACCGCTGGATCTGCCGCCGGGCATCCCCGTGACCGAGGTCCACAACAAGATCGACTTGAGCGGGTCGCCACCCGCCATTGAGCAGGCCGGTGAGGTGACTCGGGTGTATTGCTCGGTCAAAACCGGCGCCGGCATGGAACTGTTGAGCAGCCATCTGAAACAAGTCGCCGGCCTGCAACCCGCCGGGGAAGGCCAGTTCATCGCCCGGGCACGTCATCTGGACGCCCTGGCCCGGGTGCAGCATCACCTGGAGCAGGGCCTGGAGCAATTGGAGCAGTTTCAGGCCGGGGAGCTGCTGGCCGAAGAACTCAGGCTGGCACAGCAGCAGCTCAGTGAAATCACCGGTGAGTACAGCACGGAAGATCTGCTGGGAGCGATTTTTTCCAGCTTTTGTATTGGCAAGTAGGGACCGGCCGAAGTGGCTCAGTCAAACTCGTAGGTGAACTTGATCTCGGGGCTGGTATCCAGGTCGAATTCCATGTGCTCGGCCAGCGATTCGCCCAGCAGGCCGGCCTTGACGCCGCCGGTCATGCGGTCGTAACGGGCGCGGAAGTCGGAAAAGGCGTCGTTTTTGCGCCAGCGCATCCCACACAGCGCCCCCGGGCGACCCAGCTGGTCGGGCTGACAGCGGCCGGTAGGGGTTTCATACACTTCACCTTCTGCGGCCTGGTCGACCCAACCCATAACCATCCTGGCGCGGGCGGCCAGGTCGGGTTCCTGTTGCCGATACCGGGCCTCGAGGCGCGGGTCGAAACGGGGAGCCAGCGACGGGTCATCGGCTTCCGGTTCGGGCAGAGTGACGGATTTGAGAAAGTACGCGCTGCCGCTCAGCGGAGCGGTGCTGACCGCGGGTTTGTCCTCGGCCAGGCCGGCAGCGGAGATAACCAGCAACAGAGCCGAAAGCACCCCTCCGCCGAGGCGGTAGCGGGAGAGCCGGGCCCTGATGGTTTTCTTCGTCATCTATACTTAAATATATTCCCTTCTGAGGAATTCTCCACTGCACCCCATTAAAAAATAGCAAAGCTCCGGTTAATCTTTCGTGCGCCGATCCGCAATTTCGGGCAGTGCCTCGCGCATGAAAATGCCATGGTCTCTATTGAATAGTTCTGCACCGTCCCAACTTACTGAAGCATGCTTGCCCTGAACATCAGAGGTCTGGAAAAGACCTATGCCAACGGCGTTCAGGCACTCAAGGGGGTCGACCTGCAGGTGGAAGAAGGTGACTTCTTTGCCCTGCTCGGGCCCAATGGTGCCGGAAAGTCCACGCTGATCGGTATTGTCAGCTCCCTGGTCAACGCCAGCGCGGGTGACGCGTCGGTGTTCGAAGTGGACATCCACCGCCAGCGCTCCCGGGCCATGAGCCTGCTGGGCCTGGTGCCCCAGGAAATCAATTTCAATCAGTTTGAAAAGCCGCTGGACATCGTGGTCAACCAGGCGGGTTTTTACGGCATTCCCCGAAACAAGGCCCTGGCGCGGGCCGAAGAGCTGCTGACCCGGCTGCAGTTATGGGAAAAACACGACGACTGGTCGCGCAACCTGTCCGGCGGTATGAAGCGCCGCCTGATGATTGCCCGGGCCATGGTGCACCACCCCCGGCTGCTCATCCTGGATGAGCCCACCGCCGGGGTCGACATTGAGATCCGCCGCTCCATGTGGGAGTTCATCCGGCAGATCAACGAATCCGGCACCACGGTGATCCTCACCACCCACTACCTGGAAGAAGCGGAAGAGCTGTGCCGCAATATCGCCATCATCGACCACGGCGGCATCGTGGAAAACACCACCGTCAAGGAGCTGCTGAGCCGACTCGACGTGGAGACCTTCGTGCTGGACCTGGACACCAGCCTGCAGCAGCCGCCGCCCATGGAGGGTTACGTGGTTCGATTGCGGGATGATTCCTGTATCGAAGTTGAGGTTCCCAAGGCCCGGGCGCTGAACCGGGTATTCGACCAGCTGAACCAGGCCGGCATCCGGGTGCTGTCCATGCGCAACAAGGCCAACCGCCTGGAGGAGCTGTTCATGCGACTGGTGGAGAACAAGGAATCGGCATGAGCGAGACCCTGGTATCTGCCCACCCGGTCTGGGTGGGTTACAAGACGATTGTTGCACGCGAAATCAAGCGCATTGTGCGCATATGGGTCCAGACCGTTGTGCCGCCGGCCATCACCATGACGCTTTACTTCGTCATATTCGGCAACCTGATCGGCCGGCGCATCGGCGACATGGGCGGTTTCAGCTACATGGATTTCATTGTTCCCGGGCTGATCATGATGAGCGTCATCACCAACTCCTACGGCAACACCGTGAGTTCCTTCTTTGGCGCCAAGTTTGGCCGGCACATCGAGGAACTCCTGATCAGCCCCCTGCCCAATGTGGTTATCCTGGCGGGGTATGTCACTGGCGCGGTGTTCCGCGGTGTGTTGGTGGGGATCGTGGTAATGATGGTGTCGCTGTTTTTTACCGATCTGCAGATTGCCCACCCGGGCGTGACGGTTTCGGTGGTGCTGCTGACTGCGGTGGTGTTTGCCCTGGCTGGAATGATCAACGCCATCTACGCCAGGAAGTTCGATGACATCTCCATCATCCCCACCTTCGTGCTGACGCCATTGACCTACCTGGGCGGGGTGTTCTACTCCATTACCCTGCTGCCGCAGTTCTGGCAGAACGTGTCCCTGGCCAACCCCATCCTCTACATGGTGAATGCGTTCCGCTACGGCATCCTGGGCGTCAGCGACGTGAACCTGGTGCAGGCCTACGTCCTGATCGGTGTGTTTGTGCTGCTGCTGGGCGGCTTCTGCCTGTTCCTGCTGAATCGCGGCATCGGGCTGAGGACATAGTTTCTGTCCGGAACCGGGCCTGTGGATTGGTTTTTGGCCGGAACCGGCCATCCCTGGCCGGTCCAGCCCGGGATTTGAAAATGTCATTTCCAAATCCCTCACATTTTCACCCGCCTGCGGCCGCTGAAAATGCCGGCACATCCCTGTGCCGGGCCCAGCGCATGATCTGTAGGACGGGAAGAGCGAGGGGGCCGCTCCCGGCAACGAAACTCAGGACAGGTTGAAAAAGGCTTCGGCGGTTGCGGTGGTGTGAGCGGCGGTCTGTTCCAGGGTTTCGTCCCGGCACTCGGCAATGACCCGGGCGATGTGGGGCAGGTGGAACGGCTCGTTGCGGCGGCTTTTGGGTTTGGGTTTCAGGTCCCGGGGCAGCAGGTAGGGTGAGTCGGTTTCAATCATCAGCCGGCCGGCCGGAATATTGGCCACCAGCTCCCGCAGGTGGTGCCCGCGGCGCTCGTCGCAGATCCACCCGGTGATGCCCACATGCAGGTCCAGGTCGAGGTAGTCGAACAGGGCCCGGCGTGTATCCGTGAAACAGTGCACCACCATCCTGTCGAGCCTGTCGCGAAACGGCCGCACCATGGCGATGAAGTCATCGTGGGCGTCGCGCTGGTGGAGAAAGATCGGTTTGCCGGCCTCCACGGCAATGTCCAGCTGGGCCTCGAAGCAGCGCTGCTGATCCGGCCGCGGCGAAAAATCCCGGAAGTAATCGAGACCGGCTTCGCCGCAGGCCCGTACCTCGGGTTGCCCGGCCAGGTCCCTGAGCAGGGCGTCCATGTCGGCATCGTAGTCGCTGGCATGATGGGGATGATTGCCGGCCGTGGCGACCAGATAATCGGGATAGCGGCGAGCCAGTTCCAGGGCATCGATGCTGCCCTGGCGGCTGGCTCCGGTTACGACGATCCGGGTTACACCCGATGCACGGGCGCGCTCCAGCACCTGGTCAAGGTCTGCAGAGAAGGATTCGTGGGTCAGGTTGGCGCCTGTGTCAATCATGTATCGAACTGGCGTTAAAATGTCACATTAGAACGTTCTGTTACACAAATATCGTTGAGAAAATTCCCCGATCGCACTACGATTTGTTACGGGAAGCATCACAAAGCAACGAAATGTAACAAAACATGTCTTAATAGCGCGTGAGTGTAACGCGTCATCGGGAAAATTGACCGATGTTTTCCTTTGTAGGGTCGCGATTGAGGGATCGTTGCCTGCATACTGAGAAACAGGGGCTCGGTCGGACGGCCTGTCAGCTGTGCGACCTTAAATAAAAAAGGAAGGCCCAATGGCGTGGAAGGCGCCATCGGGCCATGCGGTACAAACCCCCACGATCCCGTGGTTTGAACCGCAACCGAATCATAGCGGGACTGCTGTAATTCGGAATAAGAAAAAAATCCTGACAAAAAGGAGAAGCCCTATGAATACGGCCGAAAATCGGACCTCGTTCGAGCAGATGGTACTGGGCGTCGCTGACGCCTTCGTAGACCTGTTGCTGGCTGAAAAGGTATCCGTCAAACGTTTCTCGGACCTGGTTTTCGCGGGAGCGGTGCAGGGTCTCAAGCGACGCGGTTACAGCATGCAGGAAATCATTTCTGCATCCGGTGCCGCAGCCAAGACTGTCAACCGCTACCTGCGGGACGAATACCACGATAAGAAAGGTGAGGTGCTGCTCCAGCGGTTCCTGGCCAGCTGGTCCAGTGACCCGGAGCTGCCCAAGGTAGTATCCACCGATCCCACCGACCCGCCGGACTGGCTGCAGGTGTGTTCCAAGCACGGTGGCGAGCTCACCCCTAACTTTTTGCGCACGGCATTGGAGAAGAATGGCAATATCCTGATCCAGGACAACCGGATACACCTGGTCAACGACGCCTTTATTTCCAACGCCAGGGAGAGCGCAACCTACGACTACGTCGGCTGGGTGCTGGCCCATCACATCAAGACTATTGCCCACAACCTGGATAACCCCAAGGACCCGCTACTTGAACGCACCCTGTACGGATTCCAGGTGAAGCCTGAAAAACGCGATGAACTCAAGGCATTCTGGACCGAAGAGATATCCGCCGCCCTGAGCAAAGCCCGCGAGACCGCACGGGAAAAAGGCTTCTACGACGACAGCCTGCCCAAAGATGATGAACTGGGCATTTCCCTGGTCATGTGGGACGAGAAAGCCTGACCAGCATCTGACGCGGCTGCCCGGGTTGGTAAGCCCCGGGCTGACGCCATGCGAACCCCGGTCGGGGTCTCCGGCCATTCATCCCCAATTCAGCTTTTGCTGCCATAATGAATCCACGCAACAGGGAAGAGCATACCCATGAACAGGTGGATTCAAGCAGCAGCCGTCAGCGTGGGCCTCGCCCTGGTCCTGGCGGTGAGCTGGACGCCGGCCCGGGCCCAGGCCCCGGTCCAGTCTTACGTTCCGGAGTCGGGCTTTTACTGGAACAGCGACCAGCCCGGACGCGGATATGCCATCGAAATCCAGGACCGGCTGGTTTTCATGACCATCTACACCTACACCGAAACCGGCAACCCCAGCCTGCGAGAACCGCTGTGGTACAGCGCCATCGGCACGCTCAGCAGTTTTGGCAGTGGCACCAGCCTGGAGTACGAGTTCAATGACGAGCTGTTTTTTTCCGAAGATGGTCAGTGCCTGGGCTGCGACTTTATCGACCCCATCACCACCGGCACCAATCGGCCGATTCGCCTGACCTTTTTCACCGAAACCACCGCGGAGCTGGTCATCGACGGTGAAGTCATTCCGATTCAGCGCTTCTGGTACTCGGAATCCATCAACGACGCCTACCTTGCGCTGCAGGGTCAGTGGATGATCATCACGGACTGTACCGCGCCGGTGAACAATAACTGTTACGTGCAAAGTATCGGACTGCAGCCCTTCGAGGGCGACCTGCTGACCCTGGACGTAACCACCGGCAGCGGCTCTGACCGGGCCACCGAGGGGCTGCGGGAAGGCAGCAATATCGAAGTCGCCGCGGCGTTTGACTCGACCAACAATATATTTGTCATCGTCGTTGCTGAAACCGACAACGAATTCCTGGCCTACTGCTTCTTCGGCGAAGACTTCGGCACTGACCAGTTCCAGGGCATTGCCGAACGCTACCGTCCCGGGGACAACCTGCGAGGTGTGGGCTTTCCGACTTTTGGCAAGAGGCTGTCAGACCGCAGCTTTGCCGAGACCCTGTCGCCGCAAAAAAACCGCGCCGAAAGCAAAGCCGAACTCGGGCATGGGCGCATGATGCTGCCACGGACCCAGGTCAACCAGGAAGCCGAGGCCACGCTCAAGGGTGCACGGCTCAGCGCGGCTAACGCCCTGCTGCGCCGCCTGGAGAACACCCTGCGCTGATCACCCGGCAATGCAGGAATAAGACCCGGTTGCCACTCGGCCAACCGGGTCTTTTGTTTGCGCAACCGAACTTCTGTCCGACTCAGCCGCCTAACGGTTACGGCCCGGGATACTGAAACAGGCCAACCGGCACTTTCATGCCACCCGACGGTCAGGAAAAAATCAGAATCTGAATTCAGAACTGGTGGCGATGGTGCGGCACCGTTCACGGCAGGGAAATACAGATGGCGCAAATCATGACTCGGCCCAATCCGGCCCTCTTCTGGATGACTCTTTTTCTCGGGGTGCTGGGCGCCGTGGTATTCCTGGTACGGGAACCGCTGCTGCAGGCATTCCAGGCCAACACCGCCTTCAACGCCCTGATCGTGGGCGTGCTGGCGGTGGGGATTTTGATCAACTATCGGCAGGTGCTGGCCCTGTTTGGTGAAATCCGCTGGATCCACGAATTTCGACGCAAGAACCCGGAGCGCCCCATGGAAACCAGCCCGCACCTGCTGGCGCCAATGGCACGGATGCTGGCACAGCGTGAGGGTGGGCCCCTTAGCCTTTCCGCCCTGTCCCTGCGCTCGCTGCTGGATTCCATCCGCTCCCGCCTGGACGATTCGCGGGATATTTCCCGCTACATGATCGGCCTGCTGATCTTTCTCGGCCTGCTTGGAACCTTCTGGGGCCTGCTGGTCACCATCGGCGACGTGGGCCAGGTCATCCGGGGCCTGGACGTCGCTGACGGCGACGCGGTGGCGGTGTTCGATCGGCTCAAGGCCGGTCTGGAAGGCCCCCTGTCCGGCATGGGCATCGCGTTTTCATCGTCGTTGTTTGGCCTGGCGGGATCGCTGGTGCTGGGTTTCCTGGACCTGCAGTCGGGTCACGCCCAGAATCGATTTTTCAACGAGCTGGAGGAATGGTTGTCCGGGGTCACCCGGCTGTCCAGCGGCGCTTTGCCCGGCGACGGCGAGACCGGCGTCGAGCCTTATGTCCAGGCCCTGCTGGAGCAAACCGCGGACGGCCTGGAGCGGCTGCAGCGCGAGGTGCATGGCCAGGCTGGATCCAGCAGCCAGCTGCATCACCAGCTCGCCACCCTGAACCGGCGCCTGGCGGACCTTGGGCACCACATGGAAAACCAGCGATTGTCCGAAGACCTGCGCCAGGAGCTGCGGCTGCTGAACCGTACCATGGCTGCGGCCCTGAAGGGTCGGGAGACCGTCGACTGATGGCCTACGCGCGCCGTCGCAGCGTTGACATCTGGCCGGGCTTCGTCGACGCCCTGGCCGCCCTGCTGATGGTGGTCATTTTTGTTCTGCTGCTGTTTACCCTGGGCCAGTTTCTGCTGACCGATCGCCTGAGCGGCAGGGAGCAGGTGCTGGCTCAGCTGCAGATCCAGGTGGCCGAGCTGAGCGACATGCTGGCGCTGGAGCAAACCACTTCGGCGGATCTGCAGAACCGGCTTGGCCTGCTGGCCGATCAGCTGGGCGACAGCCAGAACGAAGCGGCAGCCCTGGCCGGCGACGTGGCCATGCTGCAGAAGCTGCGGGATGACCTGGAAGCCGAAGTGGCCGCCCTGGCTGGATCCCTGGATCAGAGCCAGCGGGAAACCAGCATCCAGACGGAACTGACCGAGCAGGCCAGGGCCCAGGTGGTGCTGCTGAATCGACAGATCCAGGCGTTGCGTTCGCGGCTGGCAGAAGTGGCCTCGGCGCTGGAGCTGGCGGAGAGCCAGATGGACGAAAAAGACCGGGAGATCGAAGATCTTGGCAATCGCCTGAACGTGGCCCTGGCCAGCCAGGTGAAACAGCTGGCCCAGTACCGTTCGGAGTTTTTCGGCCGGCTCAAGCAGGCCCTGGGGGAAGACCCCAATCTGCGCATCGAAGGCGACCGGTTCGTTTTCCAGTCGGAGCTGCTGTTTGCCAGCGGCTCAGCCACCCTGGGAGACCAGGGCCGGGCCCAGGTACGCAGCCTGGTCAACGTACTGAACGAGATCACGCCAAGGATACCGAACGACATCGACTGGGTGCTGCGGGTCGATGGGCACACCGACCGCCGCCCCATTACCACCAATGAGTTTCCCTCCAACTGGGAGCTGTCCACGGCCCGATCCCTGGCAATCGTCAAGTACATGATTCAGCTGGGCATCAACCCCCGGAAGCTGGCCGCCACCGGCTTCGGTGAGTTTCATCCCCTGGCGGCAGGGGACAATGAGATCTCCTACGCCAGAAACCGGCGCATCGAGTTGAAGCTGACCAGCCGCTAAACCTCAGCGGGGATTGATGGCCAGCCTGGAATCCAGCTCCTTGAAGTTGGGCGGCGTGTAACGCAACCCGTGTTCCACGGCCAGCGATGCTGCCATGGCGTGGGCCTCGTTGATCTGCGCCGGATCCATCATCAGGATCAGGGCTTCTTCCGCGCCGATGTTGTGCTCATCTCCGCGCTGGGCGGACAGGTCCACCCAGGCCAGCGCACGCACCAGGTCCCGGTCCACGCCTTCACCACGGTAATACATGACGCCCAGGTTGAACTGGGCAATCTCGTTCCCCTGGATCGCTACGTCGTGGAAAGCCTGGAAAGCGGTTTTGAAGTCTTTGGCCCGGTAAGCGGCCATGCCGACATCAAAATCTGCCAGCGCCGGGAAGCTGATCAGGGCGGCACACAAAACGGCCATGACCGATCTTTTCATAGTGTTTCCCTCCTCGTTTGATTGCCAAACACGAGGTGAAGGCCATGCCTGACCTTCCTGTTCAGTATAGCCCAAGTGCAACCCCCGGGCGGGGCAGCGGTCCAACGGATTATACTGACGTTGATTCTGGAGCCCGGGAAATGCCCATGCGATGGAGACAGCTGGCGCTGGCCGCCGTTATTGTCACGGCACTGGCCGCAACTGCCTGTGGTTCCTCACTGGAACGGGGGCCCATGGCTGGCCAGCGTTTCGCCACTCTGGTCACCGAGGGCGCCAGCCGGGCGCGGGGGATATACCCGGTGCAGATTTACAAACTGGACGGCCGGGAAATCAATACCCAGCAGACCATCCACCGGATCGAGCCCGGGGTTCACACCATCCAGGCCAGGGCCCTGGCCGACTGGGGGCTGAGCCAGACTACCCGGCGAACCGCCCGGCGCGAGCCGCCGCCGGTGCTTGAATTCAACTTCCAATCCGGGCGCCGCTATTTCCTGGGCATGAAAGCACCGGAGCCTGGAGAAACACGCTGGCAGCTGGTGATCTACCGTACCGAGGACGTGGAAGAGGGTACCATCCGCATCGACGGCTGAGACGCGGTCAGTAGGCGCACTCCTGGAACACCGGGTCCACGCTTTCCTGCCAGCGGCCTCGGTAAAGCTCCAGCTTACGCTCGGCCGGGGTCGTGCCGCGGTCCACCACTTCCCACAGTGAGTTAAGGAACCCGGTCTCGTTGTCGCCGGACCCGCTCAGGCGCCCCCGGGCGCTGAGGCCGGCCCCGGCGATATCCAGGGTCTGCCGGGCGAGGGACTGAACCGACTGGCCGGCCACTTCCGCGGCCAGGCCCAGCCGCGGCACATCCAGTCGCAGCTGATGGCGCTGTTCCGCGGTCCAGCCTTTCACCAGATCCCACGCCGCACCCAGGGCGTCGTCGTCATACAGCAGCCCCACCCAGAACGCGGGCAGCGCGCACAGCCGCCGCCAGGGTCCGCCGTCAGCGCCGCGCATTTCCAGGAACGTTTTGAGGCGTACCTCGGGAAACACTGTGGTGAGATGATCCTGCCAGTCGCTGAGGGTGGGCTTTTCACCGGGCAACGCCGGCAGCCTGCCCGCCATGAAATCCCGGAAGGACTGGCCGGCGGCGTCAATGTACTGATGGTCTCGCAGTACAAAGTACATGGGTACGTCCAGCATGTAGTCCACCCAGCGCTCGAAACCCATGCCGGACTCAAACACGAACGGCAGCATGCCGGACCGGTCGGGGTCGGTCCGGGTCCACACCTGGGAACGGTAGCTGAGGAAGCCGTTGGGCTGACCCTCGGTAAACGGCGAGTTGGCAAACAGCGCCGTGGCGATGGGCTGCAGGGCCAGGGACACCTGAAACTTGCGCACCATGTCGGCTTCACTGGCAAAATCCAGGTTCACCTGCACGGTGCAGGTTCGGAGCATCATGTCCAGGCCCAGTTCACCCACCCTGGGCATGTAGTTACGCATCACCCGGTAGCGGGCCTTGGGCATCCACGGCATGTCGTCCCGGGACCACTTTGGATGAAACCCCATGCCGAGGAAACCCACGCCCAGGGGTTCGCAAACCGACTTGACCTCGCGCAGATGGGTGTTGACCTCGTCGCAGGTCTGGTGAATGGTCTCCACCGGAGCGCCGGACAGCTCCAGCTGGCCGCCGGGCTCCAGGGTGATGGAGCAGCCGTCCGGCTTTTTCAGGGCAATGACGTTGCCACCTTCTGTCACCGGTTCCCAGCCGTAGCCGGCCAGGCCCTGCAGGATGGCGCGAATGCCCTGGTCCCCCTCGTAGGGCAGCGGTCGCAGGTCATCCAGCCGAAAGCCGAACTTCTCGTGTTCGGTGCCGATGCGCCACTGGTCCCTGGGCTTGCAGCCCTGCTCCAGGCTGGCCACCAGCTCTGCTTTGCTTTCGATCATTGTTGTCCCTAAACCTCGAAGGCGAAGCATATCAGCAAAAGCGGTAACATCCCCATCACCATGGGCACCGCCGGCCAGGAAAAAACCCCAGTTGTCGAGATACGTGACCTCACCGTTACGTTTCCAGAACGGAACGCTGAGTCCAGTACTTCTCAGCCGGCGATTCGGGGCCTGAACATGGACCTCTATCCGCATCGCACCACGGCACTTTTCGGGCCATCCGGATCCGGCAAGTCGGCTACAGCCCGCACCATGCTGGGATTGCTGCCCCCGGAGGCCCGCATCCAGGGATCGGTTCGCCTGGACGGGCTGTCACTGACCGAACTGGGAGAGCGTCAGTGGCGCCGGGTTCGCGGCAGCCGCATTGCCGCCGTATTCCAGGAGCCCCATGCATCCCTCAACCCGGTCGCCAGCGTCGGGTCCCAGCTGAACCAGGTGGTGGCACTGCACACGCCGGCGGAAAGGCCGTTTCGGCATCGGTCCATGCAGCTGCTGGAGTGGGTCGGCCTGGAGCCGGCCCAGCGCTTCTATCGCAGCTACCCTCATCAGCTATCCGGCGGCCAGGCCCAGCGCGCGCTGGTGGCCATGGCACTGGCCTGTGAGCCAGAGCTTCTGATTGCCGACGAGGTCACCTCGGCGCTGGATGCCGTTACCGCAGCGGGCATCATGCGGTTGCTGAAACAGCAGCAGGCCCGGGCGGGGTTTGCGATGCTGCTGATCAGCCACGACGTAGAAATGGTGCGGGAATTCGCCGACACGGTGCTGCCCCTGGAAAACGGGATTCCCGGAGTGGAAACCACGCCGGCCTCATTGCCGCGGGAGCCCGCGGCCGCCGGTCCGTCGGCCACATCGTCAGTCCCGCTGCTGCGGCTCAAGGGAATGTCGGTTCGACACCGGTCCGCCAGCGGCACCCCGGTGACCGCCGTGCGCGATGTATCGCTTGATCTGGCTCAGGGTGAAACCCTGGCCCTTGTCGGGGAATCCGGTTGCGGCAAGAGTTCACTGGCCCGGGCCATCCTGGGTCTGGTGCCGTTTCATTCCGGAGAGCTGCTGCTGGAAGGCCGGACCCTGCCGTCAGGCCAGGCGGGCGGTGCCGAACGGCGGGCATTGCAGATGGTGTTCCAGGATCCCTATACGACGCTGAACCCACGGATGACCGTGCGCGCGACCCTGTCCGAGGCCCTGGCTTGCGCGCCCGGTTCAGCTGAGGATGTCACGGCGCTGCTGGCGCAGGTTCACCTGGGCGCGGCCCTGCTGGATCGCTATCCCCACCAGCTGTCCGGCGGGGAGCGTCAGCGGGTGGCCATTGCCCGGGCCCTGGCGGTGCAGCCCAGGATCCTGCTGCTGGATGAGCCCATGAGTGCCCTGGACAGCCTCACCCGCCGCCGGCTGCTGCAGTTGCTCAGGGAACTGCAGCAGCAGCAGGGCCTGACCTACCTGATGATTTCCCATGACCTTGCCGCGGTGCGCAGTGCCGCCCATCGCACGGCTGTGATGCGCAGCGGGGTCCTGGTGGAAACGGGTCTCACGGAGGATCTGTTCCTGCGACCAAAGCATGCTTACACCCGAAAGTTGATGGGCGTAGAATCAGAGAGATGAACATCTGGCTGCTGGTTTTGCTTCTGGCCGTCGCCGTGGTTGCGGCGCTGCTGGCGCTGGCGGTCAAACGGGTGCCGGAAGGCCAGTCATTTACCGTCCATCGCCGGGGACGCTTCCACCGAATTCTGAGTCCCGGCATTCACGTCGTGGTGCCGCTGCTCGACCGCGTGGCGCACCGGGTCAATACCCTGGGCCGGGTCATGGAGGTGGCCTGCGAGGATCTGCATACCAAGGACGACCACACCCTGGTGGCCCAGGGCCAGGTTTACTTCCAGGTGCTGGACGCGCGCAAGGCCGCCGACCGTGACGGTGCCATCAACCAGGCGGCCCGGGACCTGGCCCGGGTCAAGGCCCAGGAACTGGTGGAGCAGATGACCTACGAGGTGTTCAGCCACCGCACATCCCGGGAGCTCAACAGCTGGCTGCTGGGCCTGCTCAACCAGTCCTCGTCGGAGTGGGGGGTGCGGGTGACCCGCATCCAGATGGATTTCAACGAAAGCGAGCCGCGCAAGCCGGCCTGATGATCAGGGCCTGGCCCAGTTCACCTCCGCCGCGGTACCGTTCAGCAACAGCACCTGGTCCTTGAACAGGGCTTCACTGCTGAGCTGTGAGTCGCCGGTGGCCACCCCCTGGTCCAGCAGGCGGGCCAGAGTGTCGGGTCCCAGCCAGGTTTGCAGCAGGCTGCGCGGCGCCTGCCACTTCCAGCTGGCGTTGATCACCTGGGCCAGCAGGCCGGGATCCGCCAGGTAGCCCGGGGGTGGCGGTGCAATGAACTCAAGCCTGCCCTCGCCAATGGCATCGCCGGCCTCGGTGTTCAGTTGCAGTGCGCTCACCTCGATCAGCGGCTGATGCTGCAGCAGCAGCGGCAGGGAAAACACCACCTGGTTGCGCAGGGCGCTCGCCAGCTGGTCCGGCGGCAGGCCGGATTTCAGGGACTGGTTTAAAGCAGAAATGATCGAGGCCACGGTGGGGCGGTGCAGGCGACCCAGGGTCAGGGTGCCCTGCCAGTCACGATAATCCTGGTCAAGCCGCAGCTGCTCGGAACCGGACCGCAGCTCCAGCGTGGCCAGGTCATCCTGGTGGGTCAGGTCAAGCTGGAGGGAGGGACGGGCCAGGTCCGCGACAGCCGTGGCCAGGCGATTGGCCGTCAGGGTGGTAGTCCCCGTCCATACGCCCTGGTCATTGACCCACCACCCTGAACCCGCCGCGTTGTCCAGCAGCATGCCCTGTCGAATGCTGACGCCGCTGAGCTCGTAGTCCACCCGTCGAAAGCGCTCAGACAGATCCAGGTCGAGGGTGCCATCCCCCTGGGGCCAGCTGGACAGGTCAAGGTGCGCCTCGAGATTCAGCGTGAGGCCCAGGGTCCAGTCCAGGCGAAAACCCTCGCGCACCGTGCCGAACCCGGATAACCAGCCGACACCGAAACGGCTCAGTGGACCATGGCGAACAACGGCGTTGAACTGGATCGGCTCGGAACTGTCGGGCGGTGTCAGGTCAACGGAGGCCATGCTGCCAAACCAGCCGCGGTTGTAGTAGGCCAGATCGAGATGCCAGTCGCTGGCTCGATCCATTTGCGCCAGGGCGTCTGGAAGGTACTTTGCCGTCAGCAGCCCAACGACTCCCGGCAGCGCCAGTGCCAGGATCAGGCAGACGCCAATGCACCATTTGATCACGCGAATCATGGCCGGAGTTTCCCACGATCCAGCCCGCCTTGCATCAGGCTACGTTTTGTGTCGATACTTTACGGCTTTGCGCCCGGTCTGTGACACAACCGACTGAAATTCTCGAGGCCGGCCTGGCCGGGATGGGCATTCCCCTGGAGCCGGCCAGGACTGAACAGCTGATGGCTTACCTGGGTGAGCTGGCCCAGTGGAATCGGAGCTACAACCTTACCGCGGTGAGGGAGATCCGGGACATGGTGCCGCGTCACCTGCTGGACAGCCTGGCCCTGCTGGGTTTTCTGCAGGGCGACCGGTTTATCGATATCGGGTCCGGAGCGGGCCTGCCGGGGCTGCCGCTGGCGGTGGCCAGCCCGGGTAGCCATTTCACCCTGCTGGACAGCAACGGCAAGAAAACCCGCTTTCTGCGCCACGTGGTCCGGACCCTGGGCCTGGCCAATATCGACGTGGTACAGGCCCGGGCTGAAGAATTTCGACCGGAGAACGGGTACGATGCTGCCCTCGCCCGCGCGGTGGCACCGCCGGCGACGCTGATGGCCAGCGTGGAGCACCTGGTATTGCCGGGCGGTAAACTGCTGGCCATGATTGGGCGGGACGAGCCGCCGCCGGCGGACACTGCCAGCTGGCGCTGGAGCAGAACCAAAACGCTGCAGGTGCCGGGAGAGACCGGCCAGCGACACCTGATGATTTTTGAGCACCTTTGATAATGGGACGAGTCATAGCCGTAGCCAACCAGAAGGGCGGGGTGGGAAAAACCACCACCTGCGTCAACCTGGCGTTCGCCCTGGCTTCTGCCAAACGCAAGGTGCTGCTGATCGATCTCGATCCCCAGGGTAATGCCACCATGGGTCTCGGGGTGGACAGCCGCCAGCAGGAAATCACCACCGGTGAGGTCCTGCTGAAAGAGGCCACCATGCTGGAGGCGCGGATCTGCCTGACCGAGATGGGTTTCGACCTGATCCCCGGCAATACCGCGCTGACTGCGGCCGAGGTACGGCTGATGGACGAACTGGCCCGGGAGCGGCGGTTGCGCGACATGCTGGACCCCGTTCGGGATCATTACGACTACATCCTGATTGACTGCCCGCCATCGCTGTCCATGCTGACGGTCAACGGCCTGACCGCGGCTGACGGCGTGCTGGTGCCGATCCAGTGCGAGTACTACGCCCTGGAAGGCCTGACCTCGCTGCTGGATACGGTGGAGAAGATTCGCGACGCGGTGAATCCGTCGCTGCAGCTGGAAGGCCTGCTGCGCACCATGTTCGACGTGCGCAACAACCTGTCCACCGAGGTATCCAACCAGCTGGTGGAGCATTTTGGACACAAGGTTTACATGACCGTGATTCCCCGCAACGTGCGCCTGGCCGAAGCCCCCAGTTTCGGTATGCCGGTAATGGCCTATGACGCCGAATCCAAGGGGGCCCTGGCGTACCAGCGCCTGGCTGGAGAGCTGACCCGGCGCGAAAGCATCGGCGAACGCCGGGCCGGGTAGGGACACGGTCGCAGGAGACATATAACAGCATGAACGCCAAACGACGAGGACTGGGCAAAGGTCTGGACGCGCTGCTGGGCAGTGCCGCCAAGCCCGCCGACCGGGACACGGCGCCCGAGGGTGATTACCGCGAAATGCCGGTAGACCTGATCCAGCCCGGCCGCTATCAGCCGCGCACCGGCATGGACCCCGAAAAGCTGCAGGAACTGGCTGACTCCATCCAGGCCCAGGGAATGGTGCAGCCGATCGTGGTGCGCCAGGTCAGTGGCGACCAGTACGAGATCATTGCCGGAGAACGGCGCTGGCGGGCCGCGCAGATTGCCGGTCTGTCCGAGGTGCCGGTGGTGGTGCGCGACGTGCCGGACCAGGCCACGGTAGCCATGGCGCTGATCGAAAACATCCAGCGGGAAGACCTCAACCCCCTGGAAGAGTCGGGTGCCATCAAGCGGCTGATCGAGGAGTTCGAGCTCACCCACGAAGAAGCCGCCCGGGCCGTCGGACGTTCCCGAGTCTCGGTATCCAACCTGCTGCGACTGCAGGAGCTGGAAGAACCGGTGAAAAAATTGGTGGACGAGCGCAGCCTGGAAATGGGGCATGCCCGCGCACTGCTGGGGCTGACCGGGTCCGAGCAGGTCCAGGCCGCGCGCCGGGTGGCGCTGCGGGGCCTGTCGGTTCGTGAAACCGAGGCCCTGGTGCGGCGCTGGCTGAAGCCCCCCAAAACTTCCACAGGCAAGACGCAAACCGACCCGAACATTGTTAAGCTGGAGCAGGATCTGACTGAAAAGCTTTGTGCCCGGGTTCAGCTGAAGCACAAAAACAGCGGCAAGGGTCAGCTGGTGGTCAGCTACAACAGCCTGGACGAGCTGGACGGGATCCTGGAGCGACTCGCGCTGCAATAAGACCAGACCGCCGAACCATGGGTGACAAAGATCAGGACCAGGAAAAGTACTTTGCCCGCACCGGTGAGTATGCCCTGAGCAAACGAAAAATCGAGGCCGCCCAGGCCCGGTTCAACGATGGTGAAGACGGCTCACTGCTGGAGACGGCGCCCATCCCCACCAACCCGGACTACTACAAACCCCCCAGCCGCTTCCAGGCGGAAATGAAAAAGGCCAGGCCGGTGTTCGAGGAGTATCGGGATGCAGCCAGGCAGATGATCAATGATGTCCGGGTTGGCCGACCGCTTGGGGTGCGTGACGTGCTGCTGCCCATGAAGGGCATGATCGAGAGCGTGATCCGGCACCCCGACCCGATGGTCTGGATGACCCAGCTTCTCATACCCGAGTCTTTTCTCAGCGGCCACCTGATTCGCACGTCGGTGCTGTCGGTGGTGATAGGCCGGGGCATGGGGCTGCCCGAACGCCAGCTGGAGCGGCTGGCCCTGGGTTCCCTGCTGTGCCAGATCGGTAAGGCAAAGCTGCCGCGACGGCTGCTGGAAAAACCCGGCCCCCTGGCGCGCGACGAACTCGAAAAAATCCGTGGTTTTGTCGGAATGGGCGTGGAACTGGTGGAAGCCGTGCGCGGCATGGAGCGCGAGGTTGTGGACATCGTGCGCTTTCATCACGAGCGTTTCGACGGCAGCGGCTACCCCGGCGGGGTCAAAGCCGACGAGATACCCCTGCTGGCCCGGGTGGTGGGCGTGGCCGACTGGTACGACACCATGACCAGCCAGAAACCCTACACCGATCAGGTGATCAGCTCCACCGAAGCCGTGGACCTGCTCAATCACCGGCGCAACCTGCTGTTTCAGAGTCAGATCGTGGATGAGTTCATCCGTACTATCGGACTGTATCCCAACGGTAACCTGGTGGAGCTGGACACCGGCGAGATCGGACTGGTTCAGTGCCAGAACCCGGAAAACCGCACTCAGCCCCGGATCCTGCTGGTGCTGGACACCGACCAGATGCTGATCACGCCACCCCGGCAGGTAGATCTGCTGAGCTATAACCAGGGTTCCAAGGGCCATCCCATGACCATCCGCCGTGCCCTGCCCGACGGCGAATACGGCCTGGATCCCGCCAGCATCATGCAGACCGCGGGGGCGGTGAAAAAGGGCTGGCGCAGGCTGATACCGGGGGGCTGAACAGACAGACCGCCAGTCAGCGCGTTGCTGGTCCCCGGGCGCGTTGATTTCGAGATCCCGCCATAACCCATCTTTCACAAACCTCATTCCCATTTTTGGTAATCTCGGCGGTCACTTAGTGTCCAGGACACTACAAATGGAGTTGACCTTGAACAAAGTATCGATTGGCTTCCTGTTGCTGGTGATGTCCCCAGGATGGGTACAGGCCCAGGAGCTGCGGCTGCGGGTCGGGCAGTTCGACCCCCTGACCACCAGCCTGCCAGCCGACGCGGTGCCGACCGCCTTCCGCGAGAAACTGGCCGCCCAGGCCCCGGACCGGCGGCACGCTGTCGTCCAGTTCGATTCCCCCGCTGCGGTTGACCCGGATGCGCTGGAGCGCGCGGGCGCGCGAGTTTTGGATTACCTGCCGGACTACGCTTACCTGGTGCGTTGGAAAGAGCTGGCCGATACCGATGCACGGGCAAAGGTCGAAAGCATGCCCGGCGTACGCTACGTGGGTGCCTATGAACCCGCTTACCGGGTCAGCCCGTCCATCTGGCGGCTGACGGAAAAAACCTCCGCACCGGTCACCATGGAGGTGGTGGGCTTCAAGGGTGACCGGGCCGAAAGCCTAAGCAAGCTGATCGATAAGCTGGCGCCCGGCAGCCAGGTGCTGATGATGGATGATTCCGCCACGCTGCCGGTGGCCTGGTTTCAACTGAATGGCCAGACGCCGGCGGACTTCGCCAGCAAGGCAGCTGCTCTGACCCAGGTCATGTGGATCGACCGGCATTATCCTGACCGCCTGCACAACCGCAATTCCGTCGGACCCATCCAGGGCAACGGACCCTCCGGTGGCCCGCCCCCGGACCTGACCCCCATCTGGGACCAGGACATCATCGGCACCGGCCAGGTGGTGGGGGTGGCTGACTCGGGCCTGGACCGCAACGCCGTGAACTTCAGCCAGCTGGACAACGGGTCTGAAATCAATACCGAGATTACCGACGCTGAACAACCACCCTACGGTGAGCTGGGGAACCTGTTCCCGGATCGGAAGCTGGTGGCTTACTACGTTCAGCCCGGCGCCATACCCTATGATTACAACGTCGAGTGCGACGACAGCCCATCCAACTTCCACGGTTCCCACGTCACCGGATCAGTGGCCGGCGACGCGATTCCCCTGGCTACCCCCACCGAGCCCAACATGGGCCTGGCCGACGGCATGGCACCCAATGCCCAGATCCTGTTCCAGGATATCGGCAACAGCGATTCAGGCTGCCTCAACCGCCAGCGCCGCTACCTGCAGTACCTGCAGCTGGACCGGGCAGGCGTGGGGCTGTCCAACAACAGCTACGGATCAGCCGTGCCCGATGACGGCGACAACGGCTACTTCACCAGCGACTTCGATGCCGACTCGGCCTCCTGGGACGCGGAGCACCTGCTGCTGATCTTTTCGGCTGGCAATGAAGGGCCGGAGCTGAACACCGCCGGCCACCCGGCCCAGGCCAAGTCGCCCCTGTCGGTAGGGGCAACCCAGTCCGGTGACGACCGCACCCTGGCGAATTTCTCCAGCCGGGGTCCGGCCCACGACGGCCGCATCAAGCCCGACATCACGGCGCCGGGCGTCGGCATCCGTTCGGTGCTGGGCAACGACAACAACGACAATCCGCCGCCGGACGGCGACGGCAATACCTTCACCATCCGCCAGGGCACGTCCATGGCGTCACCCACGGTGGCCGGCGGCGCCGCCCTGATGCGCCAGTACTACATGGACGGGTTCTATCCCACTGGAGTGCGTGTGGCGGAGGACGGCCTGCTGCCCAGTGCTGCCCTGATGAAGGCGACACTCCTCAACGGCACCAGCACCTACTCCGAGATGCCGTCCAACCAAAGCGGCTGGGGCCGCATCTGGCTGGACGGCAACCTGTATTTCGCCGGCGATGACCGGCAGCTGCGGGTGTGGGATCTGAATAACGGCTTTGGCATCACCACCGGTCAGCAGCACGAGTACACCGTTCGGGTCGAGGCCGGACAGGAGTTTCGCGCCACCCTGGCGTGGACAGATCCCCCGGGCAACAGCTTTTCCGGTGTGGCCCTGGTCAACGACCTGGACCTGGAAGTCACCGGCGCGGGCAGCACCTGGCGCGGCAATGTTTTCAGTGGTGCCCAGTCCACCACCGGCGGTGTCCAGGATCGGCTGAACCCGGTGGAGCAGGTGCGCCTGACCGCGCCCCAGTCCGGCGACTACACCATTCGCGTCCGGGCCCACGCAACGCCCGGCAACGGCAATCAAGGCACCGGCCGGCAGGGGTATGCCCTGGCGGTATCAGCGGCCCAGTGCGACACCGGGGCCAGCAGCGCCAGCGAGCTGACCCTGGATGCCGACGTGAGCAACATCAATCTGTCCTTCAGCGGCATCAGCGGCGCTGACACGACTCAGGTTTTCCGGGCCGAGGGCAGCTGCGATGCCCCGGCAACGGACTACCGCTACCTGGGCGAGACTGCGGGTTTGAGTTTTTCCGATCCCGCCACCCGGGGTGGCGTGGAGTACGCCTACCGCGTGCGGGGTGCCGACGCCTGCGGCGAAGGGCCTCTGAGCCAGTGCAAGTCCATCGTGTCTGAAGCTGCCTGTAAAACCCTGCCCGCCTTTGATCTGACCCAGGTGCGGGTGGAAACCGTGGGGGGTGGCCAGTGCGGGGTCAAGCTGTCCTGGGCCGAAGGCACACCGGGGTGCCCCAGCACCACGCTGAAGTACAACGTGTATCGCTCCACCAACCCGTTCTTCAACCCGGCGCCCGGCAACCTCCTGACCTCGGTATCGGGTACCGGGTTTGATGATCTGGATGTGGAACCCCTGACTACCTACTACTACGTGGTCAAGGCGGAAGACAACGCCGGCGGCGGCGACGGCCCCAACCAGGGTAACGAATCGGCGGAAACCGTCCGCTACGGCCTGACCACCCGGGGCGATGACAGTGAACCCGGTGAGTTCACCGACGACCCGGACGATGCGGTGTTTGTCTCCAGCGAGAGCCCCTGGCAGGTCAGCAACCGCCGGGCATCCATTGGCAGCCTCAGTTACCGCAACGCCGGCAGCCTGCCCAACTACCAGCCGCTGACCTGCGCCGCACTGACCACGCCGCCGCTGCAGCTGCAGAGTGGTTCCCCCCAGCTCGAATATGACGCCTGGTACAACCTGGAAGAATTCTGGGATGGCATCATCGTGGAGATCTCCACCGACGGCGGCCAGACCTGGCAGGACCTGCCACCGGCGGGGGGATACCCGTCGGACCTGCGCGAAACCTCCCCCAGCGGCACGCCCATCAACCAGTGTGGCTATCCACCGTCCCAGGGCGCATTTAATGGTGCCCGGACCCAGTTCCAGACCTACAGCTCGGACCTGTCGGCCTTTGCCGGCCAGACCGTTCAGATCCGCTGGGTGTTCACCTCCGATCCGGCGTCGGAGTTTGAAGGCTTCTACCTGGACAACGTGCGGGTCACCAGCTCCAGCACGCCTGCCGCTTGTGTGGCCGGGGCCACGCCCCGGGTCAGCGGGCCCTGGTTCAATGCTGCCCAATCCGGCCACGGCTGGCTGGTGGAAATGCTGGACGGCGCCACCGCAGACGACCCCAGCCGGGTCAATGCCTACTGGTATGTCTACCAGGATGGCAACCCGGTGTGGCTCATCGGCACCGGTCCGCTGGAGGGCACCAGCGCCACGCTGGATGTGGCCATGACCGAGGGCGCAGACTTTCCACCGGACTTCAACACCGGTGACGTCAGCCTGATTCCATGGGGAACATTGACTTTTGATTTCAACAGCGACACCCAGGGCACCGCCACCTGGGACAGCGTGCTGCCTGAGTTTGGCACCGGCTCCCTGGACATGGTGCAGCTGGCGCCCATCACCGAGTCGGATAACGCCTGCCGCAGCGGAAGCTACTACAACGTGGAACAAAGCGGTCATGGCTACGTGGTGGAGGTCATCAGCATCGGCGGCACGGACCAGGTGATCCTGGCCTGGTACGTGTACCAGGACGGTCAGCAGGTCTGGCTGTTCGGCCAGGGAGAGCTGGTGGGCAACCGTGCCGAAGTGCCGCTGGGCGTTTTCAGCGGCGCCGACTTCCCGCCGGCGTTCGACCCGGGGGCCGTGGTCAACAATCCCTGGGGCACCGCCACCATCACCTTTACCGGACCGGATTCGGCCACGGTGGTGTGGGACTCCGATACCGAGGGTTATGCCGACGGCAGCCTGGACGTGGTCCGCCTTACCGGTATTAAGGGCAAAACCTGTCAATAACCGGGGGTTCCCCCGGCTGCCCCGTCACCAGCGGAGCAGTTGCGCATGGGCCGGTCTGCGATAAGCTTAAGCAGACCAGCTCACGGAGGGGAATATGTCACCCGCATTGATCTTCATGATGATGGTGGGCGCGGCACCGGTCGCGTCGCCAGACGGAGAGGCAGCCGAACAGGCAAAAGCCGAGGCTACCGCTGAGGCAACGACCAGGAACACGGTGAAGCTGAAGCCGCAGGTGCGGCGGGTCAGCGTAACGCCCAGAAAGCTGCCGGCAGCGACGGACAAGCCCAACGCCGGCAACGTAGCCTGGAGCCTGCAGTACCGGCCGCTGATTCTGAAACCCAATCCCGACGGCAGCTACCGCATCATCCACGGCCAGGCCGTGAAGCACCGCCGGCCAGCCCCGGGGGCTGAACCCAACTCCCCGGAACAGCCCGAATGACTTGCCAATCGCGCATGCGCGCGGCAGCCGGCCTGCTGCTGGGTACAGCCCTGGGAACAGCCATGGTGCCCGCCCATGCCGGCGAGTTCTTCCAGCTCAATGACGGTGAGGGCATCATTTTTGAGCTGCCGGCGGTGGAACCGGGCCAGGCACTGATCCCGCCAGACTTTTTCATCGAGGTGCCGGCGGAGGCGACCCAGTTGCGGGTGGAACTGGAAGGCGTGGGTGAGGGTATGCAGGTGGACCTGTACCTGCGGCCTGACAGCCCATTTGACCTGGACAATGTCTCAAACACCGGTGACCTGCTGGCCCAGGCCGCGTACTACTCCCTGGGTGTGGCCGGGGTGGAGCAGGTCACGGTGCAGGACTCCACCTTTCCGCCGGTCCACGGGCGAACCTGGTATCTGCTGGTGGTCGCCCTGGAAGGTCCGCTGGGGGACGCCACACTGGTGGCGGACTTCAGTTCGGATCCGCCGCAGCCGGCCCAGATCACGGTGGATTTCACCGACCCGCTTGAATTCCCCAACTGTGACCTGGCGCCATGGGACGACCCGACCCCATTCACCCCGGTGGGGGGCAATCCAGCCACAACCGTGGGTGAGGCACGGCGTAATGCGGTGATGCAGGCCGCCACCAACCTGTCATCCGAGTTGTTCAGCCCGGTTCCCATCCGTATCAACGCCTGCTGGGAAGACCAGGGTGGCGACTCATCCGGGCAGACCCTGGCCGGCGCCTTCTTTTCCCTGGTCAGCCGCGGCGTGCCCGGGGTTGAAGATCCCGAGCTGATCTACGCTACGCCCGCCGCTGCCCGCCAGGCGGGCACCGAGTTCTGCCGCATCTTCAATTCCGTGGAATGCGACTCCCCGGAGTTGTTTATCGTGTTCAATTCGGCGGTGGACAGCGAGGACAGCACCCGGGATTTCTATTACGGGTTCGACGGGTTCGAGAGCAACCTCGACGTTAATTTCATCTCCGTGGCCACCCACGAGATCACCCATGGCCTGGGCTTCGGCACCCTGGCCGACGAGATGGGCGCGCTGGGTACCGAGGACTTTCCGTTCGGCGACGCCTTCATCAACCAGATGGGCCGGGTCGATGCAGGACAGGTGACGCCGCTGGCGGACCCGGCGGTGACCGACGCCGACCGGGCGGATGCCTTCGTGTCGGAAAACGAATTGAAGTTCCTGGGTGCCGAGGCTTCCCTGGACCCGGAAAACTCGGATTTCCTGTCGGCGTCCAGCTACGTCGGGCTGTACGCGCCCGAGACCTACGATCCGGGTTCGTCGGTGTCCCATTTGAATAACACCTTCTGTGACCTGATGCGGTTTGACACCCTGCAGTGCGGGCCATCTGCGCTGCAAACCCTGGGCGTGGCCCGGCCCATGATGCATGCAGTAGGCTGGGCGCCGGCCCGCAACGCGCCCAACTACGTGGGCCTGCTGCTGGACCGGACCCGGGTGGGCCACGGTTTCGACCTGCAGCTGGGCGGCGCCGACGGCGATGGCAACGACGTCTACGTGATGACCTTCTATACCTTCGAGGACAGCGGCGGTGCGCCCGAGTGGTTCCAGGCCATTGGCATCTTCAGGCATGGCGTGTTCGAGGCGATCCGTAACCCGGACGGATTCGGCTTTCCCCGATACCTTTACCAGTCCGGTCGCACGCCGCCCCAGCAGGCGGATCCGGATACCCGTGCCCAGACCGTGATTTCCTATAACGACGTCCTGGGTAAACCTGCCTGCAACGACGGCACGGATCGAACCGGCGCCTCGGCACTGGCCTCCTTCGAGTGGCTGATCGGCAACACACGGCGCGCCTGGTGCGTGGAGCCGCTGACCCTGGCGAGCACCCGGCCGGCGGTGGACTTCGGCGGGCTGTGGTTTGCCGGAAATGAGGATACCGGCTGGGGATTCACCATCGAGAACATCGAGAATCCCGACGGCAGCATCGACATTTTCGTGCTGCTATACGTGTACGCGGCGGACGGCACGCCGGTATGGTACTTCGCCTTCGAGTCCGGTTTCGAACCGGGACAGCCGCTGGCCATGACGCTGCAGCAGCGCAGTGGTTACCGGCGACCCCTTACCGGGACCCTGGACGATGTCAGCGATACCCCGGCAGGGACCCTGGTCCTGACCCTGGTGGAGCCTTCCAACAGCCTGGCTGCCGGCAACCGGGTATCGGTGGACGTGACTTATCAGGGGCCCGAAGGTGGCAGCTGGATCCGGGACGATGTGCCCATCCAGCGGCTCAGCCTGGATCGATAGTCACCGGCGTGATCAGGGTTTCCCCGGCTTTGCGCGTCATCAGGTAACAAGGCGGCGGAGCCGGCATTGAGTACCGCGGATTGGAAAAAAGCAGCGGGGGTGTTTGACCGGGCACTGCAGCTGGAGGACGGCCCCCGGGAAGCCTACCTGTCGGGTGTGCAGCGCGAAGACCCGGACCTGGGGCGACGGGTGCGTCAGCTGCTGGACCAGGATCTGTCGACATCGGGGCCGGAACCGGACTCCGGCTGGGACGGGCTGCACCGGCGTGCGCGCCAGGTGATGGACGACCAGGTCATTCAATCCAGCATTGGCGGCTACCGCATGCTGCGGCGTCTGGGTCGCGGCGGCATGGGAACGGTTTACCTGGCTGAAGATCTGGGCGGCCTGCGCCGGGTGGCGGTCAAGGTCCTTCAGCCGGGGCTGGACCCGGACCGGTTCGAGCAGGAGCGGCGTATCTTGGCCCGGATGGAGCACCCCTCCATCGCCCGGTTCATCGGCAGCGGCAGCACCGGGGACGGCCGGCTCTACGTCGTCATGGAGTACGCACCGGGCGCCAGCCTGATTTGCCATTGCGCGCAACGCCAGCTGGGCCTGGAGGAACGACTGCGAATCTTCCTGGACCTGTGCGAGGCGGTTGAATATGCCCACGGACACCTGATCCTGCACCGCGACATCAAGCCCGGCAATATCCTCGTCTCGGAGTCCGGTTGTCTCAAGCTGCTGGATTTTGGCATCGCCAAGCTGATGGATACCCATCCCGATATCGGCAGCGGGGTCCACACCGGGTCACTGGTGCGGGTACTGACGCCGCGCTACGCCAGCCCCGAGCAATTCTCCGGCGAATCGCTGTCCACCGCCTCGGACGTTTATTCCCTGGGGGTGGTGCTGCACGAACTGCTGACCGGCCAGCGGCCGTTCCATGCATTCGAAGACCGGCCCCGGGAGCTCGAGCATGCGGTGCTGACCCGCGCGCCGGGGCTGCCCAGCCGCATTACCGGTGAAGGCGCCTTCCAGCGCCTGTTGCGCGGAGACCTGGACACCATACTGCTCAAGGCCCTGGCAACGGATCGATCCAGGCGCTACGCCACGGTGTCAGCCCTGGCGGGAGACCTGCGGCGCTACCTGGACCGGCGACCCATCGAGGCCCGCCCCATCAGCGTGTGGTACCAGGCTCGTAAGTTCGTCCAGCGTAATTCGGCACTGGCGGCGTCCCTGGCGTCCATTGTCATCCTGGTCCTGGCGTTTTCAGTGACGGCCTTCCAGCAGTCACAGCAGCTTCGAGAGCAGCGCGACGCCGCTGAGCGTGAAAAGCAGCGGTCCCAGGCGGTAACCCAGGTCCTGATCCAGGCGTTTGACCAGGCTCAACCCGGCCAGGGCAGCCGGGCCGACCGGTCCGCTCGGGAGATCCTGCAGAACAGCGTGCGGTTTGTGGATGAGCACCTGGCTGACCGGCCGCTGGCGCTGTTTGAGATGAAGCGGGTGATGGGCGAAATCCTGCAGCAGGTGGACCTGCGCGACCAGGCGAAGACCCAGTTCCAGGAAGCCCTGGCCCTGGCCCGGCAACACGGCACCGCACCACCCGGAATGGTGGTCGAGGTGCTGGTGCTTCTGGCTGAGGCTGCCCTGGCCCGGGACAGGCTGGACGAAACCGCGCACTATCTCGGAATGGCCCGGGCGCAGCAGGCAGGTACCCTGGCCCCGGCGCTGGTCACACGGCTGGACCTGCTGGACGCTCACCTGCTGATGCCCTTGCAGCCTGCCCATGCCTATGGGCTGTTTCTGCAGATCGCGGCCGCACCGGCGGCTGATCTGCCTGCGCCGCTGCTGGTCCGTTCGCTGACCCTGGCCGCGGCTGCCGCGGGTCGCGCAGACAGTCCCGACCTTGGCATTCGCCTGTATGAGCGGGCCTTTGAGCTGGAAATGGACCTGCCGGTGCGTTCCCGTCACTGGATCGACCTGGTGGCGGGCCTGGCAGGAGCCCGGGTGCACCAGGGCGAGGTACGGGAGGCCATGTACCTGTACACCACCGGCCTGGTCACGGCCCGCTCCCGCTACGGATCCGGATCCAGGGAGGAGTCCGCTATTCTGGCGGGCCTGGGACAGCTGCACCTGCTGCAGGGCAATCACGACCATGCCATCACCTACTTCGCCCGGTCCCTGGGCAACGCAATGCCTGCGGGAACCGGAACCCCGGATCAACAGGCACAACGGGCCCGGGAAATGGCGGCAAAAGCCCGGCATTCAGGCCTGCTGCCGCGGCTGGCGCAGACGTCGTCTCCGTAAAACTACGAACTCCCGCCCGGGTCGCCACGGGCGACAATACCCGTCTGTCGTCAAAGGAGTGATCCCATGCAGGAATTCCCCCATCACTACGTGGTCGAAGCCACCGCCGGCGCCCAGGGTGACGTGTTGGTCAGCAGCGAAAATCTGCCTGTCCTGGTGACTTCCGCACCGCCAGAGTTTGGCGGGCCCGACGATCGCTGGTCCCCGGAAACCCTGCTGGTGGCGGCCGTGGCGGATTGTTTCATCCTGACCTTCCGCGCAATCGCCCGGTCCAGCAAGCTGGACTGGAACACGCTGAAGTGTGAGGCCACCGGCAAGCTGGAGCGGGTGGACGGGGTGACCCGATTTACTGCATTCCGGCTGCGGGTGAACCTGTCCCTTCCCGAAGGGGTTCCGGCAGAGCGGGCTGAACGCCTGATGCACAAGGCCGAAGAAGTCTGCCTGATTACGCGCTCACTGAACGCCAGCACCACGCTGGATACGCATATCGAAAGCGACCTGGCGGAAGCCGTTTGATCGACCCCTGACCGGTCATCCCGGTCAGCCGGTCAGGCGCGCCTGGGCTGACCGGTATTCCTCGCTCAGCCGTGCCACCACGTCGCCCGCCGACGGCACGTCGTGGATGCCGCCTACCCCCTGTCCGGCCCCCCAGATGGTCTTCCAGGCCTTGGGTTTCTCGGACCCGAAGCTCATGGAACTGATATCTCCCTCGGGCAGCTGATCCGGGTCCATGCCGGAGTTTTCGATAGAACCCCGCAGGTAGTTGCCGTTGACGCCGGTGAAGTAGCTGGAATAAACGATGTCGTCAGCGGTGCTGTCCACCAGCATCTGCTTGTAGTCCGGCTGGGCGTTGGCCTCGTGGGTAGCAATGAACCGGGTGCCAATATAGGCCAGGTCTGCGCCAATGGCCTGGGCGGCCAGCACTGCCCCGCCGTGGGTGATACAGCCGGACAGCAGCAGCGGTCCGTCGAACCACTGGCGGATCTCCTGGATCAGAGCAAAGGGCGACAGCGTGCTGGCGTGACCACCGGCGCCGGCGGCTACGGCAATGATGCCGTCGGCCCCTTTGTCCACCGCTTTGTGGGCAAAGGTATTGTTGATCACGTCATGCAGCACGATGCCGCCATAGCTGTGCACGGCATCGTTGACCTCCGGCCGGGCGCCCAGGGAGGTAATGATGATGGGCACCTGGTGCTTGACGCACAGCTCCAGGTCCTGCTGCAGCCGGTCGTTGGAGCGATGCACGATCTGGTTCACTGCGAACGGCGCCGAGGGCTGGTCCGGGTGAGCAGCATCGTGGGCTGCCAGCTCTTCCCGGATCCGGGTCAGCCACTGGTCCAGCAGCTCGGGTGGTCGGGCATTGAGCGCCGGGAAGGACCCGATGATGCCGGCCTTGCATTGAGCGATCACCAGTTCTGGCCCGGAGACGATAAACATGGGGGCACCGACGACGGGTATGCGCAGCCCCGCTGTCAGTTCATCAAAGGTGGTCATGGTGAATCCCTCGATTCCGCAAAAGCGGCGATTGTACCGGAAGTGGGCGTGTCAGAATGACAGTTGCCAGCGGGGACTGGAATCACCATGATGCAGGCGTGATGACCCAACCTCAGGCCAGCTCGATCTTTCGCTTTTACGCCGAGCTCAACGATTTTCTTAAGCGTGAGCGCCGAGGCCGGGAGTTTGACGCGGTGTTTGCGAATCCGTCGTCGGTCAAAGACACCATCGAGGCCCTGGGTGTCCCCCATACCGAGGTGGACCTCGTCCTGGTGAACGGCAAACCCCGACGATTCGATGACCTGCTCCGGGGGGGTGAGCGCGTCTCCGTGTACCCGGTGTTCGAACGGCTGGATATCTCTGAGCTGAACCGTTTGAGGCCCCGTCCCCTGCGCACACTGCGGTTTGTGCTGGACGTTCACCTGGGCCAGCTGGCACGGCGGCTCAGACTGCTGGGCCTGGACGTGGTGTACCGGAACGACCTGG